>JGI10211J14876_10001259_pt1 | contig 11149 bp, 12 predicted proteins | sample Etolagsediment_FD_14876 | JGI IMG/M metagenome (IMG submission 14876)
GAAATGCTAAATATTTTTTGATATAAAAAAAATAAAAATGATTTTTTTCGAACAACAATAAAATCATTTAAAATTATATTATATTATATTATAATTATGTCGAGTAATGCTAATTTCGATTTAGAAAGTGAAACATGGAAGGTAATCAATAAGTACTTTGATCAAGACAGTGTTTTGGTTCGTCATCACTTGGCTTCTTTTAATTATTTTTTGAATACTGAGGTTCAAAATATAGTTAGGGAGAGGGATTATCAAGTTACTATTAACAGTGATTGGAATGATGATTTGAAAAAGTACACTAAACAGTACCATGTTTGGTTCGACAAGGTTTATATTAGTAAGCCCGTTATTTATGAGACAAATGGAAACAAGATGCAAATGTATCCAAATGATGCGAGATTGAGAAACTTGACTTATGATTCAAGCTTAATGATTGATATTCACCACAAACTGGTTGAGGTTGATCCCAAAACTAGTGAGGAGAATGTCACAGAGTATCCAATGCTCAGTAAGTTTGATTGTGGCAAGATCCCAATTATGTTGAAGAGTGATTTCTGTGTTCTTTCTGAACAGAGTAATTTCACATCAATGGAAATGGGTGAGGGAGAATATGATGAAGGTGGTTACTTTGTTGTCAAAGGTGGTGAGAAAGTAATTGTTTGTCAAGAGAGAAAATGTGAGAACAAAGTTTATGGTTTCAAACAGAAATCTTCCCAAACTAAATATTCTCACGAAGTCGAGATCTCATCTGTTAATCCAGAAAGCCCTGCATTCGTTATCAACAGTGTTGTTAAATTGACCGCTAGGGAATTGGAGTATGGTAAAGCAATCAGAGTCAATGTTAAATCCGTCAAGGTTGACATTCCTTTGTTTATTCTTTTCCGTGCATTAGGTGTTACAAGTGACAAAAAGATTACTGAAATGATTGTTTATGATTTGGATAATGAAGCAAACGAAAAGTTGATTGAAATGTTAAAAGGCTCTATTGAAGAGGCGTCATCAATTCAAACCAAAGAATTAGCTTTGGAATATATTTCCAAAAACATCAACACTATTCGGGCAGCTAACTTCCAAGCATCTGAAAACAAATTGAAATATACCGAAAATAAGATTATGCAAATGTTTTTGCCACACTTGGGGAAAAATCCAATTAAAAAGGCTTTCTTCTTGGGTTACATGGTCAACAAACTTTTGAAAATCTATTACGGAATGCTCCCAAATGACGATCGTGATTCTTTCTTAAATAAGAAAGTTGAGTCAAGTGGTGAGTTGATGTCTCAGTTGTTCCGTTCAAACTTCGCTAAGTTTGTTAAAGACATGAAGTCTGGATTGGATAAAGAAGTCAGAAATGGCAAGATTGAGGATTGTCACAAGAATTTAGCCAAGAAATTCAAACCAAATGAGATCGCTGGTGGTATTAATTGGGCTTTGTTAACTGGTACATGGGGTACAAAGTCTCAGAGCAGACAGCCACGAAAGGGTGTTGCACAAGTCTTACAGAGATTGAACTATTTGGGTTCTATTTCTAGCTTGAGGCGTATTATTGCTCCTTTGGATAGAAATGGTAAGCAAACTGAAGTGCGTAAGTTACACAGTTCTCAGTTTGGTACAATTTGTCCATTCGAGTCTCCCGAGGGTGGTTCTGTTGGTATTGTGAAAAATATGGCACTCATGTGTCACATCACAATTCCATCCAGTTCACAACCAATTCTTCATTGTTTGGAAGAATATGGTATTATTCCTTTGGAGAATATTGCACCTACAACCATTGCACAAACTGTCAAGATTTTCGTGAATGGCAATTGGATTGGTCAAACAGACAAACCGAAAGAGATCACTGATAACTTGAAGAAGATGAGGCGTGCTGGTTTGATTAATATTTACACATCCATTGCATGGAGTGTTCATAAGAATGAATTGAGAATCAGAACTGATGGTGGAAGATTGTGTCGTCCACTTTACATTGTGAATAACAACAAACTTTTACTCACTCAGGAGATGATTGATGAAATGCAAGAGAAGGGTCAAACATGGCAAGATCTCTTGATCAGAAACAGCGCTTCTCAGGGACCAACTGATTGTGATTTGTGTTCTGAAGTGGATAAAATTGATGAGAAAGATTGTGTTATTGAGTATATTGATACTGATGAAGCTGATACTTGTATGATTGCAATGACCTACGACAATTTGTTGAAGAACAGTGACCAGAATGATTCATATCACTCTTACACTCATTGCGAAATGCATCCAGCCATGATGTATGGTGCTTTGGTTTCAAATGTACCATTCTCTGATCACAATCAGGCTCCTCGTAACATTTTCCAGGCTGCTATGGGTAAACAGGCCATTGGTATTTACAACACTGCTTATAGAAATAGGTTTGATACTGCTGGTCACATTTTACATTATCCTCAGAAGCCAATTTGTAACACATTGCCAAGTAAGTTTGTTCACTCTGATGAGATTCCTTGTGGTATGAACTGTATTGTAGCAATTGCTTGTTACACTGGTTATAATCAGGAGGATTCCCTAATGTACAATAGGACTTCAATCAGTCGTGGCATTATGGGTTCGGATTATTACAGGACTTACAAGGATGAGGAGAAGAAGAATCAATCCAGTTTGGTTGATGAGATCTTCATGATTCCACAAAAGTTCTATCCAAATGGAAAGTGTATGACTGAGAGAATGGGTTCTGGTTCTTATGATAAGTTGGGTCCTGACGGATTTGCTAAAGAAGGAACCCATGTTCAGGGTGGTGATTACATTATTGGTAAAGTCATTCCACTTAAAAATGTTGAGGAAGATGGAGGTTGTAAGTACAGAGATGCTAGTAAAGCTTTGAGAAATAATGAGAGTGGTATTATTGATAAGGTTTATGTCAATAGGAATGGAGATGGATACCGCTTTGTTAAGATGCGAATCATGACAAGGTGTGTTCCAGAGATTGGTGATAAGTTTGCTTGTTACACTGAAGATCATGATGTCCTTACTGATAAGGGATGGGTTAGTATCAAAGATGTTACAACTGATCACAAGGTTGCAAGTTTGAATGATGGCACTACACTTGTTTATCAGAAACCCACTGAGATTATGTCTTATGATCATGATGATGAAATGTATGAGATTGAGAATAATCAAATCAGTGTTAAGGTTACAAAGAATCACAGAATGTATATTGCCAAGAGAGGAAATGGTGGATATAGAGTTGAGAAAGCTGAGAACTGCTATGGAAAGAGGTGGAAGTTCTTGAAGAGTTGTGATGATTGGGTTCCTGATATGACAAATTGTCCAGAGGAATTGAAACTTAATGCTGATGGAACTGAAGCTACTCACTTTGTTCTTCCAGATGGACAAGAATTGGATATCAATGCTTGGTTGACATTCTTTGGTATTTGGATGGCAGAGGGGTGTGTCACTGGTGGAGGCGTTAGATTGGCAACTCATAAAGATAGAGTTAAAGCTGAATTGGATAGAGTTGGTGAAATTATGGAATGGAAATGGTCTAAGTGTGATGATAAAGATTATGAAAGTGCCAGTTGGAGATATTACAATAAACCAACAACTACTTACATGAAGCAATTTTCTGTTGGTGCTGTTAATAAGGCTCTTCCAGACTGGGTTTGGTATTTAACCAGAGAACAGGCAAAGGTTCTTCTTCTTGGAATGGAATGTGGAGATGGTCATGTTATGAAGAATGGAACTTGTAGGTATGATACATCAAGTACTCAATTAGCAGATGATTACCAAAGGTTATGCCTTCATGCTGGTTGGTGTTGTAATAAGATGTTAAAGTATGAAGCTGGTCATGAATCTTATTGTGAACCAAGGGATGAAATTTTCAAATCAACCGCTGATGCATGGAGATTGTCGAGAATTACTAAACAGAATAAGCCAATGTACAATAAAAACATTAAAGCAAGTACTGGAGAAGGACGACAGGATAAATTTGTTCCATATAATGGCAAGGTTTATTGTTGTTCTGTGGAAGGAGATGGAATCATTTACGTTCGCAGAAACGGTAAACCATATTGGTGTGGGAACTCTAGACATGGACAGAAGGGAACAATAGGTATCACATACAATCAGGAGGACATGCCTTTCACCAAGGATGGAGTTGTTCCTGATGTAATTATGAATCCCAATGCACTTCCAAAACGTATGACTATTGGTCACGTTATTGAGTGTGCATTTTCAAAGATGAGTTGTTTGAAGGGTATTGAGTTCGATGCTACACCATTCAGGAGAACAAGTGTTGATGGTGCTGCGGATATTTTGGAGAGTTTGGACTTCAAAAGTAGTGGTAAAGAAGTGTTGTACAATGGTAAAACAGGTGAGCAAATTAAAGCCGACATCTTCATTGGACCAACATTCTATTATAGGTTGAAGCATTTAGTTAAAGATAAAATGCACAGTAGGTCTAGTGGTCCATACCAGTTGTTGACCAGACAGCCTGCAGAAGGTCGTTCTAAAGATGGTGGTTTGCGTTTCGGTGAGATGGAACGTGATTGTATGATCAGTCACGGTACTGTTCAGTTCTTGAAAGAGAGAACATTCGATTGCTCTGACAAGTTCTTCGTATGGATTGATAAAGATACTGGTATGATCTCTCCAGTTAATCCAGCTAAGAACATTTACAAGTCGTTGTACTCGAAGAATACAACAAGATTCGCTAAGATTCAGATCCCATATGCATCTAAGTTGATGATTCAGGAACTTATGGCAATGCACATTGTTCCAAGAATTAAGACAGATGGTGTCTAAGCGGGGGTAACCCCCGATGGCCCCCTTTCGCTCACTGTGTTCGCGGTACAAATTGGTTATTACGTAGGGGTAATCATTTTCTGTCCTCACTACTTTCTTGAAATAGTACGAACAAATTGTTTATTGATAAAATAAATTAAGTGGATTTATTTTATTTTTTCTTACAATTAATCAAATATTTTATTATTCAAAAATCTTTCATATTCATTGATGGACATTGATTGATAAAATTTGTAAGCTTCAAATTCTGGTTCATAAAAATTATTCAATAATGTCATAATATTTTCAATATGGTATCTACCACCTAATATAAAACTTGTCTCGGAATATGATGGACATGTTCCTGCTCCATTAAAATCCATTAATAATCTGTAAAATAAATACATATCAGTCATAAATAAATATTTATATGTTAAATTCTCTATCACAACAACAGGACTGATATCAACTTGTTTATATTGGTGTGGTATTTTGTCGTACTCTCTATTTATTCTTCTTACCAAATTCGTAAAATATTTATACATATAAGCAGGATTTACCGCATATTTTTTATTTATGTATTTAACTACTTTATGCTCTGAATTAATATTTTGATATTCCTCTTCTGTTGATTCTAAAATATGATCGGAATAATCTGAAAGTAATCGATATAGGCATCAGAAATTCTTCCTGTAAAAATTTCAATTAAATAATTATCAAAATTAAATCCGTCTTGTCTCATATCACTAAATAAATCAAAAATATTTGTCATTATCCTATCTTCCCTATTTTTGGTATATTCACGAGTATCAAACGAATGTAATCTATAATATCTGTGTCTTTGATAGTTTTCTGTTTTGGTTAAATTACGAATAAGTTTTGTCAATGATTCTGCCTTCTTGCTAACATTTCCTTGATTCACTATTCTGTGTTCCTCGTTATGTACGATTGGTTTGGCAAATATATCATTCTCAATGTAAATATCAATACATTTCCTTTTTGTTCTTGCCATCTTTATTGGCATTTTTATCAAATTAGAATAGTTAATCAAATCTTCACTATGTCTGTATTGATGTAATTCACCTAACAATACATATTTTCTGCCAAATAATTGGACATGAAATATAACAACATCACGTATTTTAAGATCTTTACTTTCCTTATATGTTGTATTCCTATATTTTGACCTATTTTTTATTCCTTTCCCATTAATATATTTCTCAGAATATCTAATCTGATTGAGATTATCTTCAGTAAGACCCATATTTTTTTCATTTGAAATTTTAGCATTACTATGTTGTTCCCTTTTATAAGAATTTTTTATAATTTTTGATGTAGGAATTTTTATACCTTTAAATTTCTTCTTTTTCCTACCGCCTTTAAGAAATCTCCATTTCCATTTTTTCTCTTTTGGACAATAAACATATCCAGCAACTGTTCCATTTTTCAATATTCTTTTGTCCCTGACCTTCATATAATATTTATAATATTTAATTTCATATAATATTTATAATATTTAATTTCATGTGTTATTAATATCAATCTGTCGTTTTGTCGAACTAGTAGCGATCAGACATTCGATTCGGTATGAAAGGCATTGGAGGATCGTAACGTTGGTGATTATCATGAAAAAAATTCATCATTAATGAATTCATCATTAATGAAATTATCCCTAGCTTCTTCTGTACGAAAGAAAACAGATGTTAAAAAAGGATCACTACGAGGATATCCACTAACGTTAATATCTGAATGAATAAAATCAACATAATATTTAGTTTTGAATAGTGAAAAACCATTCTTAGTATAAAGATTTATACTAACAACAGATTTCCGATTGATTATTACATTATCATTTAAACGAATAAAATCAGACTTTGCTCTACGTGTACTGTGTGTACTGTGTGTACTGTGTGTACTGTGTGTACTGTGTGCAATTTTTTGAATAATTCTACGTGAAAACATGTCAAATGTATATATTTTTATAATTAGAAAAAATAAAAATCAGTTTTTATCGCTTTGATCACTGCGTTCGCTGATTTTGATGATTTTTTTGAGATATTTCTTCACATTTCCAACATCTTTCAAATCAAACCTTTTCATAATATAATTTGGACCAAGAATCTCTACAAAATGGCCACCATACCACTCTGGATTTTCCCAATTCAAACTAAAAGACTTTCCTTTGTATTCCAGATCAAGACCATAACAATACCCATAATTCCCGATTTTGTCAGTCATTTTGATATTACCAAGATTCTCAATAATATACCTAACGTAACTACGAATAATCGAGAAATAAGTTCGGAACTCCTGTTGTGCTTTTATTACAAAAACTATGGTTTCCTTGGGGACGTTGGGTTGTGCTTGGAACAGTTATCAATTCATATATAGTTTTGCTCATATTCAAATCGTTATAGAACAGAATAAGAAAAATAAAGGTCAATTTTTTTATGGTTTATAAGTTTAAAAAAGAATTGGGTTTACTAAATAATGGACGATTTTAGATTAACTTTTGAAAAAGAAGACATAAACGGTGATGGATCACTTATTTATTACACATTAAGATTTGAGTCAGAAGACGGTAAAGTAAGTTGTTTAATTATAGATCACATTGAATATGCTATAAACGAAACTGATTATTCTATTTGTAAAGGCGGTAAAAATTATATATATTATGAAGATAAAGAAGATAAGAATATTAGTGATTTTTTAAAGAAACTGGGTAAAAACGAATTTCCAGTAACATATAATTATAAGTATGAAGAAAGTTTATATTATGATATGGGTTCCGAAGATATCGAATTAAATATAACAATTAATCAAGATTCAACAACTATTAATGGTTCTAAAGTTCCGACAAGTGAAACGTTAATTAAAAGTATTGTTGCATTTTTTATGGATTTATATACACAAAAAGAAGTAGAAGGAACAAGTGATTATTCCGATTATGAAGATGAAGAATCCGAATCCGAAGATGAATCAAAATTCTTCAGTATTGAATCCTAATGCGTAAAGTTTATTCGTGAACATTAAGATAACACTACTTATAACCAGAATCATCGCAAACATTATCTGCATATATTGTTGCATACCCATTCCAAACTTACCTGATTCAACAACTTTCAGATCATCCAATTTCATATTGTTAACACCACCATCATACGATATGACATTGGTTATGTTTGGAAAATGTTTGCTTTTAACTTTACTACTTCTGTTACCACTCTTGCAAACTAAATAAACTTTGTGATCTTTTGCCAAGTTTCTTATATAAGCTTTATTAAATTGTATATTTCTCATTGGAATATTTATAATATCTGCATTTACCGATTCTAAATACTTCTCTTTCAACTCATGCTCTCCACGCAAATCTATAACGATCATTTATTATAATTGTTATACAGATAATTCTAATCTTTATTTGACTTGTTTTTTACAAATAGATTCCTGTACTTATCCAATGCTTTTTTTCTCAAATCACTTTTATCTTGATAATACACAGTATGTGCACCACGAAATGGGAGATTAATTACACCAGAATCGTGATGTTCGGCTACATGGGTTGATGAATTCCAAAAGTAGTCTTCTTCATCGTATATCTTTTTGACAGCTATCTTGTAATGTTCTATCGCACCAATTAACATAATAAATTTTTCTATTCTATCTTCAAACTTATTAACACCTATCTTGTTCAATACATCCTCCAGTAGTTCTCTATCAAATATTTTTGATTTATACGATGTATTCCAACCATGTTTACCTGAAGAAAAACTGCAAACAAGAGTATTCGAAATATAAATATTCCAATTTCCAAATGTGTGAGCACCTAGTATTGAATATATATTTGGATTACTCCTAATTACATATTCCCCAATGTTAAACACAGTATTATGTACTGACTCATCACTTATGTAAGCTCTGATATATTCAACACATTTAACTAATACATTATCCAATAACTCTTGAAAACATTTAGTTTCGCCATTCATAACTCTCTTCACTAAATCAACATTAATCCATATAGTTTGATTCACATTGTGCAACCTTATTACAATGATGAAGAAATCCAAGCTTATTATATCCACTATTTTGTTTGAAAACTTCATGATCTTTCTGTATGAAATCGTTGATATACAATGTTTTGTGATTAAAATACTTGTTCTCTTTTGCGTCATCGTAAAAATCTGTTGGCATTTCTGCAAAATGTTCCGAGACACTCTTCCATACTTCGAGATTGTTTGCAATATTCATAAATTGCTTATTAACAAGACTTAAATTGTAAGGAACATTTATCTTATTGTCTGTATTATTAATATATTTGAAAATAGTGGCTTCTGTAGGCATCAAATACTCAAATATTAATGGTATATAATCTAATGGTAAAAACATAATATATGTACAATTAGATACGGGTTTTAAGAAAAAAAAATCACTTTTTTTCAAAAAAGTTTACACTGAAGCTTGTGTTACCAATGTTTTCAGACCATTCTCAATTAAAAAGTAACTATCGTCAATATCCTCTCCAAGGAAATCCTGCAACAACTCAATTCCATCCTTCGATGCTCCAGGTTCCAAAAGAAGCTTTCTGTACCTCATACCAACCTCTGGATTAAGAACGTTGCCATTCTTGAACATCCTGTGGAACATATTGGCTGCAAAACAAGCTTCCCTCATGTAACCATAATATCCCGCAGCATATCCTGGAAAAATTTGTTATGAATCATATCCTTGTCAACACGACGTGAAATATCGCGGAAAAGATAAAAAGATTCATCACAAAAGAATGTTTGGAACTCAAATTTACAAACTTTACAAAAAATTTGGACAAAAAGTTCCGAAACATTTCGAAGAATACGGTAAAAAAAAAAATGAAAAATAATTAAACAGATATAAATTTAATTATTTTTGTTAATAATGTCAGAGAAAGATCATATTACAATATTAAAAAGTGGTGAATTTTTAGGTAAAAAAAAGGGTTACGATTGTGAACATGTTACAAATACCATAATCTGGAAATACATTAATCCAGATATTGATAGTCTGAAACGTCAAGCAGTAAAAAAACTTTTACAATGTTCTTTATTAACTGATAATAAAACTAATAGTATCAAGATAAATCATAATGGTATACTAGAGGAACCATATTTGGATCAAATATGTTGTATAAGATATAATATTTTTTCTTTAGAGAATAATTTATATGTTTCGGTTTCTGGTGATGCATATTATGTTCTTCCCAAAATTTAAGATTGAATACTCCTTGGGATTAAGTTATAACGATTAAGTTGAATAGTTGGATATGGTGGTTTTTCATTGATGTCTCTAGTTGTATTTCCATTATAATTCCATAATCCATCCTTGTAAATATACTTATTATAAAGAACAGTTGACGGACTTGGATAAGAATCAATTTCGTAATAACGGACATATTTGTGTGGACTTCTTTCACACAAAACTTGATTTAAACTCTTACCACGTGGAACAACAACTTTTCCACGACATTTATAAGCTCCATCAACTTTACACATCTTTTTGAAAACTTTAGCACCATTTGCCCTTGTTTTTATATGATAAAACAATAAATTTGGATAATTGTTGTTGTATCTTATTTGTCTTCTGTTCCTTGTCATACTTTTTCTTTTTCTCTGATTTGCCTCTTGGATGGATGCATTATAATTTCTTAAAGAACGTCTCAACTGAAGACAACGATTAGAAGCTTGACTTCTTGTACATTGTGAGCTTTGAGCCAGAAATCCGGTTGTTGGGAGGGTTGGAAGAACACCACTTGTTGTACTTTCCTGTTGTGCTAACTGATCCACTCCTTGTTGTTTGTATCTTCCTTTAAAACCACGAAGAGTGAAAGTTCCAGTTGCCCCTGTTCTGGGTCCTTGATATAAATAGTTAAGAGCGTTGGAATTTCTTTGGTTATTGTATATAACTAAATTATTCTTTTGGTTGTCATATAATGTTTTTGGACAATTAGACATGATATATTATAAATATACATTATTTTATTTTTCATATAAATTATATATTGATTACTATACTCGAAAAATGATTATAATTGATTTACGCGAGGAACATGAAATGAAAAAATCACATTTAGATTCTTCTACATGTGATGTTATAAATATTCCAATGAGATCTATACCTTTTAATCTTGATTATATAGAAAACTTGTCAAAAAATGATGAAATACAACTTATGTGTAGAAGCGGAAACCGTAGTGGACTGATCAAAAAGAAATATTTTGGATCAAACGATAAGGTAACTTCTATGGAAGGTGGTATTAAAAAAATTGGTGATTTTAAAGTTATTGAATCGAAAGGATCTGGAATGGGTATTCAACAATATATGCAAGTTATGTTTGCTTGTATATTGATTATAAGTAGTGTTATATTGTATT
>JGI10211J14876_10001262_pt1 | contig 11142 bp, 10 predicted proteins | sample Etolagsediment_FD_14876 | JGI IMG/M metagenome (IMG submission 14876)
AGTCGCGAGGATCTGAGTCCCAATCATCAGATCTCCAAGGTCCTCATAGGACTCTCTCTGCATCTCGTTTGCGACTCGGAGAGATTCAGTCCTTGCAATTCTCCTGGCGGAGGAGCGGACATTCCCAGTCACCTGGGGGAGGATCTGCTTCGTCAATTGGTCGACATTCTTCCCGGCTGCGAATCCGTCCACCAGCTCCCCGGCGACTTTTTCGGGATCCACCAGGCGGGAGAGATTCTCGATCCTCTTCTGGTAAGTGACTCCCAGAGTTGGTCGCTCCAGAATCTCCCGGACCTTTGAGGCTGGGGGAGCGGGGAAGACATTCCTCGCGACCCATTCTTCCCATTCTGGATCTGTCAATCGGCGACCTGAGATGGGACCGAATTCGTCATCGTACTGGAAGACCTCATCCGGATCCTGATCTTCTCCGACCAGGACCGCAGAGGGTTGAATCTTCCGGAAGTAGACCCGAGGCAGGGTCTTTGCAAGGACTTTCGCCGCTTCCTCGTAGGACCAGAGTCCCAGGAGGGACGTCGATTTCTCGAAGATCTCGATCAGCCTCTCAGGGATCTTCTTCAAGGCGTCAGAGATATCTGCTGAGCGAGTAGCGGAATCCCGCTTTCGCTGAACGATCTGGAGGACCTCATCGACGACTCGGTCGACCTCATTCCCAAGAAGATCGGCAATCACTTCCGACCGGAGAATCCTCTCGATTTGCAGATGCTCGAATCTGGCTGCAAGCTTCTGATTGAGATCAATCATCCTTCGAGACTTTCGCTCCGCTCGAGAGCAGTCTCCGTCCGGATCAAGGCCTCTCGAGTCCTCTCCAGGATGATGTGTGATTCCCGGTGGACCCGGTGGCATTCATCACTCATCTCGCGGACCAGGGAGGAGTGCTCCTGTTGGATCCCTTTGAGAGATTCGACGTGTTTATCCTGCATCATCTCGCGAGAAGCCCTCTCCTCGGTCAGGCTGCGGGCAAAGATAGTCAGAGCCTCTGTGTATTTGTCCAGAATCCTGGGGAATCCCTTCATCAGCCCCCAAAGGAAAGCGATGGAAACGACTCCGAATGCTCCGAGCTGAATCCAGTCCGCAAAAGTCCCCAGTCCCATCTCAATCCCCTCCATGTCTCAAAAAGTCCGTTGGCCGACCTCCCGAGGGGACTCCCCCCGAGCGTTCTCGATGCGTCTCCAGATTGGCCTGCTCTTCCTCGTATTTGTATCCCGCTTCCGCGGAAGCAGTCTGAGGAGACAGGATCCCCGCAGCCATGTCCATCTGACGTCGAGTCGCGTCCGCAACGGGGTCTCTGACCTCCAGAGGGGGAGCGATCGCAGCGACCCGGACCAGCTCTGAGTCTCCTGGCTTCAGCCTCCCGGACTCTTCCGCGTGGCGGAGGACATCCTCAAAGAGCTCCTCATCTGCCTCCTGCTCATCGAGTTGGAGATTGAGGAAGTTCCGGGTCGCAGGGCTCTCCGCGGCGAGAGCTGTCGCGAGATTCACTTCATCGCCTTTGCCGTCAGCATGAATTCAGGCATAACCCAGCAAACAGCGCAAGCCCTCAGCTCCGCCTGGAGGGCAGAGATATACTTCGAAGGATCGACTCCCATCGCAGGGAAGTCGTATTCAGTTTGCCCGTTGGTGTTGAGGATCGTCCCTGGCTGGAATTTCTCATGGAGTGAGTCGGAGTCTGCAGGGACGTCTTCAGTCTTCTTCGACTTCTGATTCTGAGAAGCAGCCCAGGCCTGAACGGTCCCCTGCGTTGCGTTGACGAATTTCCGGATCATCCCAATTGCGGTCTGGATCTCAGTGACAGTCGATCCGTTGCGGAGGATCTTCATCGCTGAGACCAGATTCCTCCGGACTGGCCAGGTGATCGGGGCTCCNCGGGGNTCNTCCGTCCTCTTCCGGTGCTGGATCTCTTCGGGCTCGACCTCTTTCCCTTGGACATAGTACGCGAGGACAGTCTCTTCGTCCTCTGGATCGAGCTCGATCCCGAATCGGATGTTCTCCCTGTTGGCTCGCTCCGGGGGAGTGAACATCGCAGAGGGGGCGACCCATCGGATCCGCAAAATCCCATCTTCAACAGGGAATTTGCGGAGGATCGCTTCCCCGTCTCGATCTCGCCTGAGCAGATTCTGAGCCTGCCTCCATCTCCATCGATTCAGTCGGAGGAATTCGTCGACTACCTGCTGGACTCTCGCTCGTTGCTCTTCACTCGCGGAATCCGGATAGCGATCAACCGCGGAATAGGTGTATCCCCAGCCAATCACGTAGGAGATCCGATTTCTATGGGCGTTGATTGCGAAGGGATTGGTCTTCGCAAAATGCCTCGCGACCTGTCGAATCTGCTTCAGACCTCCCTCGTTGACATAAGGAGCGCAAGTCTCATGAAGGAGGTCATGGGTTGTGGACCCAATCGGATCCCAGAGCAGCCCATTCTCTCCCAGATAAGGCTCGAGCGGGTCCGCGATGCGACATCCCTCGACGTGAGACTTGAGCTGGGAGGCCAGAGCCCCCGAAGCCTCTGCGACCGTCATCATTACGTGATCAATGTTCATGCTGCGCTTTCCTGAGCGACTCCGAGGGAGACATCATCTCGGACGACTCCTCCCTGGAGCTCAATGAGTGTTCGAAGGGCCATCTCGAGAGCATCGGGTCCGTCGTCGTGTACTCCTCGGACTTCTTTCATGCTGAAAGTCTCACATTGATCAATCAGCAGACGATTTGAGGGAGTATCGAGGAAGTGGAGCTTCTTCCTCGCGAAATAGGGACCGAGACGACTGATCCGAAGCTTCTTGTTCACTGTATTGTTAATCGTGTAGATCGGGAGAGGATGCAGGCCTCGGTCCTCAATCTGCCTCTCGAATTCTCCGACTAGCAACTCCTGGAATTGGTTGGTCTCAATCGCGAAAGCATGAAGGCTCTCCGCGTGTCGAAGAGCGAAGTCGATCCCCTCCGAGACGATCGCCTCCGTTGGTCGTCGACTGATACTCGAGTCGATGAAGATCTTCCCCTCCTTCAATCCAGCGAAGACAATCGCGGAATAATCCCCCCGGCGCCCTTCCTTCCCTTTGGAGGGGTCGACTCCGATTGCTCCCATGTCGTAGCGTTCCGGGATCGTTGTCTCCCAGATATGCTCCTTGAAGTAGTCGTCTGGCCATTCAGAAGACCCATGTCTTCCGGGGGCCTGCTGATAGAGGGCTTCCCACCAGTAGCGATCCAGTGACATCTCCCGCTTGCGGAGCTCCTCGATTGGCCATCTCTCAGGCCAGAGGGCTTCTCCCTTCTTCCGTCCGAGCCAGTCGTCTTCCTCCGCAATCGCGGGCATCCGAAGACGAAGGACAGGCTCTCCGTCCCCACTCTGCGAAGCTCTCCAGACACGTCCGGGGAGGTCGTCCTCATGCCATCGAGTCTGAATGAAGATCGTCAGTCCCCCAGGTTCGATTCGCGTGGATGCTGTCGACTGATACCAGTCCCAGTGACTGTCCCGGATCGTCGGGGAAAGAGCTTCTTCTGCATTCTTGAGGCTATCATCGACGATCAGCAGGTCCAGACCTTTTCCGGTCAGAGGACCCCCGATCCCCGCGGTCAGCATCCCCCCGTCGAATCCCTCGAGCTCCCAATTGTCTGAGGCGGATTGCGATCGACTCAGAGGGAGTCCCCATTCCCTCCCGAATTCAGTGAATCCTGAGCGGACTTTCCTCCCCCAGGATCTCGCGAAGCCAGCCTCATAGGAAACAACTCCGACCCTTCGATTCGGAAAGCGATTCAGGAAGTAGGAAGGGACCCACTTTGACAAGAATTCAGACTTCCCATGTCGAGGAGGGGCTTCGACGATGACGATCCTAGGACCGCCCCCGTTAATCGCTCGGACGATCTGCCTGTCCAGTTGGACCAGATGATTCGCTGGCTTCCATCGATTCCGACTGTAGTGGGTCGCGAGAATCGCTGGGGTCAGCAGCCTTTCCGAGAGTTCTTTGGCGGATAAATTCGACATAGTCTGGATCGGAGTGAATTTCTTCCATGATGACCTGAAGACTGGCCCCGCCAGAATGTTCGACTCGGAGATCTTGCTGCTCTTTGAATGCGTCTGGCCTCTGAAGCTTTGCATAGGCCAGAAGGAGGGAGTCTGAGAATTCCCTCTCCTCGTATTGCTCCCCTGTCTCAGGGTCGAGGAGCGGGTCTCCCCGGTGGAATTTCTTCCGGACAACTCCCTCAATCCCCCGCTTCCGGATTGCTCTGAGGGTTCGCTCAAAAGCAGCCTCTTCGACTTCGTCGAATTTGGCCCGGTAGTTGTCGTCAGAATCATACCAAAGGCGATGCTGAGCCCGCAGACGATTCCGATCGACCTCCATTGCTTCCGAGACTTCATCGAAAGTGGAGTGAGTCGGCCAAAGCTTGAGAAGAAGCTTGAGGTTCTGGGGAAGTGACTTCTTCCTCTTGATCTTCCTGGGATTGTCATCATTGCTCATTTGACCCGATCCTGGGTGAAGCTCAGAGTCCCTGTTGCGAGAGTTTCGATCTCACTGTTCTCCGTGATCTGCAAGTCCCAGGAATACTCAATCCCCGGGATCCCTTCTTCCGAATAGTCCGCTGTCACTTTGACGTAGATCGTCGTCTCGTTCTCAGCAGCATCCCAGGTGGAATCTCCGGGAACGACAGTCCCCAGGATCTCCCCTCGGAGGTTATGGGATCCCGCTCCCCAGACAACGGTTGGGGCAGGATCCGCCTGAAGTCGGTTGTAGAGGACCTGCCCAACATCAGAGAGGACAATCGGAATCCTCCGGGATCCAGAGACGTAGGAGTCTCCCTGCCTCAGGGAGATCTCTCCATCGACGATAATTGGGGGAGGGAGATGGACAGATCCTGGGCTCTGGATCAATGCTGTCGCTGTCGCGAGAGCAGTCGTGATCGCGTCGATTTTGGCCTCAATGTCCGTCTGATTGGCTGCGGTTGCATCTCCCCCAGAAGCATAGGAGGAGGACGCGAGTCGAGTCGATGTCGCGACATCGATCCGAGCAAGCTCCGTCGCGAGATTGGTCCGGACCGCAGCTCCGATCGCGGTGAGCTCTGCTGCTGGGAGGTCGAGGCTCGTATTGATCGCAGAGACAATCGCCCCAATCACTGCGTTCCCGTCTCCCTCATTGAGGAGAGCGGTCTCGATTGCTGTTGCGATCGAGGATCTTTCACTGACAGACAAAGCGAATCCCGTCTTGTCTGTCAGTGTCCTGGCAGCATAGCTCCAGATATCTGCCGCGGTTGGATCGTTGAGAGTTGCGACTGAAGCGTCAACCTCGGTCCGGACTTCCCCTGTTGTGACGGTCGACCTCGAGGAGATCGCAGCGTCAATCCGTCCGAGCTCTGTTGTGAGATTGGTCCGGACCGCAGCAGCGATCGCGGTGAGCTCTGCTGCCGGGAGGTCGAGGCTCGTATTGATCGCGGAGACAATCGCCCCAATCACTGCAGATCCATCAGCCTCATTGAGGAGAGCAGTCTCAACAGCAGTCGCAATCGCAGACCGTTCCCCGGAAGTCAGGGCGAATCCAGTCTTGTCCGTGATTGTCCGAGTCGCAGCAGCCCAGACGGCAGTCGCGATCGCGGAAGTCGTCGGGATGGAGAGGCCAGAGATCTGATCGGGGATCGTCGTCCCAGTATCGACCAGGATGTCGTCGACAATGGAATCAACAGCCTCGACCTTTCCTCGAAGCTCATCGACTTCCTGAGCGATCGATCCAGAGGCGGGAGCTCCCGCAGAGGGAGCGAGCTTGAGAGCGTCTGCGACCTGCTGAGGGCTGAGATCATTCTGAGCCCCAATCGCTGCGATGATTGTATCCTGTTTCGCTTCTGTCGCGTCTCCCCCGCCCCCTCCTCCAGATCCTGTCCAGGCTGCATCTCCTCGAGCCCGCAAAGCTTCGAGGGATTCCTGAGCAGGATCGAAAGTCCCTCCAATATCCGAAGGAGTTGAGGAATCAGACCGGAAGACAGAGCGGAAGAATCCGAGGATCGAATTGACTCCCGAGCCAGTGAAGGCCCCGATCCGGTTGAGTATCGTTGTCTGATTCGCTGCCGTTGCGTAGCTTGCTGTCGCCAGAGTCCTGGCCTCCATCTCCGCATTCGTTGGGGGATCGTAAGCTGTCAAAGCGGCAGAGGCTTGAGTGAGAACATCTGAAGTTGATAAGCTGGAACGGGTCGAGATCGCAGCGTCAATCCGTCCGAGCTCTGTTGCGAGATTGGTCCGGACCGCGGAAGCGATCGCTGCGAGTTCAATCGCGTTGACGTCGAGATCTGAATTGATCGCCTGAACGATCGCGTCGACCACTTGTTGACCGTCCCCTTCATTGATGATCGCGGCCTCGACTGCAGTCGCGATCGCGGAAGCGCTCGGGACATTCCCAGTGATCGCAGAAGTGATCTGAGCGATTGATGGAATTGTCAGAGCTGCGATGAGCCCCGGAACGTCGTCCGTCTGGAGCTCATTGGTATCGGCCAGAATCGAGTCGACATTGGCGTCGACGACGTCGACCTTCGAGATGATCGAATCGATGAGATTGTCCGTCCGGCCTCCATTGGTGATGGTCTGCTGGAGCTCGTCAGTATCCACCAGAATCGAGTCGACATTGGCGTCGATGACGTCGACCTTCGCGATCGCAGAAGTCAGGGAAGCCTGAGTCGCCAGAGTGGCCAGAGTGGTCGGGACGTCGTCCGTCTGGAGCTCGTTTGTATCCGCCTCGATCACGTCGAGATGGAGGTCGATTGATCCCGAAGCTGGAGATCCAGCAGAAGGAGCGAGCTTCATCGCGTCTCTGACCTGTTGAGCAGTGAGAGCAGTCCCTCCCGGAGTCCAGGCTGCATCTCCTCGAGCCCGCAAAGCTTCGAGGGATTCCTGAGCAGGATCGAAAGTCCCTCCAATATCCGAAGGAGTTGAGGCATCAGACCGGAGAACAGCTCGGAAGAATCCGAGGATCGAATTCACTCCAGATCCGGTGAAAGCTCCAATTCGGTTCAGGATCGTTGTCTGATTCGCAGAAGTCGCATAGCTCGCTGTCGCCAGAGTCCTGGCCTCCATCTCCGCATTCGTTGGGGGATCGTAAGCTGTCAAAGCAGCAGAGGCCTGAGTCAGGACTTCTGCAGTCGTGACAGTCGACCTCGAGGAGATCGCAGCGTCAATCCGTCCGAGCTCTGTTGTGAGATTGGTCCGGACTTCCGCAGCGATTGCTTCTTTGTTCGCTGTTGAGACTGCGAGGTCTGCGGAGAGAGTCCGGGTCCCATTGCCCCAGACATTCGAGGGAGTATCAGCCTCGATCGTCGCCAGATGCTCGTCGATGGAATCAGTCGCAGCAGCCCCCGCAGAGGGAGCGAGCTTCATCGCGTCCCGGACCTGCTGAGGAGTCAGACCTCCTCCCCCCGCCGATATGATGTCATCGAGATGATCATCGACAGAGCTTGCGTCCGGAGATCCCGCAGATGGTGCGAGCTTCATCGCGTCCCGGACCTGTTGCTGGGTTAGATCATTGAGCGCGTCGATCTGCACGGGGAGGGAAGTCCCCGTATCAACCAAGATACTGTCGACAATCCCACCAATCACGTTGACTGATGCCTGAGAGGCTTTGAGGTCAAGGGAAGTCTGAGTCGCCAGAGTTGCCAGGGTTGCGGGGATCGTTGTCCCGGTGTCTTCCAGGATGGAATCAACTGAGGCCTGAGTCGCCAGAGCAGTGAGCCCGGCCCCTGCTGCTCCAATCTCTGCAGTATCAACCAGGATCGAGTCGACATTGGCGTCAATGACATCGACTGAGGCCTGAGTCGCCAGAGCAGTGAGCCCGGCCCCTGCTGCTCCAATCTCTGCAGTATCAACCAGGATCGAGTCGACATTGGCGTCGATGACATTGACTGAGGCCTGAGTCGCCAGAGCAGTGAGCCCAGCCCCAGCTGCTCCAATCTCTGCAGTATCAACCAGGATCGAGTCGACATTGGCGTCGATCACGTCGACTGAGGCCTGAGTCGCCAGAGCAGTGAGCCCAGCCCCTGCTGCTCCAATCTCTGCAGTATCAACCAGGATCGAGTCGACATTGGCGTCGATCACGTCGACAGAGGCCTGAGTCGCCAGAGCAGTGAGCCCGGCCCCTGCTGCCCCAATCTCTGCGGTATCAACCAGGATTGAGTCGACATTGGCGTCGATCACGTCGACTGAGGCCTGAGTCGCCAGAGCAGTGAGCCCAGCCCCTGCTGCTCCAATCTCTGCAGTATCAACCAGGATCGAATCAACATTGGCGTCGATCACGTCGACAGAGGCCTGAGTTGAGAGGCTGGCAATTGTCCCTGGATAGACATTCAGAGTCTGAGTAATTGCTCCGGTGAGTTTCATCGAGAAAACGACGTGATCCGCGTTGGTCTCTGCTTGGGTGGGAGCGTAGGTCCATTGCCCGTTCCCCTCATGCGTAGCAGTCCCAGCCCCCGTCGCTTGAGTCCCACCATCCTTCGTAATGTAGACGGTCGGTGTACCGGTCGTAATCCCGGTCTCCCCATCCGAAGAATCCAACATGAAGAAGCCGACAATTTGACCTGAGACATTTTTTCTCATTGTACCATTCCTGGGATATAAATTCCGTTCGCGTTCGCTGCCCAGGCGGGATTGAATCCTCCCCCAGCAAGAGTCCCATCGATTGTGAGGCGCATCCAATCAATGTCGAAGTCAGCTTGAGCCCCATTGATCGACCCAACCGCTATGTTGAATTCGAACGTACTGGAAGTTGTCGCGGCGCCGAATGAACCTGCCCAACTGGCTTGATAGGATGTAAACGACGATGCGGATACAGTCACAGTGTCAACAGCCGTCCAAGCCCCTCCATCGATCCGTACCTTGAAGTCAACATCTAGGGGGTCGGTGTCGATTCTCGCCTTCATGTCGAGCTGGAGAGACGTGATGTCGCTGTAATTCGAGACAGGAGAGGTGCAACCAAAGGTCCGATTCGTATTGTCGTCTGTAGCCCGCCAGACAATGTCCGTGAGGTCGCCTTCGGTCACAATGTTGGCGTAGCTTGGTCCGCTGTTTGGTGTGAGGACTTCACTCATGGTGAAAGGTTCCGGAGATGGAGAGCATCCAAGGAAAGAAAGCAGCAGAAGAAAGGAACAAGTCTTATTGAACATCGAGCGTCCCCATCATGCTCTCAGGTCTCAGATCCTTTGAGTGATCCTCCAGATTCCACTCTTGCCCAATACAGTGAGGGCATCGGTAGAAGTAGAGACCTCCGGGCTCCTGGATCATTCCGAATTGATGGCAATGGTTGCAGGCCGGAAGAATGGGCTCTCCAGAATCCTGGAAGACGGAGGACAGGAAGAGCAGAAGGAGCAGCCCAAGAAGGGAATAGGCAACATATCCGATGGGTTCCGGGATCTTCATTCTCCTTCTCCCTCATCAAATAACAGATTGACCAGGAGACGACTCAGGAAGGGGAGGACGATCCATCGAATGATGAACCATCCGAGGACCCCTCGAGGGACCAGCTCCGCCTCGGACAAAAGTCCGATCGCTTCTCGACTTTCATCTCGGACGATCTGCTTCTGAGATCTCCAGAGGTCAGATCCATAGGCCAGAGCGGTCCGGTCCTTTGCGTCCTCGATCCATCCCTGCGCGTGAAGATATGCAGCCCACTGTCCCGCCTCCTCCGAGTAGGAATCTGGGATCCGGGAATCCCAGATCGCAGCGTCGACCTGCATCGCTAAAGGAGCATTCTCCTTGAGGATCTGGCCTGCAGTTTCTGCTGAGAATTCGGAGGGGTTCAAAATTTGATCTCGAGGCTTGTCAATCGGAGGTCGATGAGAATCCGGTCTCGATACACTCGGGCTCGAAAGAGGTCTGGGTCAAGGGGTCCGTAGATGTCTGCTTCAATCGGTGGGGACCACTCGAGAAAGAAGTGATCGTCTTCTCGCCGTCCCTCAAAATGAATTCCCTCTGGGAGTCCAACATCTGCCGGACCGATCGAGGTCTGATCTCCATTGAGGAGACCTGAGACTTTCTCAAGAGTCTTCCCCCATTCGGGATCGAGTTGGATCGATTTCAGGATCACCTGGAATACCGACGGACGGTCGGACATCGTCCCCCAGGACAATTGCTCTGATACTGAATCTGTGGAGTCGAATATCGAACGACAGGCGGAGACGACCTCGAGACGACTCGCGGAGACTTGGGACGATTGATCATCGACCTTGATGCGTACTGCCGTTGAGATTCTTCCTCAGTGTGCAAAGCCCCGTGGATCTTCCGCAGCTCTGACCAAGTGAAAGACGAAAGTCCCTCTTCGCCCATGCCGTGCTGGACGAGATGACCGATGAGCAAAGCCTTTGAGGACTGGCCTCGACTGTTCTTGTAGTACCACGGTTGCCCGCGGTACCTGGACAGAATCGCTCGACCTGCGATGGAGCTCTCTGGGATGTTTCCCATTGGCTCCTCCACTGCGAGATTGTCTCTCTCGTCAACGATGTTCGCTCCGGGGGCAGGCTCTTCAGGAGGTTCAATGATCAAGGGCTCTGGAGACTCCTCAATCGCAGCCAGAATTCTTCCCAGAGTGTCTGAATGATCTGCGAGAGTGGACTGGATATCAAAGACAACCTCCTGGACCTCTCCGGAATTGCTCTCCGCAGCCTGAGCAGTCTCGAGAAGCTCCGTCAATGTCGCATCGAAGTCAGACCGGACTTGATCCATCGAGGGGAGGGCTCTTGGATTTGGTTGGGCTTGCACCGTCTCTGGTAAGTGGGACTGAATCGCAAGAGTGAAACCTGCGATTGTGAGCAGCAGAAGAGCGAGCCCCTGCAGTCGTTGTGAAATCTTCATCTAGCTTTCTCCATCAAGCAAAGTGGGGGGAATTCTGGATCCAGTCGATGGGCTCTGCCTTGGGATTTCCAAGGAGGCCGACTGCCGACGTCCGTCGATGCCTCATCATTTCCTTCCAGGCATCGACCGTGATTGTGTATGGCCCGTCGTTGTGGGAATTGGCCGCGAGTGGATTCCCGTTCCTGTCGTATCCGAGGACACACATTGCATGACCGGAGCGGGAATTTCCCGGACGGAATTTGCGGACGATTCGATCACGGGGAATCATCCCGGATCGCCAGGCGATCCCGAAGAGAATCCCGCCTCCACCTCCT
>JGI10211J14876_10001263_pt1 | contig 11138 bp, 15 predicted proteins | sample Etolagsediment_FD_14876 | JGI IMG/M metagenome (IMG submission 14876)
CCCACTCAAAAGACAGATTTAATGAGAAAAATGTTTCCTGATCATGAAGAAAGTATTGTGAATGATGAAAGTATTAAAACAATATTTGATGCATTAAAACTTGCCGATAATGAAGGTTATTCAAAGATTCAAATTGTTGTTGGATCTGATCGTGTTGCTGAATTTGATAATCTTGCACAGAAGTATAATGGAGATCTTTATGACTTTGAAGAAATTGAAACTATATCTGCAGGACAAAGAGATGATGAAGCTGAAGATGTAAGTGGAATGTCTGCATCTAAATTGAGAAAAGCTGCGGCAGAAAATGATTTTGAATCTTTTAGAAAAGGTATTCCAGACAATATTGATGATAAAGCAGCAAGACAAATTATGAATACAGTTCGTAAAGGTATGCAAGTTGCTACTGAATCTTGGAACTTGTGGGAAATAGCTCCTAAGTTTGATTGGAAAAATTTAAGAGAAAATTATGTTACTGGAAAGATATTTAAAATTGGAGATCTAGTGGAAAATTTAAATACTGGATTAGTTGGTAAAGTCATTCGTAGAGGTACAAATTATTTGATTTGTGTGACAGAAGAGAATATTATGTTTAAGTCATGGATACGTGATCTTCGTGAATATACCGAAGTTAAAATGAACAGTAAAAAAAGAACTTCCGAAAAACCAAATACTTTAGTTGGTACTACAGGATACTTTAAGTATGCTGTTGATATGACTCCTGGATTTGAAAAGGGAGATAAGACGAATCTTCAACCTGGTGGTAAACCTTATAAGGGACCTAAGTCAAATATTAGAGAATTCATAAATAGATACAAGAGAAATAGAGTCTAATTAAATTTCAATCATGAAAAAGAATTTATATTCTAACTGGAGAGAAGATCTTAGAGAAGTTGTAGATACTATTTCTTCTAAACCAGAACAAGATGAAAAGTCTGAAAAAGAAATTAAAGATAAAAAAGTTAATAACAAAGTTCAAATTAATCCTATAATGAAAGAAGAATTTGAGGAACTTGGTGGTGTTCTTCTTGAGTTTGCGGAACTCGATGAAGCACTTCGTTCTCGCGAAGAGAGAATGTCACGAATGATGACGGATAAAGATCGTAAAAATCAAAAGAAAGAGAGAGAATTGAAGGCAAAAGCAGATGAAATCATCAGCACAGAAAGAGCTCTTAGCAAAGGTAGAAAAAAGAATATAGAAAAGACCTATGACACTCCATCTGCAGAAGTTAGAAAATTAAAACCTGGTCAGAAAAAAGATACTCTTGCGATGAATGCAAGAAAGGCAATGGGTGAAGAATTTATAGATCCAGAACAAGGAGAAACCCCAAGTGGAAGAACTCCTTTACAAAATGTTTCTGATCATCCTAAGGCATCTGTAAGAAGAAAGGCTATTAAAGGTATGAGAAAGCAAATGGGAAAGGAATATGGTGGTAATTGGAAATCAAGATCAAATGATCCGGTAAAGGAAGAATCTGAGATTGATGAAAAAATGAACCTCAAGACTGCTGATATGGGCGATGTTGTGAAAGATTTTTATAAGTCTGATGCACCTCAGTTTAGAGGAAAGTCAAAGAAAGAACGTCGTGAAATGGCTATTGCTGCTAAACTGACTGCTGAAAGGGGTGGAAAGAAACTTGGAGAAGAATCTGCGGTCGATTTAGTAACAAATATGATTAGAAAACAACAAGGTGGAACTTATAGTGAATTGAAAAAGAAAGGAAAACTTCCAAAACCAAGAACTCAAACAAAACCATCTAACAAAAAACCCATAGACATGACAACTGTAACTGATCCCAGATCAGGATCCAGATACAGAGGAGACTGATAAAGGTTAAAAATTGGTTATTTCTCTAAATAGTTTCAGGATCTAAAATCCCTTCAAACATTTAAAGGAGGAGTATCATGAATGACTTTTTAGGTACACTGGTAGAAGTTGTAAAACCACTTCTTATTGCAGCAATGAACTCTTGTCATACCAAGAGACTTGTTGTAGAACTTCTTGAGCGTTATGTAAAAACAACTGATAATGACATCGATGATCTTCTTGCTGGTTCAGTAAGAACTGCACTTTTAAAGGACTGTAACTGATCGATTAGAGAATAATATTTGATGGAGAGTGATCTAATTTCATTAAAATACACTCTCCATTTTTTATAAATATTTTTAAGAAAAGAAATTTTAAAGGACAAAGACATGGCACTTTGGGGAAACAACGACAATGTGGGTTCTGCGGGCACAGTGTCACTCAACTATGATACTCATGTTGTAACTGGTTCGGGAACATCTTTTGGTATTGCTGGTGGTTGTGCTGAAGGAGATGTAATCAGATTTGGTACAAGAGGAAGTGGTAATACTTATTATGGAGATGCTGTAATTGTAAGTATTGCTAGTTCTGAATCACTTACCATTGGTTCAACTATGGGACTAAGTGGTGCTGCAATTTCTGGAGTAGACTTTACTGTTTCTCAACTTCCTAAGTCTAGTATTTTAGATCAACATTACAGTGAAACTAATACAGACTTTGATTCATTGGTTTATGGTGTGAATACTCAAGGTGAAGGTATTACGGCTAATACTCAATATCAAGTGACTCATGAAGGTTGGGTTGGTGTTACAACTTATCTTGATAATTCTGGTGAGTTGAGAGTTAAAAAGGAAACTCTTGTTGCTATGTCTGGTATCACAACTGGTTCTATTGCATATCCTACTGCTGAATGATAGATGTTATTTAATGAGTTGAATGAGGAAAACTTCCTGTTATTTGCTATTAAACATTATGAAAATCCTCAAGCAGTAACGAGGGAAGACTTTGATAAAGATTTGAGTCGATTTAGATATATCAAAAGATTGCTTAAAAGATATAAAGCAACTGGTGAACTCAAAGTACATTTACTCATTAATCATTTTATTATTCTTTATAATATTTTTGGTGAAGCTACGACACCGATGTTATTTTATAAAATTGACAGACATCTATGGTCTTCTGTTAAGACCTTTGTTGTATTTCTAGATAAACTACCAGAATATCCTAAAACGTATATTCATGACATTGAGTTGGACCAAAAGTGTTTAGATGCTCTTACAGGAATTTCAAATGGATAAGGATAAAATTGATAGGATTATAGATGCCTTCCGTTCAGCAATGTATAATGAATTTAGTGTGAATGAGGAAGGAATGGTTGCTAATCCTCCAGGTGGATCAGGTGGTTTTTCTAGTTCATCTAATTATGCTGGTCCTACTGCTGGTTATGATCCTGTTATGAAACTTGATGGACGAAATAAGTATGTGAAAAAATATATTAATGATCTCTTAAAAAGAAGAGAAAAGAGATCACAGAAAAAGGCATTGAAAAAATCATTAGAATTCAATCCCTACTTCAAACCCTACAATGGCAGAAGAAATTAAAGTAGCAGTACTACAACAAAAACTCGAAGACCTAAAAGACATCATTATCAAAATTGATGATGCCATTGAAAAACTAAGTGAAGTAAATAGTAATGTAGGCAGAATGCTTGCTGTCCATGAACAACGAATTACGAAACAAGAGGAGATTGACAACGTACTCCTTGCTAAAATTGACAAACTCCGTGATAAAGTTGACAGGGATTATGACGGTATTGTGTCTAGAGTACAGGCAATAGAAAAAAGAGTCTGGATGGCAATAGGTGCCCTTGCTTGTATTTCATTTCTCATGAACAATACTAGAGTAATTGAAATCTTGACACCTGAACCTCAATCATCTATAATTGAACAGAGAAACTTTAAGGTTTAGTTATGGACTATATTGATGTTAAGTACATCAATTTAATTTCCTCAAGACTGCTAAAATTTAAAAAAGTTAAACCAACACTTTTTAATTTCAGATGTCCTATCTGTGGTGATTCTCAAAAGAATAAGAATAAGGCAAGAGGATATCTGTATAGTGTTAAAAACAATACAAATTTTAAATGTCATAATTGTGGGATTAGTATTTCTTTTAATTCTTTTTTAAAAGAACTTGATTCAGATACATACAATCAATATGTTTTTGAAAAATTCAAAGATGGAAAAACTGGAAAGAATTTTGTTACGGAAAAACCTGAAGAGATTTTTAATCAATTAAAACCATCTAAACCAGAATTTAAAAAGAAGGTAAAAATCAATCTCCCAAAAGCTTTTGATGTAGATAAATCAAAAAATTATCTTGAGTCAAGAGCAATTTATAATGGGGAATTTTACTATGCAAAAAATTTTAAAGAATTTGTAAATTCAATTAAACCTAGAACTTTTGATTCTATTCAATATGGAGAAGATAGAGTTATTATTCCACTTATAAAAGATAATAAGTTGATTGGAATACAAGGAAGAGCCCTCTCTTCAAATCCTATTAAATACTTAACCATTATGTTGGAGGAAGATGAACCAAAGATTTACGGATATGATTCAATCGATAAAAAATTACCAGTCTATGTGGTCGAGGGACCCTTCGACAGCACTTTTCTCGACAATAGTGTGGCTTTGTGTGGCAGTGACGGTGACGTGGGTTGTCTTGAAGGAAGCGATCTTATTTTTGTATACGACAATGAACCCCGTAATCAAGAGATTGTCCACAGAATTGGGGATACTATTGATCGAGGTTACAAAGTCGTCATCTGGCCAAGTCCTATCAGAGACAAAGACATAAATGATATGATATTGTCTGGACACAATGTTCAAGACATAGTAAAATCGAATACGTATCAAGGACTACAAGCAAAACTCAAATTTACTACCTGGAAAAAGATATGAGCAATGGGTTAAAGGTTACCAAAAGAAGTGGTATTGTAGAAAAACTTGACCTTGAAAAAATGCATAAAATGGTTGAAGAGGCAACCAAAGGTCTTGCCGGAGTTTCTGCAAGTCAAGTAGAAATGACTTCTGGAATTCAATTCTATAGTGGTATTACAACTAACGAAATTCAAGAAATCTTAATTAAGAGTGCTAGTGATCTGATTGATTTGGAGCATCCAAACTATCAGTATGTTGCTGCAAGACTTCTTTTGTTTTCTCTTAGGAAACAACTTTTTGGTAAGATGCATGAAATGCCGTCTTTAATCAGTCACATTGAAAAACTGGCATATGAAAATCTTTATGATAAAGAAATCTTTTCTAAGTATTCAAGAGAGGAAATTGAGAAGGCAGAAACATTTCTTGATCATGACCGCGACTTTTTGTTTACATATGCTGGCTTGAGACAAGTTGTCGATAAATATCTTGTGCAAGATAGAAGTACTGGAAAAGTTCACGAGACTCCTCAGTTCATGTATATGATGATTGCTCTGACAATCTTCCAGGAATATCCCAAAGAGATTCGTCTCTCATATGTTAAGAGGTATTATGATGCAATCTCCAGACATAAACTCAACATCCCAACACCAATCATGGCAGGGGTCAGGACACCCCTTCGTCAATTTGCATCTTGTGTTCTCATTGATGTTGATGACACCCTCGATAGTATCTTTAGCAGTGATATGGCTATTGGCCGTTACGTTGCACAAAGGGCTGGTATCGGTATCAACGCAAGTCGAATTCGTGGAATCAACTCTAAAATCAGAGGTGGAGAGGTACAACACACAGGTGTGGTCCCCTTCCTTAAGAAGTTTGAAGCAACTGTCCGATGCTGTACACAGAACGGCATCAGAGGTGGTTCTGCTACAGTTCATTTTCCTATCTGGCACCAAGAAATAGAAGACATTCTTGTACTTAAAAATAATAAAGGTTCTGAAGATAATCGAGTCCGTAAACTAGACTATAGTATTCAACTCAGTAAAATCTTTTATGAAAGATTCATTCGAGATGAAGAAATCACACTCTTCTCTCCACACGACGTTCCTGGTCTGTATGATGCTTTTGGTACTGATCGATTTGACGAGCTTTATATGGGTTATGAACGAGATGACACTATTCCGAGAAAAACTGTCCGGGCTCAAGAACTCATTCTCGATCTTCTAAAGGAACGAGCAGAAACTGGTCGTATTTACATCATGAATATCGACCACTGTAATTCTCACTCTTCTTTTAAGGATAAAATTGAGATGAGTAATCTTTGCCAGGAAATTACTTTACCAACTGTTCCGATTCAACATATTGATGAGGAAATGCCAGGTGAAATTGCTCTTTGTATTTTGTCTGCTGTGAATGTTGGGAAGATTAAATCTGATGAAGAACTTGAAGATCTTTGTGACCTTTCTGTTCGTGGTCTTGAAGAATTGATTGATTATCAACAATATCCTATCAAAGTTGCTGAAGTTGCTACAAAAGCTCGTAGATCACTCGGAGTTGGTTTTATTGGACTTGCACATTATCTTGCTAAACTTGGTTTTAATTATAATTCGCAAGAGGCATGGGATGCGGTTCATGGACTAGCTGAGTCCTTTCAATATTACCTTCTAAAGGCATCAAACCAGATTGCCAAGGAAAAAGGTCATTGTGAATATTTTGGTAGAACAAAGTACTCTGATGGCATTCTTCCAATTGATACTTACAAGAAAGATGTAGATGAGATTTCATCTCAGAAGTTACAACATGATTGGGAGAGTCTTAGAGCATCTATCCTGGAACATGGTCTTAGGCACTCAACATTGTCCGCACAAATGCCTTCAGAGAGCAGTTCCGTTGTGTCAAATGCAACTAATGGAATCGAACCACCTAGAGATTACTTGTCCATTAAAAAATCAAAGAAAGGACCTCTTAAACAGATTGTTCCTCAATATGCAACACTTAAAAATAATTATACACTTTTGTGGGAAATGACTGATAATACTGGTTATATTAATGTAGTATCTGTTATGCAGAAATTTTTTGATCAAGCCATATCTGGTAACTGGAGTTATAATCCAGAGAACTATCCAAATAATGAAGTACCAGTTTCTGTGATGGCAAATGATCTTTTGATGTGCTACAAAATGGGTTGGAAAACAGCATATTATCAAAACACTTATGATATTAAAACTGATGAAGTAGTTGAAGAGAAACCTAATCTTCAATCACTTCTTCAAGAACTTTCTGGTACTGAAGAGGAAGATTGTGAAAGTTGTAAAATTTGACGAAAGTGTAAAAACCTATTATTATAAATAGTAATAGGTTTTAATAATTCTTATGTCGGGTTGCATCTATCTAATAACCAATAAAATCAATAATAAAAAATATGTTGGTAAAACCATAAAATCTTTAGCAACAAGATTTTATAACCACTTGTATGCTTCTAAAAATGGTTCAACAACTTACTTTCATAAAGCATTAAGAAAGTATGGTGAAGATAATTTTATTATTGAGGAATTAGATAGGTGCGATATTGATATTCTGGGAGAAAAAGAAATTGAGTGGATTTCTTCATTAAAACCAGAATACAACCAAACTCTTGGTGGTGGTGGCGGAATTCTTGGATATTCTCATACGCAAGAAACAAAGAAACTTATATCATCAAAAAGAAAAGGTAAATTTCTTGGGGAAGAAAATCCATTCTATAATCAAACACATACAGAGGAACAAAAGAAAAACTGGAGTAAAATGAGAAAAGGTCAGCCATCTCCTTGTGGATTTGCTGGAAAATCTCACAAAGAAGAGAGCAAAAGTAAAACATCTCAAACACTCAAAAATAATCCAAATGTAAAAAGAACCAAAGTATTTCAGTATGATATTGAAGGAAACTTTTTAAGAGAGTTTCAATCTATTAGTGATGCGTCTAAATTTGTAGGAACAACTCCTTCAAATATCAAATATACTTGTGAAGGAAAATTTAAGCACTGCAAAGGATACAAGTGGAGTTATGAAAACTAAATATCTTGGAGGGTTAAATAGAATGTGTGGGGTTTTATTAGAGTTAAGTCAAGTAGAGGAGAGGGAATGTGAGTCTTGTTCAATTTAATCTATCATCTGAGAGTGATAACACTATGAGTAAAGTGAAGGGAATGACAGTATTCAATTCCGAAGTCCACGATCCTAAAAAACAGCCAATGTTCTTTGGTAAACCTCTAGGAATTCAAAGATATGATTCTTATAAGTATCCTATCTTTGAAAAACTTACAACTCAACAGTTAGGTTATTTTTGGAGACCTGAAGAAGTCTCCCTTCAAAAAGACCGTGGAGACTATCAAACTCTCCGCCCAGAACAAAAACACATTTACACTTCTAATCTAAAATATCAAATTATGTTGGATTCAGTTCAGGGTCGTGGTCCTGGACTTGCATTTCTTCCATACTGTTCACTTCCTGAACTGGAAGCATGTATGACTGTATGGGAATTTATGGAGATGATTCATAGTCGTTCTTATACCTATATTATTAAAAACATTTATTCAGATCCAAGTGAAGTGTTTGATACGATCTTGATTGATGATCGTATCATGGAACGTGCTCAAAGTGTCACAGAATCATACGATGATTTCATTCGTGACGCTCAAGAGTATGGAAATAGTAATACATGGATTCATAATATAGAACAAGTTCCAACAGCACAACAATCTCTGAAAGATGTCAAACGAAAACTTTACAGAGCAATCGCCAACGTTAACATTCTTGAGGGTATTAGGTTCTACGTTAGTTTTGCTTGTAGTTTCGCCTTCGGTGAACTTAAGCTTATGGAAGGATCAGCTAAGATCATTAGTCTTATCGCAAGAGACGAGAACCAACATTTAGCAATTACACAAAATATTTTGAATAAGTGGAAACAAGGTGATGACCCAGATATGAAACAGATTGCTAAAGAAGAAGAGGAATGGGTTTATACAATGTTCAAAAGAGCTGTGGATGAAGAGAAAAGATGGGCTGATTATCTTTTCAAAAATGGTAGTATGATTGGTTTGAATGATACTCTTTTGAAACAATATGTTGAATGGATTGCTAATCGTAGATTAAAGGGAATAGGTTTAAAACCAGTTTATGATATTCCCGCTAAAAATAATCCCTTGCCATGGACTGAACATTGGATTTCCTCCAAAGGACTTCAAGTAGCTCCGCAGGAAACAGAAGTAGAGTCTTATGTGGTGGGTGGTATCAAACAAGATGTCAGTAAAGACACATTTAGCGGATTTAAGCTCTGACAAGAAAAACAAAATATGATTAAATAGGAGATGTTACTACCTCCTATTTTTTTATGCCTAGAAATAGAATAGATAAGCACGAACTTACTGTAAGAATTCATAAACTCAAGCATCAATTGTATAATGAATCGTATATGGAAACACATAAAGAACTGGCACATAAATATTTGAACGCAGTTCTTAGTATCATTGAAGAATATAGATATTGATTATGAAAATCCTTGGATCTATAATGGTAAACCCTTTACCAGTGATGATATTGGGGAGTACTTTGGTTTTGTTTATCTCATTACCAATAAGATCAACGGTAGAAAATATATCGGGAGAAAATACCTGTGGCAGTTTAGAACTCCAAAGGGAAAGAAACGTAAAGTAAAATCAGAATCTGACTGGAAGCAATACTATGGATCTTGTCCAGAACTTAAGGAAGATATTGATCGAATCGGGAAAGATAATTTTTCAAGGACTATACTTTCATTACATAAAACCAAAGGAAAAACCAACTACGAAGAAACAAGACAATTATTCGTCAAAGGAGTTTTGACTGAAGCACTGGAGGATGGAATACCTGCTTTTTATAATTCGAATATACTTTCAAGATATTTCAGGAAAGATTATTATGGAAAAGACGACTGAAGATATCGTCGCACATGTTCGTGAATGGGCAATTGATAGAATTGGTGATCTTCATGAAGAGGTTTATAAAAATCAAAAAGATATGAGAAATCTTGATGATGCTTGTGCAATCTATCAGGAATTTGTAGAATGGATTGAACCAGAAACTAAAGAATATGATATTATTTCTTTAGAACCAGACTCTTGACAAAGTATAAATACTCACTTATACTATGAGATCCCATATAGGGAAATGATTTAGAGCCGTGGAAGATGCCCTTTGAGAAAGGGGTGTACCCCTCTTCTATACGGATGTAGAGTTCAATTTAATTTAGTGCGTTTATTTTCAACTTTTCTTTTCGCCGTAGCAACACTGGGACTTGCAACCCCACAAGCACAGGCAGCAAGCGGATGTACTTCCGCATCACATTATGGAGTGGGTGATGGATATCATGGCAGAACAACTGCCAATGGTGAAACCTACAATGCATATGGTAATTCGGTAGCACATCGTTGGTTACCATTTGGAACCAGACTGAAAGTGACGAATCAGTCAAATGGTAGGTCAGTGATTGTCCGAGTCAATGACCGAGGACCATATGTTGGAGGTCGAGATCTTGATCTTTCTTATGGTGCATTCTCTTCTATCGCAAGTCCATCACAAGGACATGTAAGAGTTTGTTATTCAAGAGTTTGAACTAAATAGTGGGGAGTGAATTCTCCCCATGAAATTTAATTTTCATTTCGGTAAGAAAAAAGCATCACTAAAGACTATTGTAATTCTAACTTTATTAGTTGCTGCTCTTGCTGGAATTTTTAAAATAGAAGAAACAAAAATCTGGGATATTGTGTATGAAGCGATTCTATACTTTGATCCAGACAGTCCACTAATACCAGAACTACAAAAAGATCCTGGTATTGTCGAAAGGAAAGTTGAACGAACTGTAGATAAAGCAATTCGTGAGTATGAGGACTTGACAGGAGATACTGGAGAGGTTAAAATACCAGAACCGAGATTCATTGAAGAACCAGGAGATTCGCCTCTTGGTGGACCAATGAGACTCTGTGCTCCTTGGCTTGACAGCTGCCCAGACAACTGATATAATTAGTAGTGTCCAAGAGGATGCAACACCTGATATCTCGGACAGGGGTTCGATTCCCCTCATCTCCACTCATGGGGATGCCATGGTCTCGACGAGGTGTTAAGATTGTATCTGTTGACGGGGCAAAAAACAGACGCAGAAACCGTCGAAATCGCAGCGAATAACATCGTTGCATTCTCCCGTCAAGCAGCCCCTGTTGCTGCCTGACCCATATAAGGGAGATGGGGGATAGATCATCCTTCTAATCCAAATGATCCTATTGGGGTGGAATGCCCCATATGACAACTGCCTCAGTAACTCAGTGGATTAGAGTAACGCTCTTCTAAAGCGTGAGTCGTAGGTTCGAATCCTACCTGAGGT
>JGI10211J14876_10001266_pt1 | contig 11132 bp, 6 predicted proteins | sample Etolagsediment_FD_14876 | JGI IMG/M metagenome (IMG submission 14876)
GGAATTGGAGTCGCTCAATACGGAGGCAAGGGAGTTGGAGGCGCGGATTGGTGAGAATGTGGTGAAGTTGTTGGAAGGAAGGGGCCAATGAGACAGATCAACTGGATTCGTACTGAAATCCAAAACGTTTATTTAGGACTGTACGACGGCCCGCATGCCACACCGAAGCCATCAAAAAACGGTCCTATCTTTCTGGGCATCAAGAATCTCACTGAGGATGGAAAGCTAGATTTGTCTCAAGTTCGCCACATCGCAGAAGAAGATTTTTCAAAGTGGACGAAACGCATAGTGCCTCGGTCTGGGGACATTGTGTTTACCTACGAAGCCACGCTGAATCGCTATGCTATAATTCCTCGAAATTTCAGAGGCTGCCTTGGAAGGCGCTTGGCTTTAATTAGACCTGACTTGGACAAGGTAGATATGCGTTTCCTTTTTTACTATTTCTTCGGCGAAGAGTGGCGTCGTATTGTTGCCCAGAACACCAACATCGGATCGACCGTAGATCGGATTCCCTTGATAGATTTCCCACGGTTCGAGATCACATTGCCTCGTCTTCCCACCCAACACAAAATCGCCGCCATCCTCTCCGCCTATGATGACCTGATCGAGAACAACCTGCGGCGGATCAAGATCTTAGAGGAGATGGCCCAGGCCCTCTATTGCGAGTGGTTTGTAAAGTTCCGCTTTCCATGCCATGAAAAGACCCGAATGGTTGATTCCCCGCTGGGGAAGATTCCGGAGGGGTGGGAGGTAACGACACTTGATAGTGTTTTGTCAGCACTTGAGTCAGGTTCTCGCCCAAAAGGTGGCATTGATCCGAATATACGCGATGTGCCGAGTATTGGGGCGGAAAACATTCTTGGGCTTGGAAAATACGATTTCTCCAACGAGAAATTTGTTACTCGTGAGTTCTTTGAGAAGATGAAACGAGGACATATTAATAACTGCGATGTCCTGCTATACAAGGATGGAGCAAAAATTGGTCGAAAATCTATGTTCCGCGACAACTTCCCGCACTCCGAATGTTGCATTAACGAACATGTATTCATTCTTCGAACAAACGAAAAGTGTAGCCAAGCCTATCTATTCTTCTGGCTGGATCAGCCAGATATAACTGCAGGCATTATCAACCTGAATGCCAATGCAGCACAACCAGGAATAAATCAGAAAGGTGTAAAGGGATTAACAATCTTACTGCCTGACCGAAAATTCTTGGATCTGTTTGACGAGTTTGTTGAACCATTATTGGCTAAATTGTTTAATTTGGCAAAAAAAAACCAAGTTCTCCGCCGCACCCGTGACCTCCTCCTTCCCAAGCTCATCTCCGGCGAGCTGGATGTGTCTGATATTGATATAGATGTCGCAAAGGAGGCAGCATGAGCGGACCCCAAAAGATCTGGCAACCGCATTACAGCATTACACCTGAGATGGCTCTCCGATTGATGGAGATCGAGGCGGCACGCACTGTTGTGGACCGGATGTCACTTTCTCCTGCTATTGAATCAGAACTGCGCCGTCGGGCCAGGGTACGTTCAATCCATTATTCTACACGCATTGAAGGCAACCGCCTGACATTGGCTGAGGCCGAGGAAGTGATCAAAGATAGGAAAGCCATTTTTCATGGGCGTGAAAGGGATGTGTATGAAGTTCGTAATTACTGGAATGCGTTGCTGAAAATGGAAGAATGGGTTGAAAAAAACAGGCCGCTCACCGAGAATCTAATCGGACGCCTGTATGCCCTTGTGGAACATGGCCCGCGAGCCAGACCCACTCCCTATCGGGATGGTCAGAATGTCATACGGGACGCTGCATCCGGTGCAATTGTCTACATGCCGCCGGAGGCCCATGACGTTCCCGATTTGATGACTGATCTTGTGGCCTGGGCCAGGCGAGCGGAAAAAGAAAATCTGCCTGCCCCGCTGCTCGCAGGTCTTTTTCATTACCAGTTTGTAACTATCCATCCTTACTATGATGGGAATGGCCGTACTGCCCGCCTTTTGGCAACCTTCATCCTTCATCGGGGAGGCTATGGGTTAAACGGCTTTTTTTCTTTAGAAGAACATCATTCAAGAGACATAGCCGGATATTACCGGGCCTTGGCAACACATCCTCACCACAACTACTACGAAGGCAGGGCAGAGGCAGATCTCAGCCCATGGGTTGGATATTTTCTCAAAACACTCGCCAGGGTGTTTACCTCAGCTAAGCAAGAGACCCTGCGCTATTCCAAAGAGGGAATACCGGCTGAACCGGAAGCCCTTCGCCGGCTGGATCGCCGTGCCCGGATAATTCTGGGCCTGTTCGCCCATACCGACAAAATTACCACTTCTCAGGTAGCGAGTGAACTGGGCCTCTCGGACCGCATGGCGAGGATTTTATTGAATGGCTGGGTGGGAGAAGGCTGGATAGTGGTGGCATCTCCTTCAAAGCGCACTCGATCCTACTCGTTATCGGCAATTTATCGGCAATTTATCGGAAGCTTATCGGAAAAAACAGAAGATATAAAGGCATGAACGATAACTATTCAGAAAATACCTTGGTTGAGAAACCAGCAATTGCTTTATTTAAGGAACTTGGGTGGGAGACGGCTAACTGCTTCCATGAATTCGACCAGGGGGGCGGAAACCCACTGGGTCGTGAAACCAGGGCAGAGGTCGTTTTGGTATCCCGCCTCCGTCCTGTTTTGGAGAAACTGAATCCTGATCTGCCTGCCGAGGCAATCGACCTGGCAATCGAGGAGTTGGTCCGTGATCGCTCTCGCTTGAGCATGGCACAGGCCAACAGTGAAATCTACCAACTCATCAAAAACGGCATAAAAGTAAAGATACCTGATGCAGATGGTGATGGCGACACCATTGAGGCAGTCAGGGTGATTGACTGGAATGAGCCGGCAAATAACGATTATTTCCTGGCCTCCCAGTTCTGGATTACCGGCGAGATGTACACACGCCGGGCAGACCTCGTTGGTTTTATCAATGGACTGCCCCTAATTTTCATGGAACTTAAAGCGACTCACCGAAGACTGAAAACGGCCTACACTGACAATCTGACCGATTACAAAAGCGCCATCCCTCAACTCTTTTGGTACAACGCCCTGATCATCCTTTCCAATGGCAGCAAGAGCAAGGTTGGAAGCATTTCCGCCGCGTGGGAGCATTTTGCAGACTGGAAAAAGATCAACAGTGAAGGCGAGGAAGGGATCATCTCGCTTGATACCATGATCCGCGGGACCTGCGAACCGGCGCATCTTCTGGACCTGGTTGAAAATTACACGCTTTTTATGGAGGCCAAGGGAGGCTTGATCAAGCTGGTGGCCAAAAACCACCAGTATCTTGGGGTTATACAGGCGATGGAGGCGCTGGTCCAGATCGAGCACAAGGCAGGGCGACTCGGCGTGTTCTGGCACACGCAGGGAAGCGGTAAAAGCGTTTCCATGATTTTCTTCTCTCAGAAGGTCCTTCGCAAAATCCCGGGCAACTGGACATTTGTTATTGTTACTGACCGCCATGAGTTAGATCATCAGATTTACAAGAATTTCGCCAATGCGGGCGTGGTGACTGAAAAGCAGGCCCAGACCACGAGTTCCGTTCACCTGCGTAAATTACTCCGAGAAGACCATCGGTATGTCTTCACGCTGATCCACAAGTTCCGCACAGAAAAAGGAGAAGAACATCCTGTGCTTTCGGAACGATCGGATATCATTGTCATTACCGATGAGGCGCACCGCAGCCAGTACGATACCTTAGCCATGAATATGAGAACGGCACTGCCCAATGCATCCTTTATCGCCTTTACCGGCACTCCGCTGATCGTGGGTGAGGAGAGGACAAAACAGGTCTTCGGTGATTATGTGAGCGTTTATAACTTCAAGCAGTCTGTAGATGATGGGGCTACGGTCCCGCTATATTATGAAAACCGCATCCCTGAATTACAGTTGAACAATGAAAACCTAAACGAGGATATGGAGCGCCTGCTGGAAGAGGCCGAGCTTGATGAGGAGCAGGAAAACAAGGTAGAGCGGGAATTTGCCAGGGAGTACCATCTGATAGCGCGGGATGACCGTCTGGAGACCGTGGCCAGGGATATCGTAGAGCATTTCACCGGCCGAGGACTTGAGGGAAAGGCCATGGTGGTTTGCATAGACAAGGCCACGGCAGTGAGGATGTATGACAAGGTCAGCAAGTATTGGAAGCAGGAAATGAAAGCCCTTAAGAAGGAGCTTGCTATTACACATGAGGAAAAGCGAGCCGAGATCGAATCTAAGATCCATTACATGGAAAAAACTGATATGGCGGTCGTGGTCTCCCAATCACAGAATGAAATAGATGAGATGCAGAAAAAGGGACTCGATATTGTCCCGCACCGCAAACGTATTGTTAAAGAAGATCTGGATACCAAATTTAAAGACCCTGATGATCTTTTCCGTATCGTCTTTGTCTGCGCCATGTGGATGACCGGCTTTGATGTCCCCTGCTGCTCGACCATATATCTCGACAAGCCTATGCGAAACCATACCCTGATGCAGACCATCGCGCGGGCCAACCGCGTCTTCCGGGACAAGGTAAACGGCCTAATCGTTGATTACGTTGGGGTTTTCCGCAACCTGCAGAAGGCCCTGGCAATATATGGTTCCGGATCTGGTGGTGGCGTGAAGGAGGGCGACATGCCCGTCAAAGACAAATCGGCCCTGGTTGAACAACTGAGGTTGGCGATTGCCGAGGTAACAGCCTTCTGTGTAAAAAAAAGGGTCGACTTAGACGACATCCAGTGCTCGGAGAAGGGCTTCGAACGAATAAGACTGCTTGATAATGCCGTAGATGCCATTCTGGTCAACGATGATTCCAAAAGAGACTATCTCTTGCTTGCAGGCAATGTGAATAAGCTCTATAAGGCGATCCTTCCTGATCCGGCAGCAAAGGATTTGGCCCCTAAATGCATCCTCTTCGATATTATTGCCCAGAAAATCCGTTCTCTAACGCCACCTGCCGATATTTCCGGTGTTATGGGAGAGGTGGAGAAGCTCCTTGATGATTCGATTGATGCTGAGGGGTATGTCATTCGAGACCCGGCAGGGGCATGGGCTGCAGAGCATGTGGTGGACTTGAGCAAAATCGATTTTGAAGCGCTTAAGGCCAGGTTCGAGCAGGGACAAAAGCGTACTGAGGCAGAAAAACTCAAGGGGAAAATAAGTAGCAAGCTTAAAAAGATGGTTCGTGTCAACCGCACCCGAATGGATTATCTGGACCGCTTCCAGAGGATGATCGACGAATATAACGCTGGAAGCATGAACATTGATGAATTTTTCGAACGGCTTCTTTCCTTTGCGCAGGGCCTAAATGAAGAGGAAAAACGGGGTATTTCAGAACAGCTCACAGAAGAGGAACTTGCTATATTTGATCTTTTGACCAAGCCGGAAATGTCCCTCACCAAAATGGAGAAGCACCAAGTAAAGAAGGTGGGGAGCGAGCTTCTTGATATACTAAAACAGGAGAAGTTGGTACTTGATTGGCGTAAGCGGCAGCAGTCAAGGGCGCAGGTCCGAGTGACCATTGAGAATATTTTTGATCGCGGATTGCCGCAGTCTTACACCCCGAAGTTATATCAGAAGAAATGTGATGCTGTGTACCACCACGTCTATGAATCGTATTATGGGGCAGGGAAAAGCGTTTATGCCCTCTCGGCTTGATGTGGGGTTGAAAAAAGTGGGGGGTGGAAGCAGAAATAGATGCCTGTGTGGCTCATCTTTGAAAATAGTTGAAGATAGGATCAAACCTTAACTATTAACTAAATATCTGTAAAAGGGAACGTAGTTCCTAAAAAAACTTAAAAGTGGACGTTGGTCTGAATTTGCAGTTCAAATTTTGAAAAATTCGTAAAAAGTCTTTTGCGAGCGATTTTGGCCACTTTTGGAAAAAGATTCATGAAATGCTGAGAGTTAAAAAATTCCAAACTGTTTGAGGCCTTTAGGCCGAGCTTTTGGAATTTAGCGAAGCATTTCATGAATCCCAACATGGGCATCATGAGCGAGTAAAAGGACTTTTTACGAGAACATCAATTTTTATTCTTAAAGAATCATCCCCTCGCTTAGAGCTTAAGAATATCTAAAACACCACACAAGGAAAGGTTTGTGCTACCGGGATGTCCGCATTAAGCATGCCACCCACTCAGGCAGAGGGCAGGTTGTTTATAGGAAAACAAGATGAATTTGACAATAAATAATAAAGAGATTCCAAATATCGTTCTTATGATTTCAGATAGGCTTATTAAGAGTGGCAATCAGGCCTTTATCGTAGGAGGGGCAGTGAGGGATTCTGTGTTGGGGTGCCAAGCAAAAGATTGGGACGTGGCAACCGATGCAATACCAGACAGAATTCATGGCCTTTTTCCTGAAATGACAAGTTTTAACCTAAAACATGGAACTGTTACGCTGGTATCCGAAGGGAGGCATTTCGAGGTAACCACCTTTCGAGGCATGGAAGGATTTTCCTCAAGCATTGAAGAGGATCTTGCACATAGGGATTGTACCTTTAATGCCATGGCCTATGATATTACCAGCAAAAAAATTATAGATCCCTTTGGAGGCCAACGAGATATAGAGGGTAAGGTTGTTAGGGCAGTGCTTAATCCGTTGGAACGGTTTCAAGAGGACCCTTTGAGAATGATGAGGGTTATAAGGTTCTCTTTAGAGCTTGGATACTCGATTGAATCTGAAACGCTCATGGCGATAAAATCTATGGCACAAGCTATTGCTATCGTAGCAAAAGAACGGGTACGGGATGAGCTTCTGAAGATTTTAATGGGTCAAAAACCTTCAGCAGGCTTTCATCTGATGAGAAAGTCAGGCCTCCTCAAGGGAATTTTGCCGGAACTTATGGAAGGATACAGAAAAAGGCAAAACAATTATCACAAATATACTGTCTACCGACATATTATGGAGACGGTTAATTCTATTACAGGTGATCCTGTTTTGCGGCTCTCTGCTCTGTTTCACGATATTGCCAAGCCACGGGTAAGGAAAAAGATTAATGGGAGATGGAGATTTTTTGATCATGCTTCAGCCAGTGCAGAGCTTACAAAAGAGATTATGATGAGGCTAAAGTTTAGCAATAATAGGATTACTGGAGTGACACACCTGGTTGCCCATCATATGTTCGACTACAAACAAGAGTTGAGTGACAAGGCAGTGAGGCGTTTTATCAAACGGATAGGGGCAGGCAATGTTGATGACCTTATAGCCCTTAGAAAGGCAGATGATGTGGCCCATGGGTGGGGAAGGCGTTTTGAAACAGATATTGAGAAATTTAAGAATAGAATTGATTCCCAAATTAAGAAATCATACCCTTTTACAATTTCTGAATTAGCAGTTAATGGGCATGATGTGATGAATGTTACAGGATTACATCCTGGTCGCAAGATCGGGCAGATCCTCAATCAGCTTCTTGAAGTAGTGATTGAAAGACCAGGGCATAATCAAAAGCATGAACTTATAAAAATTTTACAGGATATGAAGGAATAATAATTATTTTTCTCAAGCCTTGAATATTTTTGAAAAATACTTAGTGTATAGGTGAAAGCGAAAATTACCGAATAAAATATTTTTTAGCAAGACACGGAATAGATAAAAACCGGAGAGCTAAGCATAATTAAGGATATAGAAATATTGGTATAAAATTGATCAATTTAAAGTGTCTCGATTGATTGCAGGATAATAGTTATTTCATGGAGCAAGAGAAAAGATGCCTATTTATGAATTCAAGTGTAACAAATGTGAAAAAATCTTTGAGCAATTAATTTTTTCTTCTGATGAGGAAGAAAAATTGGCCTGTCCTTCATGCGGTAAAAGCAATACTTCCCGCCTTATGTCATCATTTTCAAGTGGGACAATGAGTTCCAGCGGATTGGCATCGAGTTGTGCCCCTTCTTCAGGGGGCTTTTCTTGAGCAGGTTGATCCCCACAGCCGTGAGCTGTGATTGTTAACTATATGCCACAGATGTGATGAATTGTTTATAGCTGTAAAACAGAAGAAAAGAAGGAAGCGAATGAGTGGATGGTGGTTTATTTTGATTATAGGAATATGGATTTTTCTTCAGGTGTATCTCTTACCTAAATTGGGGGTTTCTACTTGACTTAGAAAGAGTTGCCAGTTAGGCGATCCAGAGAAAAGATCACAGAAATAAATAAAAATCTAGCACCTATTAGCTAATCTTATCTTTAAATATTTTCTATTTTTTTACCTCCCCCAGAATCTAACATGTTAAAAGCGTTACTATTTGTGACATAGTCAGATATCTCTGAGATCTTTGTTCTCGGAAAAAGATTGGCTTACATTATGTTAGAGGAAATTTTGGTAACAATTCTTAGCCTTCTCTCCCATAAAGAGTTTGAATTTGGAAAAATCAGGGAATACGGTCGATGGATTTACGTGCCTCATCTATAGATAAGCTATTGTACTTGAGGTGAAATGATAATTTCCNCCCGCCTGTTCTGGGCACGTCCCTGGCTCGTTTCGTTGCTGGCAATGGGCTCATAAAAGGAACGACCCACTGCTTCCAGGTTCCTGGGATTGAGATGAATATTTTTTTTGAAATAACGAATCACTGCTGCGGCACGAGAGGCAGAAAGCTCCCAATTTGAGGGGAACTTATATCGATATTCTGGCATAATGGGTATATTGTCAGTATGTCCAACGATTTGGATCTGTTTCCCCTTAACATTTTTCAAGGTTCCCCCAACCTTTTCTAAAATCTTTTCTCCTTTCGAAGTAATGGTTGCCTTGCCAAATTCGAACAGGATTCGATCCACTAAAGTGACGGAGATCTGATCTTTAAATGTCTTGATGGTTATTTCCTGATTTTTAATTTGTTTATTGAGGTCTGTGATAAGAGCTTCATATGTGGATTTTAGCTGGACCTTTGTGGTCTCAGATACAACCTTTTGTCCTTTAAGGTCTATAAGTTGACGTTGGAGTTCTTGGATTTCATCGTGTACTTTTGCAGCCTCTGCCTCGAGGTAGAGGATATGTGATTGAGAGCCTTGAAGTCTTTCCTGAAAATCTGTCAAAATTTTCTGCTTGGATCTTCTTTCTTCCTCAAGACCTTGTTCTAATGTATGAATCTTTTCTTTAAAATAAGAAAGTTTTTGATCTTTCATTTTTATCGTATTCTCAAGCGTAGCAATAGATTCGTTAGCACTTTTTAGTTCTGCTAACTGGTTGGCATTTGCATGGATTTGATTGTGAAGTGCAGAAGCTTCTTGGTTCAATTGACCGATTTTTTCATTTAACTCAGATAGAGACTTCTTGCTTATGAGAAGGCTTGTTTTTGCGTCAAGATGCTTCTGATAAAGGATGAATCCAGAGATGATAGCTGCAGCCAATAACACTGATAAGACTGTAATAGTAATAGTTCTCATTTTTCTCCTCCGGTTATAAAAATAATCTATTATATTAAAAAAATTTTGCAAATTTCGAGATCAATTAAATCGAAATCTCTTTTTAATAAAAAAAGATAATGGTAACGGAAGAAAATTTGATTTATTGAATGATTATTATATCACTCCGGTTTGGTTTAGCAACAGCGAAAGGCGACTTTAATGAAATAAGCTGAAGATTGAGATTAGGTACAGAACAAAGATCCCAAGATCAATTAACAAGAATAACCCAAAAAAATTCCAAAGACATGCTGCTGATTTTTTGATAGGAGTGTATTTGCAAAATGTCAATATTTCTTGTGAGCTTCAATCAATCTATTTGTATGAATACTTCTTAGGCGAGTGCTTATGGTAATAAGAAAAAACTGGGTTGTGAAGGCTACAAAAACTACGAGTAGGATTTTACTGTCCCCATTCTTTTGCTTGGAAACAGAAGGAACGGATAACTTACCCCAACAGAGCGCCTTCATTCTTTTACCAAAACACCAGCGGTGGGTGGATATTCCCCTGTTGAGCCTTGCAACACCTCGGTCTCTTTATTATGTAGCCAAATATGATTTATTTCGGAACCCTTTCAGCAACTGGTTAATAAGATCTCTTGGCGGTATTCCTTTAAACCGGCAGCGTCCTCTGGAGAGCAGACAATCTCTGAAAGCTATAATTAAATTTTTAACAAGAGGTGAGGGAGTTGTAGTGTTTCCTGAAGGCACCTACTATAGAAATAAAATAGGTCCTGCACATGCAGGAATTGTGAGGCTCATTTTTTCTCGTTTCTCCATCCCTTTTATTCCTGTGGGAATGAATTATTCGGGAACTGGGGTCCGGACTTTGGTTCGTATCAATTTTGGTAAGGCTATTTATTCAGATCCATCAGCATCCGCGGACCCATTTCTTGATAATATGATGAAAGAGATCGCCGGGCTTTCAGGATTGTGCTAATCCTTCCGATCCTTTTTCTTTCACAAAGAAACCCAAAATAGCCACAGTGACAAGTGCCAAAGCTCCACCGAAAATGAATGGAGCACTTGGAAGCAGGGAAAAGAGGATTCCAGCGATGATACTGGCAGGGAGCAGTCCGATTCCAACAATCATGTGGTAAAACCCAAGGGCAGTTGCCTTTGAGCCTTTGGGAGCTATATCTGAGACAAAGGCCTTTTCTATTCCTTCTGTCATTGCGAAATAGACTCCATACAAAGGCCAAAAAAACCACAAAAGGAAATTGGTCTTTTGGCTTATAAAACCGAAAGCGATGTATACAACTGCATAGAGCCCATAGCCTGCCATGAGAAAGGTTTTTCGACCAATTCTGTCAGAAAGAGAACCGAATGCAGCGGAGAGGAGGGAGGTGGAAAGATTAAAGGCAAAATACATGAGGACCACTGTAGAAAGTGTATACCCGAGATTCATGCTACGAAGCAGCAAAAATTGGTTTGAAGAGTTTCCAAGGGTAAACATGAGCTGGGCAAGAAAGAAAATCTGAAGGTTCTCATCATAGTGACGAAGGTTCAGATTTGGTTTCGGTTTTTTGTTGTTTGCTGTTTGGGCAGTGCGGAGCCTTTTCTCTTTGATAAAAAATAGAAAGAGTATTCCTATTAATGCAGGAATAATCGAGATCAGAAACAGGGTATAAAAAGAATTCAGATCTTTGAGAGTCTTGGTAATAGGATCTATAAAATGTAGAACAAGGAAGAAACAGATAAGG
>JGI10211J14876_10001268_pt1 | contig 11124 bp, 8 predicted proteins | sample Etolagsediment_FD_14876 | JGI IMG/M metagenome (IMG submission 14876)
GTCACACCGCCCAGCCTACCCGTCTGACCGCCACGACCGCCTATCCCTTTGCCGAACTGCTGCTGCTCCTTACGCAACTTCTCCTCTTCGGCCTTCAACAATTTCGCGTACTCCTTATGAAACCGCGGCGCAAGCCAACTCTCATTCGATGCGGCGAAGTCATACACCTCAGGCTGAAGAATATCTTTCTGCACATAAAACTCGTCAAATTTGACCATCAGTAAATTAACTGTATGCTTGTCGTCGACCCTTTCCGGAATAGTGCCAAACATATCCTTAAGATAATCTATCTTTGTCCGCGGAACCAGCTGCCAATCGCTGAAGCTGCCGTTCTCAAGCAGACGTCGCCTCTCAAGCTCCACCGCTGCTAAAACCGGCTTGGCAAGATTCTTGTCATGCCAGTCTCTCCTGACCGCCCTGCCTGCAAAGCGCTGCTCGAAATTTTTATACAAACTCGCAACATCAAACGACGCCTCGACCGTTACAAAGTCGATATCACCAAGCTCCGTAGTGACCATGCTGTACGGATTATTCAACCCAACTGGTTCGGCCGGCACATACGCAACCGACCTTACACGCTCAACCGCTACATCATCAACCTCTCCGATTTCAGGAACCTGGTAAACACGGGAATCAACTGAAACTTTACCAGCATAGCAGGGGATAGGAATATACACATCATCACTAATATTATTTATCGAACAGGCAAACTTTTCCGCGAACTGTGCCGCCCTGTTCTTATTATATGTCTTCGGCTCAGGGGCCTCTTCCAGCCTCGACAGCAACTGACGTGCCTGTTGTTTCTCTATATAACTGTCAATCTCTCCGGGACCCAACTTCTGGTCGTCGATTTCCTGGGCGTAGGGATTGCCTAAGACAAACACCCACAAAAGGCATAAACATAAAATCCCTATAACCCCCAACACTACTTTATCAACGTACCGTTCGAACAGATTATCTCTTTTCTTGCTCATTTATACTTCCTCGCCTCTTTCCTTGCCATTCGCGCCAAACTCATCTTCCAAAGTCCCAACTTCCACATGCCAAATCCCGCCGCACAGCCCGTCACCAGCCGCAGGCACGGTCCCGAATTAATCTGCTTTTAGAACTCCCCAGCATCCACATCCATGTTTCTTCTGCTCTTCAATATGCCTTTGCTCTTGTCTTTGCTGGAAGCCTTTGTTTTCGTCGATGATTTCTTTTTGGAACTACTCGACGTCTTGGAACTGCCGGATGTCGAAGTCTGCGTTGTTGCTTCCGACTGGAACAGCAGTACTTTTATCGGTTCCGGCTTTATTTTATCATAGGCGCTGCGGTTGAAAATGTATTCGCAAACAAGGTTCAGCCTTACCACAGCCCCGTCACCGTATCGGTAATACCCATGCTCCGCCGCTATGCGGTTGACGGGCTCAATCTTGTTCTGCAAAACCGTTATCTGATTGTGCTTATAGATCCTTTCCTGGCCGCCGGCCAAATAACCCTCTCTGTACTTATGCTCCTTCTGAGTGCAAAGTTCTTTGATGAAAGACATAACCGCTTTCGAATCCACTATCACGCCGACGCTGAAATGCACCACGTCAATATCATCATTACACATCCGCCCGGTCCACGGCTCAACACCCAACATCCCCGCGTCACTATCCGTGACATAGTCCAACTCGTCGGCGCTTGCAAACAGCATTCTGCTTGTGTCGACATAATCCACATGGCTCCCAAAACGTACACCCACAAGCCGTTTCACGGGTGAAGTGTATACACAGTCAGACCCGGCGTTCATTGCCTTTATCGTCTCAACAACATCCTTGTAAATCCAATACGCCACCTGGGAATACCAGCAATCCTTCAACGCCGGATCTGAACCGACATATTTGTACTTTTCCCAGAACCCATACCAGTTAAGCAAATTAGGATGTGCGTAAACAGATATCGACTCAGCACGTTTGTTACAAACAGCATCGACTATAGCATTACTCGAGCTTTCCTTCTTACCGCCAGCTGCCATTGTGCCAAACCGGCCGGATACGCCAAGCCCGCCAAACCGACCTCCACCCGCACCCCCACCGCTGCTGCCTTTAGTTTCGGTCTCCTTTCTTATGTCAATATCACCGGGAGCGTCAAGTGCATTCATACTCTTAATTAAATCGTCTATCGCAGAGCGGTACTGTGCACCAAACTGAACATATATCTGTTGTGAGGTGTCCTCCGGCTTCGGAAATATATTATAATAAATCAATTCACGCTGTGTACTTCGCCTGGATAACTGCGCTATTTCATCAGCATCTTTCTTGTGCTCGCCCTGATAGAGCTTCTCCACGTCGGATTGCGCTTTGGAAGGTATCTTACTCCGCATAGAACGAATCTTCTTGTCCTCTGCAACCCTGTCCTGCATATCTTTGCTGATTGACCGCCCGGTCAATAATGTTGGCACAAAAATCGCCACCGCCACAAATACGACACCAACAGGTACAAGCAAGGCTGAATATTTCCTGATAAAATTCATTCGTAAATCCTTTTCAAATCAAAAACCACCTCACTACTAAAAAATATTGAACGGTTCGCGCCGACTTCGAATTCTTCACTTCACGTTTTTCGCTTCCCCTGTCCCATGAACAACGCGCCACTGACTTATTAGCGTTTTCTATACGTGACCACACTCGGAGTTGATGCGCTCTGGGCCTTCGGTGCTCCTTTCCACAAAAATTTCGCTTTTACCCTGAACCAGTGGTCTCTGACTATATACCTTGGCTGACCAAAATCCGTGTATTTCTTCTTGCCCAAATCCCGCTCGGATTGACTCGGATCGCTATCGACTTCCTCCTGTGTTACAAGGTCAAAAGTCTTGCTCATCTCCTCGTTAGTCATCGGATCAACTAAAACTTTTTCAATATCGACATAGTCCCCGAAAAGGCTAACTCTGGATTTCAATCGTCCGCCGCGAACAGTCGTTTCTTCTTTCTTAGGTATCCTTTCAACATCTCTTTCCGCGCCTATACCACCAGGCATATTTGCCGAGCCAATTTCTACCTCACCGGTTTCACACTTGAAATGCGCGATGTTGTTTTTCTCAAACAGCTCAAAGTTGTCAGTTATAAGTCGTAACAGATTTTTAATATCCATTAATTCTTTGCTCTTCTCATCTTTCAGCTTTTGTAAAGCTTTTTTGACCGCATCGTCATAAGCTTGCTCCGGCCCTTGCATAGTCGTATCTAACTCAAGCTCTATTGTCTGATAAGGTGGAAGATGATACGGTTTAGACTCGAGATCGTCTTCCACTTGATCGATCAATTTTTTGTGTTCCTCAGCTAACCATTCAAAATACTTTTTGATATTTTCAAACCGCGTTACAAGCCCCCATTTGCTCTGGTCATTGCCAACTCCCGGTGGGTCTAATAGTTCGTTTATGTTCCTATACGAACTATAGCCCTCCATTACCACAAGAAATCCGGGACCATCGTTCTCCGTCGTCGTATCGCTCTTGTCCGCTTTCCTGGCCGCCTGCTTGCGACTCATTTGTGGAAGAAACTGACGTCCCCCGAAACGACCACCATAACGCCCACCAGATNGGGGCCAAAACGTCCCCCCATACGGTCGGACAGCCCCGATTTCTTTTTGCCGGAACGCGATTGCCCAACCGTCGCTTTACTAATGTCGCTAAATTCAGCTGTAGCAAGACTCCCGGCGTAATCCACCGAAACGGCCGTCACAAATAACTGCTTACGCTCATCCCGGGGGAACGAAAGCACCCTGCTGACATCGCCCGCAGAAAAGGCCTCGTAAAGCTCCGCCTGTTCGGCGTTGTTCTGGGTATCCGGCAGACATGTTATTATCGTTTTATTCAGTAAGGGAACTATATCGCGGTATTTGAAGTAACCCATTTCCTTCCTGATTTTCCCCTCGAGAACCGCATCTTTGCTCCGTTCCTCTTTTAGACTGTTGCCGGCGCTCTGAGCGGCGGCAATCGCACTGTTGATTGCCTGCCGAGCCCTGCTGCCACGAGCATACTTGCCCCGCTCATGGGTTGCTCGTGCGAAACTTAATATCGAAACAAGCAACAGCATGCTCGCAGCTATTGCAAAGAACTTGCTCTTTTGCCTCCATGCCATCGCTCGGGCGATCTTCCGGGGGAGCAAATTAACGCTTATAGTTGCTTCGCCGAGCAATTGTATCGCAAGACCATATACCACGCCAAAATCTGAAATATTCTCATGGAATTTAGCTGACGATACCTCCGGCGACACCGCCAGTCTTTCAAATGAATCCGGCTTAACAACAGGAATGCCAAGAGTCTGCTGCAAATACTTCGCCAGACCCTGAAGTTTCATACCGCCGCCTAAAGCGATTACTTTCGAAAAACCCTTGTCACGTCCGGGTCCGCTGGTGCTGTAAAACCCTAAGCTGCGCTGTACCTCGCTGCCCAAATCCGTAAACACCGGTTTCATCGCCGTAAATATTTGTCGAACGTACTTGCTCATCGGAGCGGTGCGCTTCAGCTTCTCAGCCTTTTGAAATTTCAACTTGAACGCCTCGGCGATAGCTTCGGTAAAGGCGTTACCGCCGATTCGAATGCTTCTTTGCCAAACTCCGGATTTCGTACACACAACCAATGTCGTGTTTTCCGCACCCATATCAAGAATTATCGGGGGTTTTTCATCGTTACCCCCGACATCTTTTCGGTCGTAAGTAACATAGTTATATAACGCCATCGGTGCTATCTGAACACAGGTAACCTGCATATTCTCTTTGTTGAATCGCTCCATTACACTACTTATCAACTCGTTCTTTATCGCAAAGATTCCCAACATCACATCGCTACTGTCGGAGCTTTCCATAAGCTGCCAGTCCCATTCAACTTCATTTATATCAAAGGGTATCTGCTGAACCGCTTCCTGGGGAATAATCTTGGGAATAATCTTCCGCTCAACAGGCGGCAGCTTGACAAACCTGGCAAAGCTGTTGTGGCCGGCCATTGAAATTGCCACCTCATCCTTGCGCAAATCGTTCCTCCCGACAAACTGGCGAAGCGTCTCGGCAATAATATCCTCTCTTTCCCCTTCAGTAACATTATCGCCGGAAAGGATCTTGCCGTGTTCGATATAATCAAAGCCGACCACCTCAGGACCGTCTTCACCATGGCGCAAATGCAAGCCCTTAAGAGCGTTATCGCCGATATCTACCGCCCATACTCCACGAACCGCTGAAGCCATTAATATCTCCTCTTTGGAACTATCCCTAAACTGTCTAAGCCCACCTGCCACGACACAGAAATCACACGGTAGCTACCCAGCTTACGGCCGAGGCTAATGTTAGACAACACAAATACCCTTGTAACTTTAACAAACCCATTCTATTATAACACATTATGAACACTTTTGCCACAAAACTGAACTAATTATGAAAACTTTTGCAATAAATACACTGGGCTGTAAAGTCAACCAATACGAAAGCCAACAGATTAGAGAACTTCTCGAACGATTCGGTCTCTTGCCGGCTGAGCCGGCCGACAGGGCCGACCTGGTGGTCGTAAATACCTGCTGCGTTACTCATATTGCATCGGCAAAAAGCAGTCAGTACATCCGAAAAGCCCAAAAACACTATCCAGATGCGACTATCGTAATTGCCGGCTGCCTGCCGGTCGGTCAGAGTGAGGAACTGACAAGCATTGACGGCAATGTTTGTATCGTCTGGCAGAAAAAGGACTTAGCTAAGACTCTGGCCGAGTTGCTGCAAGCTGGCGGTACGGACAACGATACCTTGCAGGCAGATAAATCCAACAGCTACTTAACAAGTAAAAGAGCGGTAAGCCTCAATAAGACAAAAACTGCTAAGACCAGCCACAAAAAGGAGTTAGCCGCGAGCAGCTGCCCGGCCCAGTTGAGTCCGCTGAGTTCGTACGCCGGGCGAAGCAGGGCGTTTTTGAAAATCCAGGATGGTTGTGATGGTTATTGCACATATTGTATCATCCCTAAAATCCGAAGCGAGATCTACAATAAACCTGCAAGCGTAGTGCTGCAAGAGGCTTACAATTTAGTATACGCTGGGCATAAAGAGATTGTTCTAATCGGCATATTCTTAGGGGCTTACGGGCAAAATACGGTTCGGCGAACGAACTGGGAGGCGTCGAAGAAGGATAAATTGGCAGAGCTTGTGGGTAAAGTGGCGCAAGTTCCGGGGTTGGAAAGAGTTAGGCTCAGTTCGCTCGAGGTGGGGGATGTAACAGATAGGCTGTTAGATGTTTTCTGCAAACATCGTAACGTTATGCCACATCTGCACTTGCCACTGCAGTCGGGGTCGGAACGGATTTTGAAGAAAATGCGGAGGCAGTACAGTGTAGGCCAGTTTCTGCAAGTTGTTGATAGAGTTAGAGTTAGGTTGGATCGGCCGGCGATTACAACGGATATTATCGTGGGGTTTCCGGGTGAAACAGATGAGGATTTTGAGCGGACAATGGAGGTGGCAAGGGGTGCGGCGTTCGCGAAGATGCATGTTTTCAGCTTTAGTGCGAGGGCTGGGACGGCGGCGGTGAAGATGCAACCTACTGTAGGTACAGGAGTTATAAAAGAGCGCTCGAGGCGTTTGCGCCAGCTGGATGAGGAACTTCAGGAGAGGTTCCGCAGGCAGTTTGTGGGGGAAAAAGTGGGGATAATAGTAGAAAAAACGGGGCCTGTGAGGGGTAGAAGTGAGCGGTATTTTATGGTTGAACTCGACCCAAAAGAGACAGCTAAAAGGGGTGAATTTATTCAGGCAATTGGTAGTTAGTGCGTTGAGATAGGGCACGGAATTGGGTTTGGATTGGCTTTTATTGGGTTAAATTGGGTTTGGATTGGGTTTGCTTTGGGTTTGTTTTTGGGGGGCTGTAAGTCTAATTTTCTTCGTAAGTCTTTATTGGAACAGAATTTACGTTCATTTGAGTTTTTCCGCAAATTGGGTTTGTATTTGATAAAAATAGTTTCCCGGCGCGCCGGGACTTCGCTGCGCTCAGTAGAGGACAGAAGACAGAGGGAAGAGGACGGAAGCATATCAAAAATCAAAATGCAAAATGCAAAATTGTGGAACGCTTCGCGGGATGTTTTAATAGGTTGGCACAGAGCCCAGATGACGGATGACAGAGGACGTGCAAGGTTTTTAAGTTCTGTAGTCATTATGAGTTACTCCATTTGCTATTGATTATTGACTAAATTTGGTTGTATCTGCTGATACTAAGACGTGCGGTTCTCCGCGTTCTCTGGGGGCATATTATACCCGATTTTTTTCAAAATACAAGCACTTTTTTCGATTTATTTCAAATTAGTTTCGTATGTATGCTAAACATTTAGCTTGCCAGGACTTATAGAATAGCCAATTTCAAAATATTTAAAAAGTTGCAAAGGTACCCCGGCGCGAGCCGGGACTTCGCTGCGCTCAGCAAAGGTGCAAAGGTAAGGACGTGCTGGACCTACAATGTCCGGTGCGGACAAGGGAGGAATAGGAGAGTAGGGCATTGAAATTTACTATTGACGATTGACTATTTACTATTTGGGTGGAACGCTGCGCGGGGAGGTTATGTGGGGCATTGAAATTTACTATTGACGATTGACTATTTACTATTGGGGTGGAACGCTGCGCGGGGTGTTTTTGGTCCTTCGACTCGCAACGCTCGCTCAGGATTTAGGATTTTTTGACAATTCGGCGCACTTTTTGACACTTTTTTTGGCCGCTCTTTTTCCTATTGAAATCCGAACTCTATCCTGTACAATCTCCCTAAAGCATGCGGAATTCCTTGCGTTGTGGGGAATGTGGGTTTTGGGTAGGGGCGACTTTAGCATGAGTGTTTCGCAGGCAACAAGTATTTGTCTTAATATGGTAACCTATCTTACAAGGGACAGACTGACATGTTGGCTAGGGTGTATATACAACTGCCGTTTTCAATAGTTGTGCCTGTGGACGTGAAGTTTAAGCTATACGAGTATGTTAAGCAAGGTTACACTATCCGATTGTATCCGCCAAAGAGAAGTAACCAAACGCCGCAGACGGAAGAAGAGCTTACCGTAAACGGTGATACTGCCTTACAAACTGATGTACTTCATATAAATTTTTATAAGAATACCTTTGACCGACGTAAAGAAGTTTTTTGTGATCCGCCAGCCGATCTTATTCGGAACATTGCCAACTCATTCTTAATAAGGCTGGGGATTGTCAGCCGGTCGCATATCATCCGGCCCATAGATTTTCCAAGAATCTCTTGGAATCTTCAATATCTTAATGACGACGAGAGCGAACTTGAGAAAAGTCACGAGTTGGTACGTGGTCGATTTGGGAGGAGATTCACTTTCTCTTGGACTACCCTGACTCCGGAAATATGGGAAGACATTCATGGTTTACCGGTCGATTATAGGGTGGCTCACTGGGAGACGCTTCTCCTTGATGCTAATGCAGCGATGCCCGACGTGGGTCTTTCAATCGTGCTAGCTGCTACAGCACTCGAAGTATTTATATCTGACCTGCTCAACAAATTGGCGGTAAGGAGCCCTGTAGCTCCGGAAATTTGGGCTTGGATTAATTCGCGAAGTTGGTGGTTGAAAAATCCCGATATCGAGGAGCAATTTGATAAGCTTTTGAAGATGCTGGGAGACTTTTCGCTGAAGGATGAGAAGGAGCTATGGAAAGCTTTCATAAACTTAAAGAAGGCCAGAAACTCGTTTGTTCATGAGGGCGAGGCTAAGATCGGGTCAAAGACAGTTTCCGAGGATGTTGCTCGGAAGCTTATTGCAAAGGCGGGTGAGATTGTCGCATGTATTAAGGAGAAGATGCCACAAGAGGTGCAGTGGCCTGAGTTCAAGCACACTACAAAGTTTTCGGCCGAGCACAATCTCTTGAGATTGATACAAGGTGATAAAGCAAAAGATAAGGAAGAAGGGGAGGTAAAGCTAGATGGTTAGAGCCAACGATTAAAATCGTGCGATGAAAGCGATTAAATGTTCACATAAGAACACAAAGTGTATCGGAGTATCCTATAAAATGCTTGAACGACTTGATGGTGTAATTGGAGCCTTTGAGACAGAACATAATATTTATGACCTCTATGAGATAGCGCCTGCTGTATTTAGTGAGAATATGCGTGAAACAAGAAGTAAAGGCGCGGCTGCTGGTAAAGTTGGATTAGTAACTCAAAAAGTCTTTGAGGGAGAAGGGTCTTTTATTCAAACGATTGTATTGGATTAGTAAAAGACATGGCCAAGGAGAATCAAAATACTTTTGTTCACACAAATGTTCGAGCGTTCTACAAAATTGCCAAAGAAGCATATGGGGCGATGAATAAAGATCTTAATTCTAGCAGAAGGCTAAAGCGCGGAAATGAACGTGGGTATATTATAACCTATGATCCTGATCAAAAAAGTTTCAAGAATGCGTTTATTACGATAGTGTTTTCTGGTGTATTACTTGAATCTATATTGCATCTTCTCATAGTCAAGCTCAAGGGAATAGACGTCTTCAAAAAATACGATCGGAAACCATACGAAGATAAACTCCAGCTACTTGGCTGTAATGATCAGTCAATTATAGATCTTTGTAAAAAGTATCGGGGTGCACGGCGAGAGGTCGTCCATGAAAAAGCTTATTTGGATAATGATTACTTTCGTGCTGCTCAAAAGGAAGCCGAGATAGCTATTGAACTTATTAACAAAGTCGTGGACTATTTCAAACTTGAAATAGGCTAACAACTCGGTGAAACGGACAACGTAGAAGCCCAGTGTCCAGAGAGCTAATCGGTATGAATAATCCACAACATACTATCCTTGATCATATAGACAACATTACTGTCCCAGGCTTAGTATTCAAGAATCCTGTAAACGAGTATTGGGCTCTGATCTGCTTGTGGGGGGGTATGGACTTTCTTTATCGTCAGGCCAAACGTTGTGATGACGCATTAAGAGACCGAGTTAATCCGAATGATACCATTAAATATATGGGCATGGGTAATTTGCCAGAGTTCCATGGTATACCAAAAGCACTGCTGGCATGTTCTTTTCATTGGTATGCAATATCAGCCTGTAATTATATCCGAACAATTGGAACAATCGCATATCAACAGGATAATAATCGTCCAAAGCCTCTTGCCTATGTTAAGAAAGTAATTCCAGAAGTGTTGGCCTTTCGTGATAAAGTAGCGGCCCATTTAGCATGGACAGGCAAGAATAAACAAGATAATGATGCTGAGCGTCTCTTGAGCATTTTACCTCAGCTTGTTTACATCAACGATTCGTTCCATGTTGGTAGCATTTCTGTAACTTTGCGAAAGGCTGGAAAAATATCAAAATCAGAAGATATTCGACAATGGAGTATCTGCAAGATCCATGAAGAGCTTCAAAATCGATACTGGCCTGATGAAAAAAAGGTAGAAAAATCATAACCAATCGCTCCAGTGGACGCAGACAAGCTTTGGCGTTTTATACAGTACGCCAGAGGCGTATAAATTTGTTATCAATTTATTCTGCCGGAGATAAAATGTCAACGTTGTTGTATTGTTCGAGGCCTGCGGATAGAGAAACATTAGAAGCATTCCGAGCAGGTCTCACTTCCCTTCGATTTTACTCAGGGTAAACTCCAAGCTCAGTGTAAACTCACCTGATGAGTCCTTTGATTAAGTCTTGTTTCTTTTCTTTTGAGAAGCCCTTAATCTGCCTTTCTCTTCGCGCAGCTTGATGTTTATTTTGAAAAGGCTCTTTATAAAGCAATGGAGGGCAGGCGGGGCATATTCGTATCTCGTGGTTCGTGGTTTGTGAATCGTATCTCGTCGCTCGTGGTTCGTTTATGGAATCGCTTCGCGAAATTATTTCAATGAACCCCCGCAATAAATTGTGGGGGCTAACCAATAATGAACCCCGGCGTGCCGGGAGGCTTTTTAGAATAGATTACTCGGCTGTGAAAGAGACCATCCCCAAGCTTCGCTTGAGGCTGCCACCCGTCATGAAGATTGATTCCCTGCTCCCCGTTTTCACGGGGACAAGCTTCGCAGGGACAAGCATTGTTTATTGATTATTGGGGCTGCGGGGGCTATATTCGTATCTCGTGGCTCGTGAATCGTGAAGCGTGGAGCGTGGCTCGTGGATCGGGGCTCGTGAATCGTGAAGCGGGGCAAGCAATGGT
>JGI10211J14876_10001269_pt1 | contig 11124 bp, 10 predicted proteins | sample Etolagsediment_FD_14876 | JGI IMG/M metagenome (IMG submission 14876)
ACAAAAACCACAGGCATACAAAAAAGGCCCGAACACCAGACGCAGGCCAGGAACTAAACCGCCTGGTTGGAATCGCAAGTGTAGAATCTGTGGCCGTGACCCGTGGCCGAATTATATTTACTGTCCAAACTGTTTCTTTCAACTAAACAGAGCTGGACACGGACTTGAAGAATTAGAAGCACCATAAGCAATCTATAACTATTTAACAAAGGAGGCACAAAAATGGAGACGTACAAAAGCAAAAGCAAAAGACTGAAACGCAAACTAAGTTGGACCTGGTTGGTTTATTTTCTCGTAGGTCTGTTGCCGTGGTGGTGTGTGGTTTACATCACCCACGCAGAAGACAACCCACCAAACATAGACATAGAAATTACGGAGTGCGCGCAATCTGAGGTTATCGACTCACCGGTCTTTTTACGTGTGGTGGTAACCAGTACATACGAACTCAAGTCTGTTGTTGCCACATTCACAGGCACAGAAACGGAAACTAAAACACTAGAGTTAACTTTCTACTACCCTGAAGGGTATAATAAAACCGTTTGGGGTGCATATGTCAGACTACCCAACTGGAGTTCGGGTTTGAAATCAGTACACATCGTTGCCGCCGATATATTTTCCACCCAAGCTAATGCGTACACTTCTGTTGCTTTCAACCCAGGGCCACAAGTCTCAACTACCGCACCAGATACAAACACCGTGATACGTACTGATACCACAATCACTGCTGAGTGTTTGGAGTGTAATGAGTTGGTCATCAAGATATATAAATCAACTGACCACTATTGGCCTGAAGAAACCAGCACCGGAGAGCATAGTGTGTCGGTGGTACTACACGCAGCAGACTACAACGGGTATACACCTCAGTTGTGTATCATGGGTGTGTATGCAGACGGTAAGCGTGCAATCACCCGACGGGATTATTATGTTGAGACCAGTGAACTGCTTCAGCCTTTTAGCGGAGAACTACCTCCACTAACTCCAAGCCAAGGTTGGGTTGCAAAGAATGCAGTTACAGCAGACTATCCGTTGCTTCAAATTTTTATCAAACCCCCAGACGAGGATTGGACACAAGTAACCGCCTTCAGCACTGCTTCTTTTATTATAGACACCGAACAAGCAGACCCAAGTGGTCACGTTCAGGCAGACTCTACTTACCCCATTCCGCCTAACGGAGAGTGTATGTTCGTTCACGGTACTAATAGGTATTTAACTGGTTTGTCGTTCGAGCCTAAGTTGATTTGTTCCTCACTCGGTTCAGCTTTCTACGCCGACGGGTGGTTTGTCAAAATCGGAGAGGTTTATTTTAGTGTACAGACTGAAGAACCTACGCCGCCTGTACCAGAACCGCCTGTACCAGAGCCTCCTGCACCAAAAGCAGCATCAGGCGGTGGTGGAGGTGGGTGTTTTATTTCTTCACTAACAGGAGGTTAAACACAGTGTCTAGATTCGACCTACATAAAGACCAAATCAAACTGTTATCCTTCGACGAATTAGAGAACCTACGTATGGCTATTTGCGACGAGATGTGTAGCCTGACAAAGACAGAGTACAGTTTGTACAAACGCAGACGGGAGCTGGAGCTGGAACTACACCCTGAACTGGTGCTTGAACCAGAACCAGAGCCAGCACCGGAGACTGTGGTGAACACCAACATATCCGCCACACAAATACAGAAACTACTAAACGCAGCCTTAGAACAAGGTTTGGATATAACAACTTTGTTTAATCAAACCAAGTAACAAAACCGTTCATTTAGTGAATAGTTTAAAGGAGGTTGAAATGACAGACTCAACAGACACACCAAAACACAAACCCTTAATGATTGCAAATCCATACATAACTTGTGGTGCATGTAAACTATCATGGTCCATGCACGGTGTTATAGACATGAATGATACTAAGTTCGACTGGCGGTGTCCTTGGTGCGGTAAAAGTTTAAGTGTAGTTAAAACAACTGAGCCAAACACGGAGGACTAATCATGCGCGCAACAGCTTTTGTATCCGGACCTTATTCTCCACTACCATATATAAAATCAGACGTTGTCGACAATATATCTACAGCTACTGACTGCGCAATCTGGCTATGGGAACATGACTTTTCTGTTATATGTCCACACTTGAACACCAAATTTTTTGACAACTTAACCGACCAACCAAAGGAAGCGTTTCTCGACTTTTATCTATCCATTATTAGATCAGGTGTAGTTGACCTTATAGTCCTACTCCCAAACTGGCAATCATCCGAGGGCACATCAGCAGAGTTTCAGCTCGCACGTAGATTGTATATCCCGACTTACACTTGGGAGCCAGACTGTCTTTCTCTTACTCGTAAGTAGTTACCACTAAGGAGCTTTACATGTCGCGCAAATGCTCAAACTGGCTCTCGACTTACATCAAATACACCACCTTTCAAGAGGCTCCAAAGAAGATGCACACCTGGGTTGGGTTGTCTTTGCTGGCATCCACCGTCCAGCGTAACATCTACTTAGACCGGGGTTACTTTTCTATCTACCCAAATCTTTATGTTGCCATTGTAGCCCCAACTGGGTTCTCGAAATCCTCAGCGGCTAACATCGGAATCAAACTACTCGACCAGCTCAAAGGTATTGAGTTGATGAAAGAAAAACTAACCTCTTGGTTCTTGTTGGATTATTTTGACAAGCTGACAAAATCCAAAGGCGAATGTTGTGTAACCATCTACGCACCAGAAATGCGTAACTTCTTGGGTGATTTAAACAAAACAGAAACCGTTACACTACTCACATCGTTTTTCGAGTGTCCTGATTCGCCTGCTTACCGCACCAAAGGCGGTGGGGTGTTGAAGTTCAAGAACGTCTGTATAAACCTCCTTGCATGTTCAACCCCTGAATGGCTCACATTAGGCACAACCACAGATGAAATCGCTGGTGGATTTACAGGCCGGTTTGTCTATGTNTANGAAGACTCAACCACAAGATCATTTCCTTTTCCAGAAGATTTTGTAACCTCAGACATACTAGACCTCCGTGACGATTTATTATACGACCTAGAACACATCCGCACATTAAAGGGTAAGTTTGTTATAACCGACCAAGCCAAGGCAGAATATATGTTATGGTACAGTCAGCGTAAGAAAGAATGTACAGACGAACGTCTGGTTGGATACTACGAACGCAAGCGGGATTTGATTTTTAAAGTTGCCATGTTGTTGTCTGTCTCACAAGACGATTCGCTTGTTATTGACGAAGACATACTACACGAAACCTGGGACTTGCTTCTTGAATTGGAGTTAAAAATGACTGGAGCTTTTGCGGGAGTAGTAGACGACCCGGCTTTGAAGTATAGAGACTTGGTTATCAGCGCTATTGCCAGAGAGCCGACGTTAGAACTAACCAGATCGGAGATTTTACGCAAGAACTGTAATAGATTTGATGTTATTATTTTAGACAGGATAGTTAATAATTTACTTGAATCCAAAATAATCAAGGCTTTTGTTGTAACCAAAAGCGGAGATCGAGAGGTTGTGTACAGACTCATAGACGCACGGAGGTATTAGTTTATTGTTCCATCCTCTGATAGTCACCCCTTGCACCAGTAACCATCTCGCGCCGAGTCTTTGCAGGCACAAACCGTCTAAAGAACGCAGTTTGTAACGCCTCATCACTCGGTTCAATGTTGTATTTTGACATCAACTTCTCGGCTTTCTTACCTTCACCTTCCATCAGTAGGCTCACGATCTCCTCTCTAATCTGGTCATACTCCTTGCCTGCTTCCTTAAACGCACGGCCAGCTTCGTACTCTCGTGAGCCTACTGCTACTCTAGGACCAAAGGTTTCTACAGCCAACTGCGGCCCTGTTAGTTCATACATCCTACCACCAGCAGAATCGAACATCGGATACTTACCAGGACGTCCTTCTTTCATCGCTTCCAACATCTTGCTTATCTTCTCAAACTGTATAGGCATCACAGCTTTNAACGCAGCGTCCGTACCTTTACCCCGTCTCACTGCGTCTGACCACTTCAACACAGAATCAAACGTNGGACCCCATGTGGTAGGTAACAACCCACCACCCATGATACCTAGTTTCATGTGTCTATACGCTTTCCTAATATCCCCTTTACTAGTCTCGTGTAACATCTTTAGTAGTTCGCCATAATTCATCCCGAATCCAAGTGCATTTGACAAGTCAATCCCGGCGAACTCCTCCAACGCCAGATTCCCACCTTCTGCGTAGGCTAACAATTTAGCCAATCTCAATGGGTGGTTTTTTGCCAGCCCAACCAAGAACTCCATCTGCTTTATAGGATAGGACCAAAACTGAAATGCCAATCTCCCTATTGGCCCTGTAAGCGGCTTAGGCATGCCCACCTTGCCATATCTGAATTGCGTCCTATGAACTGTGTCTACCCCGGCCTGGATCGCCTCTTGTTCGCTCATTCCCTTGCTCTTGGCTTTCAAATACCCACTCGAAAAAGCATGCTTTCGATTGCCCAACTCCACACGAGTAAACATAAAACCCATAACCTCGCGTAGTCTTTCCATATTCTCAGGCACTCTGCCTTCCATCATAACAGACGGAACCTCTTGTGCAATTCCAGTCTTACGAAACAATTCCTTTCCTTCTGGAGTCCGGCCAAACAAATGACCTTTCAAAGACCACCATTCACCCACATCTGCTATTGTGTTTAGACGTTGTGTGAAGTTAGTTATTGCAGACCGTGGGTTCATCCCAAGTTTGGTCATCCATTGCCAGCTAGCAATCACGCCTGCGATTTTCTGCATTTCGGTTTGCTTACCCAACCCAGCCCAACGCTCCATATAGTCACGCATATAAGGTTTCAACTCGGGCTTCACATCTGCAAACAAGTCTTTGGCTCTCTTTAGTGCAGGATCACCAAAGAACTTCTTAGCAAAACCGTATAAATAAGTCTGATACGCTTTCATGGCATCGAACGAATACCCCGGTTTACCTTTTCTTGGTTCAAGGTATTTGAATCTAAACTCACTTGGCAGATCAGAATAATTTACTATCCCCCCACCTTCCATCTTTTTGACCGCAGCATTAAGTCCATTCAGGCGTTTTTGTATTCTGTCTCTTTGTGGTTGACTCGTGGCTTTGCGCTTTTTTGCTTCCAATCGAGCAACCGAGTCTTTGAACTCCTGCAATAACATATCCTGATCGAACATATGAGGCAAGTAGTCTTTCAACTTCCTACGCATCATGATATAAGAACGCCTGTCTCCGGGGCTGAGATTTTCCAACCACCCTTCTTGTTGGATCTTTGTCATTTCGTCACGAGCCTTTTTGTATTTCTTTGCTTCACTTGGTGTCAAGTCTGCAAGTTTTTTTCCTTGCCGAATTTTAATTAGCTGATTAACCAAATCAACATACTTGGTCCGTAACGAACTACTCAATTCGCCTACCTTAGCACGTGGTTTATAATCCTTACTCGCAGCATAAGCCATACGTCTGTAACTCTCAGGCGAGACTGCTTCACGTTGTGCTAGTTGGTTGTATAAAAAATCAAATTGNTTTTTCAGATGTGTGTAAAGTTTAGTCTCCTGGCCATTCAATTGTTCAACTGGCAACTTACCATCCAATGCCCGACCAACACGCAANGAACTCTCAGACCCAGGCTTGATTTTTCCGGCAGAACTTANAAACTTATTAACCTCATTAACCAAGAAAGAGTTTTTATACTGACTAGCCTTTGCAGTCCCTTCCCATATCTGATAGGCTTTTGGGTCTTTGTATAACTTGATCAACTTATCTGGTGACATTAAAGCTACTTCTGCAAACCCTTTTTTGATAGCCTCCCACTTGCTTCTTGCCTGCGGAGTGACAGTCATACTCTCCAGTGCTTTCGAGGCTGTGTCTAGACTCTTACTTTCTGCATCAAGTACCGCTTTTGTCGGTGGTTTGAGTTTGGTTTTTGCCACAACCTTTTCGGGCAGCTTTACTCCTGTTCCAACTGCACCACCTGGTACCTTACCCACCATTCCAAACCCGGCTAGTCCGAGTGCGGTGTCTGGATGTTCTTCCACATACCCTGGCACTCTCATTGCCTTGGGTAGTTCTTGTATCAACAACTCTTTAAACCCTGCTGGCATAGTGCCTTCTATATCACCCACAAGATACCGTGCCAACTTGTGCTTAAACTTCTTTGTCTCCTCTTTTATATACTTATCACCATCCAAAGGCTTAAAAGGTTTAGTACCCCACAATCTACCCTTCTCGTCTTCTCGAAGCAGACCTTGAGGATCAAACTTCTGCTCCAGCATATCACGTATTTCTTGTGTGTATATTCCTTGTGGATCTAGAGGCATAACATAGTCCTTAATATTGAATCTTCATAGAACCGTCTTTGGTTGGCCTAGCTTGTGGAGGTCTAGACTTTCCACTCCGACGTGACTTTGTTGTCTTTGTTATCGGAGCCGGGATTGGTTTTCTCACTACATGTTTCTGAACTATTTTACCTCTCACCATAGGAGGTTTAATCGGGGTCTTTTTTGTTCTTTCTTTTTCTTTCGCTGCTGCAATCTTACGTGCTTCTATTCTCTTTTTGAAATACTCAACAACATCACTACCGGCTTCACTCACCCAATCGTACGCCTTATCCAACGGCCCTTCTTCACCAACCGGAGCACGTGCTAATTTAGACCTTACACCTTCTTCTGCTTCTCTACGTGCCTGATCTCCAATACGTTTGGCTTCTGCCGAACTTGCTCCGTCTCTCAACGCCTGCGCTTGTGCCCCAGCTCCAGCAGCTATTCCGGTTTGTTCAACCAAAGCCTCTTGACGTCTGCCCATGTAGGTATCTGACTCAGCTTCGATAAATCTAGACCCCATTAGTTTCATCGTATTAGCCCTGGCAGTTCGTGCTATATCATCCAATTCCTCCACACTCTGACCGGCTTTACGTATGGCTACATTTTGTGCACCGAATAAACCACCGTGCTTTACCCAACCTGGCGGCGGTTGTACTCCTGGAGGTAGCGTCTTTGTGTTACTAGTATCACTTGGATCAACCCAAACAGTCAGACTCTTTCCACCAGTTGTATCTTTAAACGGCTCTCCAACTGCAACCCATTCCGTCCCGTCCCATTCAAGAGTCTGCGTCATTCCACCAGCAACTTCTTCCTGTTTTCGCTCACCTTTGTACGGCTGTTGCTTCCTACCCAACACCCCTCGTCGTGCTTCTGCCAGCTTTCCAGCTTGCATCCGTTGGTAGTCTAGTGCACTAAAGCCTCCCGTCTCCGGCTTTTGTTTCAAATACCACGGACCCACACGCAGTACTGCACCATCAGCTACACCTTTCTTTGTCTCATCCACAGGCTCATACTTACCAGACTTAATCAACTGAGTATAAGTCTGCAAATAATCACTCTCTCTTTGTGCAGTCAACCGTTCGCGTTCTTTTCGTGCACTTACTGTACCACCTAATAACCCGGCAGCAAAAGTTCCAGCACCAGAAAGACCAGCTTGAAAAGCCATTTTGTTTACTCCTTATACAAATGATATTGGAGGAAGTTTTTTCTTTTTTTCTTCTTCGGGTATAGTATACTCAGGACCCAACGGTCCGGTTAAGTAATCTTCTTGTGGAGACCAAGTCGATGCCGCTTCAACACCTTGTCCAGCACCCGGGACTTCTGCCTCTCTATACTCAATCGCCGGTCTAGTCTGCTCACCACTCAACGCTTGCTCACCTAACGAACCTAACGCGCCTGCAATAGCACCCATGTCACGCTGTCTGTTTTGATAATCCTGTTGTGCCGCCCATAACCTAGCCTCCTGACTAGGACCAACTTGTCTATTCATCGCATTTTGTAAATACTGATTCGTCAGTTTAATATCCAAGTCCCGCTTCTTGCTTTCTGCTTCTCGCACAACCTGACTATGGGCATCCTGTGTCTTCACTGCTAGATCAGCCAACGCTCTTAACTTAGCACCGCCTGGAGGTATATTGTCTGCAATCATCTGACGACTCTTTGCGGCCTGCTGGTCAATAGTTCTCAACTGTTCTTGTTGGGAAAAATCCACTTCCGAAAACTGCTCCCTAAACCCAGGCACATTTAGCTTCTCTGCACGTCCACCGCCCAGGAAATACTCATCCAGTCCAGCAACCTGAGCAGCTTGTTGTTCTCCACGTCCCATCAAGCGATTCAAGTCTTCAGCCTGACTTTTAGCCGCTAACGAACTAGCTACTGTGCCACCAACGCCAACAACTGTGTTTACGATCTGTCCCGCGCTTATACCACCCATAATGTTCTCCTACTTATACTCCCTACCTAGGTTGGTTTGTTGTAATGTTCCTGTACTGTCTATAGTAACCCGCCAATAGTTTGGCGGACTAGCATCGTCTGTCAACACAACCCCTTTGCTGTTGTCTGTGTGAATTATGTCATGCGAAGTGGTTTGTCTATTATACAAAGCCGGCTCTCCTCTAAAACCTTCTATCTGATCCAGACGGTCACTCAATAATTCAAACACTCTGTTACACTCTGTTATAATGTCTTTAGGGTCAGTCGACCGGATTCTATATTGTGTATCACCAAAGTTGGTCATTAAACAACCTCCAGCTCGTTAAACACATATGTTTCTGGTAGCGGAGATCCAGTGGCTTCAATATGCACCTGCAAATACCTGCCTTTTGTGTTCGGACCGAAATCATACCAGGCATATCGCGTACTCGCACTCTGATCCGTCAAGGCTTGTGAGTGTTCTGAAGTCCCATCGACATAAAAGGTCAAAGTCCAGCTGCCTTTACAATCTACTCTAAACTTCCTTAACCACCCAACTGCTCTGCTCTGTCCATCCTCACGTTGTGGAACTATATTAAACGACTTAGTCGTAGCCTGTGGACTAGCAGTATCTGTGCCTGTTGTTGCAGACATCAATTCATACACACTATACTTTCCACTATCATCCGGTTTTTCTAACCCACCATACAACTTCCCCCGGCCTTGGTCGCTGAACAGAGTCGAGCAGTTTATATCATAAGCCAACCAAGTCTGTTGAAAAGCATTATAGGATAGTATTCTATTCGTTACTGTACCATCTACGTTTTTCATTGGAAGTAATAAATAATAAACCCCTTCCAAAAACACCCCTCTTGCAACAGACTTAACAGTATCACTATCTACCACTTCAGTCCATGTATCGGCTATCTGACCAAACGTTCGGTCAATCGCTTCGCTTATTCGTACGGATTTTAGTCCATCAAATCTATACACTCCATCATGACCGAGAAAATAAATCCCATCTGGTCCTGATGCCACACTCCACCTAGCCCACACACCGACATGCGACCTAGTCTTGTGGTATGCAAATGTGTCTGCATCCGAACCATACAGACCAGAAATAGTAGCTCGTTGCATGAAGTATAGTTTACCCTCGAACTCTACAACATTCTCCACACTATCATCTGATGTACCTACATCAAGATAGTTTGTCGATGGCCAGTTATCTGGTTTTTCACTCATGCTAAAATAAACTCTATTCGGATAATTCGAATCGCCAGACATAAACAACCTGTCTTTGTACGACACTATTATATCACCCGTCTGTGGTATCCCTTGATCGGTGGTTAGTTTAGTCGTCAGATTAGCATCAGCAGTAGCGTCTGTGTAGGTCGTGGTTACATTGTCATTCAAGCTAGCAACTAAATACCAACTCCCACCTCCGACCAAAGTTCTGTATATCCTGCGCCTAGTCACCCGACTATCGGATGATACTTCGATGTTTGTCAATGTCGCTTCATCATCTGCGGCAGCAGTTGTAGTCGCACTAGCCACACTTGGATCTGATTCTGAACCAGTGTTGTGATCGTAGAAGGTATATCTGTAACTGTAGTCTCCAGCTGACAGACTTCCACCCGACCCTGCCATAGAGACAAGAGGTAAGTTCTCCGGTGGATCTATACCCCAGGTTTTTGTACTAGTCCCATTATCACACAACATAGTCACCCCATCGGTGATAAAAACAAACGTCGTGTCACTCAACACTGGTTTCAATGGAGCATAACTTACATGTGACTTCGTCACAGCTGTTGAGATTGCAGTCGAAGCTCCTGTGAAACTATTCCACCGGTATAGTGTAGACCCGACGACGTAATAAATCAGTTTATGATCTACTCCTTCTATGTCAAGCTGACAATAACTCTCAATCTCGGACGTATTGGTCTGCGTCGAAAAGAACGTTTCTTCGGAGTGCTTTTGTCTGCAAGTCAATGAACCAAGTTCATCCATTGAACAATCCCGGCACATAAAAACCGCACTATCTTTCATCAACTCAGGGCGAGCTTTATTCTGCCATCCGTCTGAAAAACTACCAATTATTAAGCCCATCGTGCTTGAAATATCTCCTTGACTGCCGTGCATTCAGACATAAAAATCGCCTGCATTAGTTTGGCTTTTTCTAGATCACGTCCGTCTCCGTCGTGTGCAAAAGCCAACGCGAGCACTCCGTGCAACACAATCGGCACGAAACCGTCCGATAACCACAACTCACTGTCATACCCTGCCAACTCAGGCAGTCGGCCTTTATACCACAACATCCCAGCTTCACTTGAGGTGTTTGCATACAAACTAACCCCAATCGAGCTGTCTAACCTAACTATATTCGCCGGTGTGGTCGCGCTCGCCGTGGCATATGCGTCAACAATAACGCCGTAGTTTTCACTCGCTGAGCCACCAGCATCAAAGTCCTGCAATGTACCGTAGTCCAAATCAACTGCAACCCCGATGCCGTAGTTTGTATAAACAGTACTTGTCCTCAACGCTCCCGCGTCTGTACACGTCAACAACCAAGTATTCGAGCCTCCAGATGCGTCAGCCAACGCTACATCATCTGCTGAGGTCGAGCTGCTGGCGGTTGTAATCAACAACCCCACATTACTTACGGTCAAATCCCAATACGTCGACGGTCCTGCTAAGACAGGTGTGGCTGCGGGAGCAATTCCACCAGCGGTTCCAATCACTCCATGATTACACGACACAGCCCAATAAGCACTTCCGTCGTATAACACCAACCCCGCTGTTGGACTAGCAGTCGAGCCACCGTCCCAGACCGAACTAGGCACAGGCGTGAATCTAACCGCGGCATTGTCGCCTGAGCCGATTACACTCACCGCACCAGGAGTTC
>JGI10211J14876_10001270_pt1 | contig 11119 bp, 8 predicted proteins | sample Etolagsediment_FD_14876 | JGI IMG/M metagenome (IMG submission 14876)
TGGAATATCCCAATAATCTAATTTTTTTAATTGAAAATAATCTTTTATTTCTTGAATATCCTCTTTTCCTTTTTTCTTTGCCTTTTTTGATATATTATTTATTAATTTATTTATTTTTTTTTCTGTAGCAATTTTATCTACTAACGATAATTCAACATAATTTTTATAACCTAATAATTCAGAATTTTGTTGATGTAAATTTAATATTTCAAATATTAAATCAGTATTATTATAATTACCAAAACTTGCCTTTTTAATACTATCTTTGTATAATTTTTTTCTTTTTTTAGAATCTGGATAATATGTTAAAAATGGAATTAATGATGGACTATCAAGACTAATAACCCATGGACCATTTTCAGGAGTTGATTTCATTTTATTTTTTATAGCATTCTCTGAATATAATTCAAGTGCATTTATTGGTAATTGTTTCATATTTTCATCTTTTTTAATAATCATTTTATAATCTTTAACAGCATCTAATACATTATTTCTAAATTTTGTTTCTAAATCACCTAACTTTAATTGTATATCTAAATATATTTTCTTTTTAGTTTCATCTAAATTAACACCACTTAAAGTCATACTTAATAAATTATGNTCAACAATTCTTTTTTGAATTCCATTTAATTTTTGCTTTTTTGCCTTTTCAAAACANTCAAATAATATTTTTGATTGAGCAATAGTATTACCATTTTTAATAATATCCGGTTGAACTTTATCAAAAACCTTTCTTAATTCTTGATTATTTTTTACACTAGTTAAATGAGAAATAATTCCCCAATAATAATGTAATGGATATCCAATTTTTTCTAATTCATAAACACATAATTTATAATAATCTTTTGAAGCATTTTCCATTTTATTTTCAAGTTCTTTAAAATCTTTTTCTATTTTTTCTATTGATATTTTTACATTATTTTCAATTTCATTAACATCAATTTTTGAAAATAAAGGTAAATTATTAGTTGATATAGTATTTAAATTCATATAATGAGTATTATTAATTCTTTTTTAAATTGAAAATAATTTTCAATTAATAAATTAAATTAATATATTATAATATTTATAAATGAAATATTTTTTATCATTAACAGCAATTATTAAAAATGAGGATTATTTAGAAGAATTTATAATATATTATATGATAATGAAACAACAATACCATTAAAAAATAAATATTTACATCATATAAAATCATTTTTTATTAAATATAATATTTCATTAAAAAAATAATAATTTAAATGTATTCATTGAATAAAAATAAAATAGTAAAAGTAAAATAATATAAGTATTTTGAAATATCAGAATAAAAAAAATAATATATATCAATATTAAACAATAAGCAAAAAAAGAATAAATTAAAAATTGAAATAAAATGTAAAAATAGTAAATAAAATAAAAAATAAAACATATTTACAATTTATATTTATTTTTTAAATAAATAAAAATAAAAATAAAAATAGAATAATATATGGATATTGAAAATATAAATAATATAAATAATATATCTATAATTGATTATAATACAACATTAAATTTATTATTATATTCAATAATAATCTATAAATTAAGTATTGATGAAATATATAATATTAATAATAAAAATAATATATTAAAAAATCATTTTAATAATTTAGATTATAATAATTTAGATTATAATAATTTAGATTATAATAATTTAGATTATAATAATTTAGATTATAATAATTTAGATTATAATAATATATATAATAATGATGATAAATTATTAAAAATATTTTATTGTGATATTACAAATATATTATGTATGTTAATTAAAAATAATAAAGAAAAAAAAATAAAAATTATATTTAGAGGTACAATAAATATAAAAAATTTATATTATAATTTAAATATTCAATTAAAAACAATAGATTTTTTAGAAAATAAAAATATAAAAATTCATGAAGGTTTTTATAATCATTTTTTTGAAACAAAATTATATATAAAAATAAAAAATTTTTTAACAGAAATAGATGTAAAAAATTATTTATTTCAATTAAGTGGACACAGTTTAGGTGCGAATCTATCAATATTATGTGGATATTTTTTATCTTATATTTTTTATGAAAATAAAATTTTAATATTATCATTTGGGTCATCAAAAATTGGAAATAAATATTTTAAAGAATCTTTTGATAATAGAGATAATATTTTATGTTATAGATTTATTAATGAAAATGATTATATAAATAATTTACCTCCAATTGATTATTGTCATATTGGAATACCAATAAAATTAAAATCAAAAAAAAGTAATACAAATAATTTAAATTTATTTGAATGTCATTCTTATAATCATTATTTAAATAATTTAATAAAATCAAAATGGTAATCAAATTGTAAATTATAAAATATATATAAAATATAAATAAAATAATTAATTTAAAAATAAAAATAGAATAATAAATATGGAAAATGTTTATACTTGTATTAGATGTTCATTTCAGACTAATAAAAGAAGTATAATAGTTAAACATCTGGAAAAAAAATATAAATGTAAAAAAAAAAGTACTATTTATTTTGTACATAATGATTTATTAAATGAAATAACATTACATTCGTATTATATAAATGAAAATAATAATGAAAATAATAATGAAAATAATTTTCAATGTACAAATTGTTTAAAAATATTTACAACAAAATTTAATTTAAATAGACATGAAAGTAAATGTACAACAAAGAATAAATCAAATTTATTAGTAAAATATAAATTAATTACATATTTAGAAATAAAAAAATATTTAACTGATTTTTATAAATTAACAACGTTAAAATATTTAGATGAAAATAAATCAATATTATCTTTTCATAAACCTTGGAATTTAAATCACATAGATTTATTAACAAAAAAATTATTATATATATCAAATGATAAATATACAGATTTATTGAGAAAAATATTAGAAAATGATAGAAATATGAATGTTATATATGATAAAAATGAAAATTATGGATATATTATTAATAATTTAAATCAATTAGAATTAATAAAAAAAGATAAAATTGTTAGTCAAACAATACAAAAAATATTATTTATTTTTGAATTATTTAAAAATGAATTAAAAGATAATAATACAATTATTGATAAAAATTTATTATTTAAAGAAACAGTAATTATTGATGACAAATATAATTTATATTTAAGTAATCAATTTGTAAAATCAAAAGTTGAAAATATTATTTTAAATATATATAATGAAAAATTTTGTGAAATGCAGTTAAATGCTTTTAATGAATTAAATAAAAATATAGGTTTCTAAATAATTTAACTTAAAAATATATTTATAATTATATATTATAAGTATGTTATTTTATATAATTTTTTTTTATTTATTATATAATACTAAATCATTTATTTTTGAATCTAATTCATATAGTATAAAATCTAATTTAAGAATGAATAACCAAAATTTTGAACTTGAACCAATAAATGAATTATATAAACAAATTAATAATAAAAAAATTGATCAAATATATATATCAAATGATTTAAAAGAAATATATATAAAAGAAAAAAATAATTTAAATGATGAAATATCTAAAAAAAATATTAAATTAATTGAAAGTAATCCATATTTAACAAATAAATTAATAGAGAAATCAGAGCAAAATGAAATTAATACATTTATTATGAAAGAACCACAAAATATATTACAAAGTGGTTTTAATGTAATATCTGGATTTGTTAATGATTTTATAATACCATCAATATTTTTATCAATATTTATATCATATATTCGTTTATTTTTTCTAGGAAATAAGTTTAATACTGGAGGTTCTAATGGTTCAGGAATGAATCCGTTTCAAATGAATTTTAATAAAGATATTCAGAAAGATAAAGAAAACATGATAAAAGCAAATATAACATTATCTAGTTGGGCAGGAAGTGAAGAAATATTTCAAGAAGTTATAGAAGTAGTATCTTATTTAAAAAATGAAACAATATATAAAAATGCTGGAGCAGAAATACCTAAAGGTATATTATTAGAAGGACCACCAGGAACAGGAAAAACTTTATTAGCAAAAGCCATTGCTAGTGAATGTAATGCTAATTTTATATCTATTGCTTCAAGTGAATTTGTTGAAGTATTTGTTGGTTTAGGAGCATCTAAAGTAAGAGATTTATTTAAAAAAGCAAGAGATAATAAACCATGTATATTATTTATTGATGAAATAGATTCAATTGGAAAGCAAAGAGGAACTGGAATAAATTTAGGTAATGATGAAAGAGAGCAAACATTAAATCAATTATTAGCTGAAATGGATGGATTTAATGAGAATGATGGAATAATTATATTAGGTGCTACAAATAGGAGAGATGTACTAGATAGTGCATTATTACGTCCTGGTCGATTTGATAGAATCATAAATATTCCATTACCAGATAAAAATGCTAGAATAAAAATATTAAAAATATATGGAAATAAAAAAAAAATAGAAAATGATATTTCATATGATTTATTAGGAGAATTAACAAGTGGATTTTCAGGTGCACAAATAAAAAATTTAATGAATGAAGCAGCAATAAATGCCGCTAGAGAAGGTAAAACAATAATTAATCAAAAAAATATAGAAGACGCTGTAGAAAAATTAGTTGTAGGAATAATAAAAAAAGATGATTTACGTTCAACAGAAACAATTAAAAGAGTAAGTATTCATGAAATAGGACATGCATTTATAACGGCATATTTTAAAAAATATTTTGATTTAAAAAAAGTTAGTATAGAAAATACATTTAATGGTGTTGGAGGATATACATTATTTAATGAAAAATCTGAAATTATAGAAGGTGGATTATATACAAAAGATTTATTAAAGAAACGTTTAATGATTGCGATGGGTGGAAAAGCTGCAGAAACATTATATTATGGTTATGAGCATGTTTCATTAGGTGCTATTCAAGATTTAAAACAAGCAAACTCACTAGCACAAAATATGATAGGTAATTATGGAATGGGTAAAGAATTAATGGTATTTTATAATGAAGAAACAGAAACTGGTAGAAATCCATTTTTGGGAAGAAGTTTAGGAATGGGAGCAAAATATAGTGATAAAACAAAAGAAATTTTNGATAAAGAAGCATTAGATTTAGTTAAAGAAGCATTTGAAGATGCTTTAGATTTATTAAATGCAAATAAAGTTATAATAGATAAATTAATTGATAAATTAGAAAAAAAAAAAATATTAAATACTGAAATGGTAATGAATACAATGATAAATTTTGAAGAATAATTATAAATTAATAATTATGATGTTTAAAATAATAACTATAAGGATTATCAACATCAATTATTAATACAATTTTATAAGTATTATCTTTTTTTATCAATTGATGAGGATAAGTATCATCAAAAATAAATGGTTTATTGTATTTTATTTTTTTATTTAGTATTTCTAAATAGCATTTATTTATATCTTTAACAATAATAGGGAAATGATATCTTAAAACACCATTATAAGGACCCTTATGGTAATTAATTTTTATTTTTTTTTCCATAATACTAAAAAAACATGTTTTAATATTTTTATATTTAATTAATAATTTTTTAATTGTATTGAGATTATTTAAATTTTTATTAAAAATTTTTTTATAAAATTTAAATCTTATATATTTATACGATTTATTTTTATCTAACAAAGATGATGTATCATGAGCGTAATCTATTAAAAATTTATTTTTATTAACTTTATATTCATCAATTATTTTTTGTTTATTTTTAATTAAAAATTTATGAAAATTAAAATCTTCAGGATTAAAAATAATTCTATTTTCATATAATCTATAAATAGAATTATGAAAACCATTAAATAAAGATATAGGAAAATTATTAATATAATAAGATTTAAAATTATAATCAATTAAAAATTTTCTATCAGTTTCAAATAAAAATATAAATATAACAAAAATTAAAATTATTAAAAAAAATATTAATTTATAATTCATTTTTTTTTTATTTTATATATATATAAATAATGCCAGGTTATAACTCTAATAATTCTAGCGAAATGGAAAGTTTTAAAAATATAAATAATAATTCAAATAAATTAAATATAATTATATTATTATTAACTATTATTATGTTATTGAATTTATATTCTTGTTTTAAATAAATTAATAAATTATATATAATTTTTAAAAATTAATAATAAATATTTTATTTATTATTTTTATTAAATCAAATTCAATATATTTATGATATTTATTATGTATAAATATAAATTTGTAATTATTATTCATTTTTTTATTAAAATCTAAAATTACAAAAAATAATTTAATTTTTATAAATTTTTCAATTTCATTTTCTTCTATTAATTTTACATTAAAATTTATATTTTTATTGATTAATATACTAAATTTATAATCATTTATAATAATAAATGGTTTTAAATATACAAATTTATTTTTATAACAAAAATCATAATCATTTTTTAGTTGATTACGATGATTTTTATTATTATAATAACCATCATAAAATGTATTTAATAATACTTTTTGTTCATTATCTTCTATTCTACAATTTAAATAATTTTTATTTGGTTGTTTTACTACATGTTTTAGACAAATAGTTTCATTTTTAAAATGCTCATAAAATAAACGTGGACCACTAGGATGTAAAGGACATAAACCATAAAAATTATTATTAACATTATTAACAATATTGTTAATTATATATTTAAAATTAATATTTTCTGGAGAGCTAATAATTAACGAATTAAATAATAAATCACTTTTTATATCCAAACAATATAAATTATCATTATTTTCATTTAATAAATCATCAAATGATTTTCTAACTAAATATTTATTATCTAAATAAATTCCTCCATTTTTATAAATAATTAGATATCGAAATAAATCTGCTTTATAAGCTACAGGGTATAAAATATCATATGCATTTAATATAGTTTCATTATAGTATGTTTTAATAAATTCTCTACATTCTATATCATTATAAAAATAATATTGATAGTCAGGATTAAAATCAATAAGTGATTGAACACAATTATAATGAGAAAAGTTATGATAATTATTATTTTTATAAGTTTGAAATATTTTTTTAGGAATTTTTAAAATTTTATTTTCTTTTTTTATTAATTTAATTTTTGTTTTTAAATTTATTAATTTATAATTTTTTGTACATGAACCTAAACTTAATATTTCATAATTTTTATTTGTTTCGTTTATTTCAAATGTATCTTTTATTTTAAATAATTTTAATTGTATTTCTTCTTTCCATCCTAAATTATAATTATTAAATTTTCTTAATATAATTTTACATTTATAATCGTTTAAATAATAAATAATAAAATTAAAATCATCATCTATATTTAAAAATTCATAATTATTAATAATAAAATTATAATTTCTTTTATCAATAAAAGAATTTATTAATAATTCCATATATTTTATAAAAAATAATTTAGTTAAATTAAACTATTTTTATATCTTAAAAATAATTATACTTATATTTTTATATTATTATAAATTATAAATAATGAATTATAATCGATTATCAGATATTTTAAAAAATAATTATCGAAGAAATAATATATTAATAGATGATAATTATAAAAAAAAAGATAATAATGGTTATCAAAATATTAGTATTGGCTCATTTTGTTTAAATAATAATGAAATTTCTCATAATAATACCGCTATAGGTTTTAAATCTTTATTAAATTCAAAAGGTAAATATAATACTTCTATTGGTGCTTTAAGTGCTCAAACATTAATAAATGGAGAAAAAAATGTAATTATTGGAAAACATGCAGATGTTGATTTTGAAAATTCATTAAATAGAATTGTAATAGGTCAAGGTGCTATTGGTTTTCATGATAATAGTGTTACTTTAGGTAATCGTTATGTTAAAAATATTTATATGTCCCAAAATAATAGTGCTGAAATTCATTGTGGAGGAATATATATTTATAATTCTTCATCTAAATTTATATATAAATTTCCAAAAAATGATGGTTTAGATGGACAATTTTTAAAAACAGATGGTAATGGTAATTTATCATGGAATTATCAAAATAGTCAACAAATACACGAACATAGTAATTCAATAGCACAATTAGATACAGGTTATAATTTATCAATGGGAATTGAAGCATTAAAAAATATTAATGCTGGAACTTATAATTGTGCATATGGCTATCAATCATTATTAAATTTAACATCAGGAAATAAAAATGTAGCATTAGGTGCTTTATCAGGAAATTATTTAGAAAGTGGTTCTCAAAGTGTTTTTTTAGGATATAATACTAGATCTTTTTCAAATCAATCAAATAATGAAGTTGTTATTGGTTATGAAACAAAAGGTTTAGGTTCAAATAAAGCTGTTATTGGAAATAAAGATATTACACATTTTTGGTGTTCTGAAGATGGAGGTGCATTAGTATATGGTAGTTCTTTTATTACTACATCAGATAGAAGATATAAAACAGAAATTAATAATTTAAATATTGGATTAGATTTTATTAATAAATTAAATCCAGTATCTTTTAAATGGAAAAAAGATAAAATTAAAGGAGAAATAAGACTTGGTTTTATTGCACAAGAAGTTGAAGAAACAATGAATTTTTTTAACATGAAAGAAGAAGATTATTTATTAGTTGATTATGATAAAGATTGTGATAAATATAGTTTAAATTATACAGAATTCATTTCACCTATTATAAAATCTATTCAAGATATATATGTTGATTATAATAAAAAATTTGAGATTAATAATAAATATTTAAATTCTTTAGATAATAAAATTAAATTATTAGAAAAACAAAATGTTAATCAACAATTAAATATAAAAGAAGAAAATAAAAATATAATACAAAATATACAAAATATACAAAATATACAAAATAAACAAAATAAACAAAATCTTGATAATAATAAAAAAACAAATGAACAATTAAAATTATTAGAAGATAAAATAAAAGTATTACAATCTAAAGAAAAAGCTAAAGAACAAAATGAAGAAAATAATAAAAAAACAAATGTACAATTAAAATTATTAGAAGATAAAATAAAAGTATTACAATCTAAAGAACAAGCTAAAGAACAAAATGAAGAAAATAATAAAAAAATAAATGAACAATTAAAATCATTAGAAGATAAAATAAAAGTTTTACAATCTAAAGAACAAGAAAAAGAACAAAACGAAGAAAATAATAAAAAAATAAATGAACAATTAAAATCATTAGAAGATAAAATAAAAGTTTTAGAAACAAAAGAACAAAACGAAGAAAATAATAAAAAAATAAATGATGAATTAAATAAAATTAAAGAAAATATAAAAGTTTTAGAAACAAAAGAACAAAACGAAGAAAATAATAAAAAAATAAATGATGAATTAAATAAAATTAAAGAAAATATAAAAGTTTTACAAACTAAAGAACAAGAAAAAGAATTAAATATTAAAATTCAAAATTTATCAATACATGATGAAAATGAAAATTTTAAATATAAATTTCCGGAAAATGATGGTTTAAATAATCAAATATTAAAAACTGATGGAAAAGGAAATTTAACTTGGATAAATAAAAATGATGAAAATAAATTATTAAATGAAAGTAATAATAATTTAACAATAGGTCAAATAACAACAAAAAATATTTATATGGGTGTTGATGGTTCGGGAAGCATTCATACTTCCGGATTATCATTATATAATAATAATAATAAAATATATTCATTACCAAAAATAGATGGACAAAAAGATCAAATATTAAAAACAGATGGTAATGGAACTCTAACATGGGAATATGAAAATAAAAACGAAGATATACTTAATATTGAAAAAGACAATCTGACATTAGGAAATTCATCAATAAAAAATATATATATGTCCTGTGATGCGACTGCAAAAATTCATTGTTCAGGTTTAGAAATTTATAATAATAATAACAAAGTTTATTCCTTACCTAATTCAGATGGATTAAATAATCAAATTTTAAAAAGTGATGGAAATGGAAATTTAAATTGGAAAGAAGAAAAGGTAAATGATTTTTTTCATCATTCAAATATATTTTTAACAAATGAATTAAATAATAAATTAATTAATTATTCAAATAATGGGAATAATAATATATTAATAGGAAATAATCATGATTTAACAGATACAAATAATTCAATAAACCAAATATTGATTGGTAATCAATCAAAAGGAATATCAAATAATTCAATTACATTAGGAAATAATGAAATTAAAGATATTTATATGGGTTCTAATAAAAATGCTTCTATTCATTGTGGAATAATAAATACTCAGAGTATAAATTATTATACTAATGATTCAGAAATAGTTGATGATTTAGATTTAGTATATGAAGCACAAGATATAATAAATGGTATTATAAAAAGAAGGTGTAATGGAGAAAATCGTTTTGATACATTAGATAGTGCTAAAAATATAATAAATTTAATAAAAAATCCATATATTGGACAAACATTTGAATTTATTATTGTAAATATTAGTAAAGGAAATTATAATGTTAATATAAAAACAGATGGTTCTATAATAAAATATGGTTATTTAAATATTCGACAAAATGAAGCAAAAAAATATATTTTAAGAATTATAGATTTAAGAAAAGATCATGAAAGTATGGAATTATATGGATTATCCTAAAGGTGGAAATTCATTCAAATCCATAACAAATTCTTTATTATTAGTATTTTTTTCTTGATATTTATTAAAATTCATTATTTTTGGTAATTGATTTAATTTATTTTTATTATCTTGATGATTAAATTCTTTTTTTTCTTGATTACTTCCTTTTATTAAAAATGAAAAAGTGCGTTCAGGTATTGTAAATTTACTTAATAAATAATTATCATTTGTACTTGGTAAAACACCTAAGTTAAAAAATAATAAACCATAATCTTTAAAAACACGCTCACTTATGTTATTAATTTCCAGAAAATTATTTTCTGGAAAGTATTTTTCTAATAGTTTTTTTTTAAAATCAATAAATTTAATATTTAAATCTTGATTAATTTCTTCAATAAATTTATTTTCATTATTTTCAAATTTATAAATTTTTATTTTTACAGACATAATTTATTTAAATGTTATTTTTTTAAATATTA
>JGI10211J14876_10001271_pt1 | contig 11116 bp, 15 predicted proteins | sample Etolagsediment_FD_14876 | JGI IMG/M metagenome (IMG submission 14876)
AGCACAGACATGAGTGTTAGTACCACGCAGATAAGAGAGTGCGTTCGACAGACCGCGGAGGCGCACGGTCTCCCCGAGACGGGAGAGAAGATCCTTGCCAGGTTTTCATGTGGGTTGTAGTGCGAACGCACTATTACATTCTCTTCTCCCCAAGGAGAAGAGACCAACGCGGAGCTTACATACTCACATAGGGCCACGAAGGATGTACAGTATCGCTGTACCGTAGATACTGTCGACGCGGTCAAACCAACCACCATGGCTGCCGAGCATACTTCCAGAGTCCTTGATGTTGAGGAGTCTTTTGCAGGCTGACACAAACAGGTCCCCGCCGACACCGCCGACGATCCACCAGAACGCCTTCCTCAGACCGATACCAGGGATAAAGTATCCCGCAATCGCCCAACCCAATAGTGACACATACCCGGCCACCGTCTTGTTAGGGGAGGGCCAGATACCCACCTTCCTCCCACCTAGCAGGTTTCCTGCTAGGTATTGCACAACATCACTCATCGCCACGAACAGAACCAACCTCAACGCCTCCTCTGGGTCAGTACTAAAGATGAAGCCCGTCGAGACGATCCCGGAGAGCGCAAACACGCCCAACGCATAAATAGGCTCGATTGCGTAGTACCTGTGTTTCAGGTAGATGTTTCGGAACTCCCATCCTGTCAGAAAACATGACAGGAGGTACAAGAATCCAGGAGAGATGTAGGTGTAAGAGAGGAAAGTAAAAAGGAACAGTCCTCCCCCGATAATGAAACGTGAAGCTTGCATAGCTATGTGCTCTCAAAGTTATGCCTGGGTCACCTCTAAACATCCCTTTTCCTGCATAAACGCGTTACACATTACGGCACCTATGTGTTAGGAGGGTATAGAAAGAGCATGAGTTCAACTACTAGACTATCGTGTTTAGAGATAACAGGGCCCCTCGACGAAAACACGCCGTTGTGCGTTCTTCGGGAGGTTGCTCGTGTTCACAGAGTAAATGCAAACATTAGATCAGGTCTTGAGGGAGGAAATAGGTTCGTGATCCTCGACATCATCCGGGAGCTGACAGAGACATCCAACAGTCAGCCGCTGATCACCCTTCCTTTGACAGAACAGAGCGATCGCGCTGCCGTCGCTCACTTTATCAACCCGTACGTTGAATGGCCGGAAGGAGAACTACGTGATGCACTGAGAACAGCGATGATCTATATGAGGGATGCTCCGCTTCCCGGAAGGAACTTCAGCTATGGATATCCGATTCCCAGCGACACCACTCGTCTCGGAGTCTGTGTGTTGTACAAGATCTGTAGAATAAACGACCTACCCGTCAGGTTCGATCACACCATCGACAACCTCGCCGCTGCAGTGAGGATGATTGTACAGAACATTGATCTATCTCGCAGTCAGATGAGAGGATGTATCTCTCGGGTAAGGGAGGAGTCTCTTCCGGTCCTTTACCTCACTGCCTGCGAGATGATGGATGTAGAAGAGATCGAAGACACTCAACAGGCAACTCATCCGCTTCAATCTCAGGAAGGAAGCTGCGGAGAAGAAGATGATGAAGACGCTGAAGTCACCATCGACGATGTTTATGACTACCACGAAGACATCACCCACTCGGTGGAGACCTTCAAATCTAAGGAGAAGATGCTTCGCCGTATTAACCCCCGTACCCCAGGTGAAGCTATCGCTTTGGCGGCGCTGAACTTCGGTGTTGATATCTCGACCAGCGTTCACATCGTCCCCGAGTATCTGAACCTCCGAAACTATCTCGTGGCGGAGAGAGACTGGGTGCCTATCGATCCGACGATGCAAACCCTCATCAAGTTCAATCCGATGTCGTTTCAACTAGACTCTTTCTTCAACCCACGACTTCCGTATGAACTGTATGTCGAAGACGAGCTCTCGCAATTGGCGATAGAGGAAGGATACACTCTTGAAGATCTCCGCCGAGAGAGCGCCTACTCTCTCCTTTCCACCGCGTTTCTCTCCCAAACTTTCTACCACGGGCGCTTCCCCACTATCATCAACGACCAGACGCCTATTGGTTGGGATCCTGTTGAAGAGGTTCCCGATGACTGTATTATCTGCTTTGGTGTGAGGACTCTTGGAGTGACCGCTTTCAGGTACAGTGAGCTCGCTGATGATTTCTCGCAGAAGAAGAACTTCACCAACCCTCTTAATCGGGAGGGAATGGCGTTCCCCTCGCTCGCCATCGTGAAACTGAAGAGGATGTGTCAGAAGATCCAGGTCGGTGAGACTCCCGAAGGATCTGCCGAAAGACAGAAACTACTCCATGCCATCACTCTTACCGAGCTGTTCACCAATGAACACAACGCTAGGGCAAGAGAACTGTACCTAGTGTATTCCAATGGCGATTCCGAGCTACAGACCTCGATCTCCGCCGCGGTGAATGCTCTTCTTCACCTATCGATGTGCTGCAGGGGATGGTTGAGCGATGAGGCGCCTTATCCGATTGAAAGTGCACCGGTGGACAACCAGTACGAAGTGGATGTTCGCGTGACACAGAGCATCGCTGCCTTTGAGATCTGTTGCGGCGAGTGCGGGGCAGAGGTTTCAGAGATGATTTTGGGGTTGCCTCTACTCAGGTTCCGAGGTGATTGGCAGATCTGCGACAACGCTGGAGAAGGAACAACGATTGGAGAACGCCTTACGATCCTCAAGAACGGAGAGGATCACGGCAACTACAACTCCTGTATGCGTCTGACGAGTAACTACTTCGCGGCTAGCGCGTGGAGGTACTTGGAAGTGCTGGGATTCCCGCCGCCGTTCGACATCACCCGCCTGAGGGATATCTCGTAGGTATATTGTCGTCACTCATCTCTTTCGGGAGAGATGAGTTTGCGCGGAGTGCTCACGACGCTCGATGGGGACCTCGAGTGTAGTACCAATACGCGCCGGTAGCCAGAGGGGCGAAGGCGGCGAACCAACACCACATGCTTCCAGCGCCGCAGGAATAAAACACTGAGCTAACAGCGAGGGTGGCGAGGATGAATGTTAGCTCGAACCATGCCAGATCCATCGGTCGGAGTAAAAGAAGGATCACCATAACAAGTGTCACCATGTAAGGCAGAGCCCCACCGGGGAAGTTCTTCCACCAGACTAGATCCAGATGACTGCAACTCTCACTCGGTTTCAGACACTCATGAGGTTGGCTCTTGTTGAGAGCGTACGTCAGCCAGCAAATATAAGCGAAAGTCACCGTCATCGCCAGGATCTTGTTCTCCACCGGTACCGGGGTGAAGGCGATTAGCCCCAGAGCGAGGATGATTGGCTGCGTGACATTGGCGACCAGCGCTCCAGCCGCAGCGTTCTTGTTCTGTACTGAGCAAGGTCCCTTTCCTGAGGGTTGCGAACCCCACGCCTTCGCCTCGAAGAACTGCATCATCAGCACCCACTCCCATAGAATAGAGATGACTGTAATCACCGGATCGCGGAAATAGAAGATGTTGAAAACGTTGAAGACCGTCCCGAGGACGAAGGTCGTCCAGCTAGTCCTTTCATCCCAACACATAGTTTGCTTCTTCGAATCGCTTCACTTGTATATGAGTGAAGAGAATATACAGTCGAAGACCGAAGACCTTCGGTCTAGAAAGTCTTCGTGTCGTCGAACCTCTTGACCATCGTAAAGATGGCATTACTGGCACGGCCGTTGGGTGTAGTTCCTGACAAGGCGACGACGGAGCCGGTAGCGTAGACCTGGACCGTCTCTCCCAACGCAAGCTTCAGGCGAGTACGCATGTGAGTGATTGCCAGACCTGTTGGATCGATAGCCATGGGCGGGAAGTTGGTGTCGCCGTTCTTGACGATGTACAGTTCCGTAAGAGTTCCTTGGAGCTGGGCGTCGATGTCATACCAGGCGCTCACCGGTGCAGTGAAAGTCCCAGATGTTTTGTCGTAGATACCCGGGTCAGAACCATCGGTCTCGAGAATGTCGAAGAGGATAGGCGCGTCAGCGAGGGCACCGGTGTCGGCTGTCAGGTATACCGAAGCGAAAGACGGGACAACTTGGTTTGGTTTGTTCATAACGAATAGAACCCGTTGATTGATATCTGTTACGATAATTACGACCCTGTTTTTACTTGCGATACGGTTCTTCGACATATTTCTCTCGCGGGGAATAGTAATCAACCGATAGGTCATGAAGATAGACGGAGTAACAGTTCTTATCATCATTGCCGCGGTAGCTCTTATTATCTTCGCCTCTCAGAGGTGCAGTTTGAGGTGCACCACCTCAGAAGGCTTTGGACAAGACGCGTCGATCCGCGCTTCGAGCGGAGGATTGGCGGGGCCGAAAGGGATGTACGGCTACGACCCTATTGACCAGTTCGCCGCTCAGATCGAGGAGATGAAAGCAGCAAAACAGGCAGCTCGCGATGGAGCTTTTGTGATGGGACTCTCGAGGTCCCGAAACCTCGTCTCTAGTCCCACAGGCGATGTAGGACCGGAACACGAACGCGAACGTGAAAGGTTCCGGGAGGGTTTTACACCAGAGGAAGACCCGGAAAGCGAAACTTTCGAGATGCCCAAGTGCGGAGCGTGCATGTCCACAGAGGACTTTGATTGAGCGCGTGAGCTCCCCGATTCATGTTGACCTTCAACATGAATCAATCCCGCTAAGGGAAATTACACAGCACCGGGTGTTCTGAGGACACCACCTGTGAGCTGTGCCTGACGGGCAGAGATCTGGGGTCCAGGACCCGGACCCTTCGAGGCGTAGTACACTCCAATCACAAACAGTAGAAACAGCAGTCCAAGCAGCAATCCCCAGACCCACACCGGAAGTCCTGTAGGATCGAAAGGATAGACGTACTGAGGTTTGTTCTGATCGTTTGGTTTGTCCGACATGTTGTTATCTAGCCGACACTCTTACCTCTCGGCCAGATTATTTTTCGTCGTCTACGTGAACTTCAGCCTCTTCGTCAATGACCTCTTCCATGTTGGCTCCAGTAGGAGGAGCGGATCCATTGGCAGTGGCCGGGGGTGGCATCAGAGCGCCGATCGCCGTCTGCATACTTCCAAGGAGTTTCTGCATATCCATCTCTCCGCTAGCCACACCGCTCTGAAGTCCCACCACCATGTCCTGAATGATACCGCTCGAAAGAAGACCCATGATCGCCTGACCAGGATTGTCGGCGTCGACGTTCTCCATGCTGTCTTTGGCCTTTGACATGATACCGGTGATGAACTGGCCCTCGTGAGTTGAGTCGTCGATGTTCAGGTCGTTGATCCTCTGCTCCAAAGCATCCATCTTCTCGGCGTTGGGATCAAGAATCGCACTAACAGCGATTAGGTGCTGCCGAATCGCTTCCCTTGTCTCGCCATCAGAGAGGTGAATGTACTTCTGAACCTCAAGGTAGACGGTTTTGCTGGTGCCGTACTTGATGACGGTTCCCCGAGGGATCTTATCAAGTTCGTTGTTGAGAAGAACAGCTTCGTAGGTCACAAGGAACTGACGGAACCCGGAGAGGGCCTTGTTGACGGCATCTGCATCGGTGGGTTTGATGTGACTGATCAACCGGCGATATAGAGCCAATGGTGTTGCTTTCTTGGGGTTTCCAAAGACCTCCCAAAGATCCTCGACAAACCCTACCACAGCGTTAAATGCTTCGACGTACTTCTCGTCCATAATTCGTGTACAGTCAGAGAGTATTGGTACCTCCACGCATCCACTTTAAGAAGGTTTCATCTCTAAGGTGAGAGATGAAATATCAGAGTAGCTCACAAGCTCGCTACTTTTGCTTTCTGTAACACTCAGCCAATGCTACGATAGTATCGAAGTAGTCCCATACCTCTTGTCGATCGTCTTTGTCCAATCGATCAGAGTTGGCAACGATCTGTGTGTAGTGATCTATTCGATCATCGGGAAGGCCAGAGAAGATGGCTCGATTATCAAAGAAGAAGCCCTGTTCTCTTTTCTTGATTCGAACTGCATGGGGAAGGACATGCTGGATGACATGCTGCATCACACTCTCGGGGTGCATCCTCTTGAAGAAGAACTCAACCATCATCAGATCTCCCTGCTCATCCGGTTCGGTGAGCATCTCATCTCGAAGAACACCAACAAAATCGAGGATGGTGTTCTTCAGGTCAGGGAGAGGATCAATCTTTTTGCTTGACATGGCTATAACGAGGTCCTTCGGGTACCTTTCTGATTAGCGAATCACCCCTTAACATGGTTTGGTAAGGCTCCTCTACTCGGCCGTGAGTTGATGACCGTTGAAGACTAGTCTCTTCGCTTTTCCACCAACAGTGACCTCAGCGATAGGCTTGTCCTCTGCTGTGGGGTGTGCAACTTCCCAAGTTGTCCTCTTGCCAACGAAATGGCCTTCAGTGATGCCCATCGGAGGGACAATGTCACTTGCCCATCTCCTACCGCCCTTGCTCGACCTCTCAATGAACATCACCGGGAAAGGAGCCTGGTTGATGAACTGCACATTGTCAGCGCCGGTGCTGTTGGATCGAATACCCGAGGAGGTAATGTGAACCTGACGGATGTTGGGGTTGGAGACGGTGTAGTTGTGAGAAGATGGCGTACCATCGTAGTTGTACCCGTTAGCGCTCAGAACATCGTGTTGCGCGATTGAAACCTTGGCTGTCTGGTCAGGAGCCAGCTGAACGTTACGGCCGTTCGGAAGCGAGACGGTGTAGGGAATCTGAGAGTTGTTGGTGATAGCAATATTTTTGTGTCCACCACCTTGGTCGTACTCATTGTGATGGTTTCTCATGTAGAGAAACAGTGCCGCCGCTACCAGAATCCCAATGATCACAAACCCGAGTAGGACTGGACCAAAGCTGTACGTCGCATCGGTCGTTACCGGAACAACCATCCCTTTCGGGGCCGAAGACATGCTAGCCGGAGCAGATCCGAGAGAGGGTGGGGTAGTAGGTGAGAGTCCTGCCATAGTTAATTCTTGAGATAGACCCGTATTAGTACTATCCACCACAATTTTTGTGTAGTTTGGGAGAGTCTTGTTGAAACAACAACAAGACTGAAGACGGTCGAACGTTTCGACAAAGTCTATGTACCAGCCGGCAGATCCTCCTCTCGATAGCCGAGAGTGGACTGACGGTCCTTCTCCATCTGTTTGGCAATGTCATAGAGACTCGTCATCTGTGACTTGCGTTTTGACTGTGAGGCAGGGCCGACCATCAATCCGGTGGTAGGTGGTGCGGGTGGACGAGAAGGACGGGACCCGTCGTCAACAAAGACGATGCCTCCTTCATCGTCGGAACCCTCGGAACCAGAGTCTTCGAATTGAACCGGTGGCTTCTTCTTTCGGCGCGGCTTGCCTCCGTACAGTCCTCCGGGTCCTTTCGGGGAAGGAGCACTCTTTGATTTCTTCTTCGATCGGCGCTTCCCCTTCGGCTTTGAAGGAGACGGCTTCTTCTTCCGTCGCCGTGGCTCTTCGTAGACATCCTCGTCATCATCAGAGTCTTCGATAAGGGTGGTGACATATCCCGGATCTGGTTGGACGCTACCTCCACCACCGATAGGCGGAGAAGGAGGGCCTTGCTGCGAACGTTGGGCCTGCACCGCCTGCTGTAGCCACATAAGAGACTTCTCCTGTCCTGCAAAGAGCTGAATGTTTCCATCACTGTACGTCACCAACAGTGTCGGTACCCCTTGAATCTGAAAGTACTGCCCCTGGGCAGCCGCCTGACGATCGGCAGCAGTGTCTAGACGAACCAACCTCGCTGGGAGCTGGTTCTGTCTGATAAACTGCACAGGAGGGACGCACGCCTGCGATGTTGAACTAACAAACAAGACAACGTCATGGATAGACATGATTGTGCACTAAAGTTATCGTCTTGTGAACTACCTTTTAAGACGCTCTGTTTATAGTAGTTAGTATACAGAGCGCGTTGACCATGAAGCTACAGACACCTGAGATTGTGCTGATAGTGTGTTTGGTGGCGATGGCCATCTTCGTCATCATGCGAATGAAGCATTACTTCTGGAGTCGAGAGAACGAGAACCACGACTCCTATCTTGTTGTCAACGAGAAATGTACACCGGACGGGAAGACCGAGCTTCAGAAGTGTCCTCGACTGGAGATGTGGGGATTTAAGATGAGCTGTGTTTTGATTCTTCTCGGGGTGAACTTGCTACTGACGGTGTATCTACTCTATCGAGAGATACTGCACCACTCCGGAGGTGGGGGTCGTTAAGGGGACATATACCTCGACTGCGTGTATTGAGCGTACAGCATCCCCGCAAGAAGAATACCGAATAGTACCACCGAGAGGTAGTCGACCCTTCGGTCGGGCGGGGAGAGGTATATTGTCAGCACGCTTAACACCACCGCCCCAATAATCCACGGCCACCAACTTCCGACCTTCGAGCGCTGAAAGAATCCCGTGACGACTGAGGAATCCTCCGAAAGGGACATGATGTTTGTCGTTGGGATCGGAACAATCAGCCCCGGCGGCGTCCGGTAGATAATGCAATTCCTATCATCCCGGCTCGGGTAGAAGCTATACCCAAGAGAGTCCGTGTTTGTACAAGCAATCCGGGAACACTCTACCGCGTCTGGGACGGTTATCTCCTCAATAACATCAGCGTTGAGAGTCACCCCGCGGTAGATTACCTGTTCGCAGGCGCAGTTCACTTGATTACAATGGGCATTGTAATCAGCGACCTTCTTGGGGTCGTTGGGTCCTGTCTCTATAAATCTCTCGCGATGCATATGATAATATACATACCTGTGAGAATATTCTCACAGGTATGTATAGTGTAAACAAACATGTCGACCCCGAAGAAGCTGTGGCAGACATGGAAGTCCAGTGACCCGAAGCAGGTCCCGCAAAAACTACAGACCTTTGTGACAAAGTGGCAGTCCCTCCACCCTAGGTACGAGTACAGACTCCTCGATGACGACGATCTCCGGGACATTGTTCAAGCAACGGTACCTCAGTACCTTGACGACTACGACGGTTTCACCCACACCATCGAGCGTGTGGACTTTGCTAGATACGCGCTGCTGTATCGACACGGCGGCGTCTACGCCGATCTAGACACCGACCCGAAGAAACCTATTGATGTCTGGGTGGCGAAGAACAAAATAGTCCTGGGGTGCGAGCCGAAAGAGCACGCGGAGGAGATCTACGGCCGAGATCGAGTGGTCTGTAATGCGCTGATGATCTCCCCTCCGAAGCAGGAGTTCTGGTTGGATCTGATGGAGTACATAATTACCAACTACGAGAAGAGGTTCCGCCCGGTCGACAATACCGGACCGATGGCGATCACGAGGTTTCTGGAGACACCGAAAGGAAAGAGATACATACCTCACATCCTCATTACCGACCCGTGCGTTTTCTACCCTCTCAAAGGAGACAACACCGTCGCCGATGGCTGCAACATCAAAGAGAGCTACGTGGCACACGTTTGGGAGAACACGTGGGTTGGTCCATGGTATCAGGATCCAATGTGGTTCAATACGAGATACTGGACGTGGGGGCTGGTGGTGCTATTTGTGGTGTTGTGGCTGTGGTGTTACTACCGCGACCAGAGGTAATCACATGTGTAAGAGATCGTCGGGAAACAACACGATTTTTATTGTAGGTGGTAAGTAACAGTGCATCTTACGACTCAGATCAAAGATCATGGACATGAAACTATCATCTACAGCCGTCGTGGTTATCGTGCTTTTTGTGATTGTCGGCTTCTTCGCCTTCTCACGGTGCAAGATGTCGTGCTCCACGAAAGAGGGGCTTTCTCATCGCCTGACGACCACCAACCTTCTGAAGGCTCACGCTTACGAGCGCGGCTACAAGACTCCCTTCACTCAGAAGTGGGATTATGACCTTGGTCAGCGGGAGAACTACACAGACGCTTTCATGTGCAATGAGTATTGCAACAACGTCATGGGAGCGACTCCCAATGCCCAGTGCCAGCAAGACTGCATGAACGCCTCTCTTGGAACGACCGCGATGCAGCGAATGACCGAGAAGTGCAGCTCCGACGACGATTGCGGTCCGGGCAAACTGTGCGTCAGCCCNGGNGCCTACACTGGCGGAAGCCACGGGTACTGCATGAGCGACAACGAGCCAGGTATCCCTCGCATGACTCTGCCGTCTTTGAGGATGGAGAAGGAGAACTTCGCCCTCCCCCGGACCTGCTCTCCCGAATACTTCTTCAACGAGGTGGCCGGAAGGTGCGAGCCTCGCTTCCAAGGCGTCGCCTCCGCTCGCGCAGTGAGGCTGGATCGCCCCGGTCCCGCTCCTGACGTCTCCCTTCCGGGTGCTACGATGCCAGGATTCGGCGTCGGGACTATGGACCCTGTGAACGTTCCGGTGCACATCGGACGTCGCGGCCGTGAACTCCAGTTGCTGACTGATGAGTAAAACCGAGGTGGGAGTTTCCCACACAAGTCTCTTCTTCACTATTGAAGAAGAGAACTACGTATGCTATCTACAACCGTCGAGGTACAACCCCTCGTCAGGGATTTCCTCCGACCAGAGGAGGAAACCTCTCTCGCTGAGAAGATCCACACAGGAACGTGGGGACAGAACCGCTCTAAGACTCGTCGCATTCAGACCTACGGTGCGTATCACAACAGCGCTCATCGAACAACAAGTGGATGTACAGAGTACCCTGAGTACTCGGAGGACGTGCTAGTTATGCTCGAGGAGCTTCGGGAAGATATTCCAGAGACTCGAGAGTACATAACGGACGAGGTGATGGGGAAATTACAAGATCCTTTGCAATCGGAACTGTTCGTCAACGAATATGTCGCCGGGAATGACTTGTACTCCCATCACGACAACCGAACCACCTACGACGAATGCATCAACGGCGTTAGTCTCCTGTCGGATGTGGAGATGGAGTTCTCTCAGGGGAAGAAACATATACTTATTCCCATCCCTAGGCGGAGTCTGTATCTGATGACTGGCAAATCACGGTACGTTTAAAAGCACGGTATCCCCTCTGTAACAGAGACGCGGTTGAGCCTGACCTACCGGACTCTGAAGGGTTGACACTGATGATCGTAACTTTGTCCTGTGACAAAGTTACGCAAGACGTGTTCAGACGATCTAGTACACGAGGACCACATATCCACTGGCTCCGTTACCGTCGATTCCGACTGGACCTTGCGCTCTGCAG
>JGI10211J14876_10001272_pt1 | contig 11103 bp, 13 predicted proteins | sample Etolagsediment_FD_14876 | JGI IMG/M metagenome (IMG submission 14876)
CCGCTTCGCTTCGGCGCAACTCACTTCGTGAGTTGAAAGGCACTCTCTCTTTGTTGGTTATAAAAAAAATCTTAATCGATTTTAGTTTTATTGGAATCGATGTGNTAAGATTTGTCGATGCGTCCTTGNCGGAGCANAGANTTNTCTTTTTCNNTAATCTTTTCAATTGGCACATTTGAAGTCAGAATGAGAATCAAATGTGGATAGAATCCTAGATCTGTTGTTTTGTCCAGCATCCCATTCCAGTCGCTTTTCTCGCGGATTTGAATTGGGATATTTTTGTGGGGTTGAATGTTCCCACTCAAAACATCGAAAAGAATCTTGTCACACTCTTCTAGGACTAAAACAAGGGGCTTCTCCTCATCAGGCGAGATTGTACTGTAAACCTTAGATAAACTATCACCGGGATCGGTTGGTTTCCAAGTATCACAATATGATGCACCGATTTGTTTTGCCAAAAGAAGTGTAAGAAGTGATTTTCCAGTTCCGGGTTCACCATAAATGAAAAAAGTTCCACTTTTGGATGGTTTGTCTGAAACTGTTTCCAAAATTTCATCAATAATCTTTTGTTGATAGCCACGAGGTTCTTTCTTCAAGAATTTAGTTGCGTTGTACTTCCTCTTGGGATAGTCCCACCACCAAGGGTTTCCTCGACGCTCACGAATATTGATAATTTTCTGTTCAACCTCCTCACCTTCATCATTCGTTTCCGTTTCCATCTCCTTTTTGATCTTTTCGAAACGATCACGCCTCAAAATCAAATACATGGTTTGACCACGATTGTGTTGACTATCATTAGTCATAATGTAACCAGCAAACCACTTACCATAGAAAAAACCGAAAGGTTTCTCACTCTTAACAAATGTTGAACGCTTGATACCCAATTTGGTAATCATTGTGTTACACTCCGTCTGATCAGTGATTTTGTAACCTTGGACCTTGAACATGTGTCCAACAATCAAAGGGATTACAAGAAAGACCTGCAACGAGGTCAAAAGAGACAATATAATAATCTCGAACATACTTTTTATATTATAATCATAAATCACAATAAATTATCTTCAATTTTTTTGTAGAACCAAAGAATAACCGCTTCAATTTTTTTGGTTATTTAATTATAATTATCAAAGCTATTAAGAAAGTATGTTCCTAACATTTTTCTTCAACGTTTGAAACTTTTCGGTCATAGCTTTAATATCATTTTCGAGATTTACATTTTTAGTTTTTAAAGTAATGATCTCATTAACTAATCTTCCCACATAACTAGTTCTATCGGTCATGTTTACATATTGTGACTCTAATTCGCACATCAGACTAAGTTTTTCAACTTCCTCTGGAAGTCCTGTATGAAAGCAATCATATGTGGTTTTACATTTTGGGAGATTATCCCACACAATAGATTTTCCATTTTCATTCACAGTGTATCTCTTTCCATCATTACAACTGTGATAATATTGTCCAAGTGTAGGAATAATAGAATTACCATACTTAAAACGATGTCGTTTATCAATAGGTTCACCATCAAGATCACACTTGTTCATTATCAAAAAACAATGATCAGAATTTGTATTAGTCATATCCAAATTTTGTAGATATGTTAGTGTTTCATGAATATTTGTTCGATCATACAATAAAATAATCCAATCATATTTTATCTGATTATCAACTGAATCAAATTCAAAAAACCTACACCTATCTACCATTTCTGGATAGTCTTTCATCCAGTTTACAATAAAAGTTGTTTTACCAACACCTCTTGCACCGTAAACGGCTACCTGAATTTTTTTAGACATATTAGTCTTGAGCTGTTGAACTTCACTTTCAAGTCTCTTCTTCTCAACTTCAGAATTCATTAAACGTGTCTTCATTTCAGTCATAATTCCAACAACTTTGTTAAGATAGTTGGAATTGATATCGTGTTCCAATTTGTTAACAGAAATTGGAACTCGTTTTTTAATCTTTTTGATTAATTTACCAAACATATTCCAAACACCATATTCTGAAGTAGAGTTATCAAAAAAATAATATGGATTTTGACTATCGGTTGTTTGACGAATCAAAAAATATTTTGTGATATAATCTGATTGGATATCACAAAAATTGTATTGAAACCAATTATTTGTTGGTTTTTTGTCATAAAGCGTACCATCACAATTCGTAACAACAACAGAGTAAGGTACGTCTATGAAATTTAGTTCAACCAATGTTTCCCAACTATTAATAAGACGCATATCACTGCTATAACTAGCAACAATAATTACCATGTCGTAACTATTATATTTGTGACGACTCGCAACTTCATTAGCTTCCGTGAATGTAATGTCCAATCCACTCTCTTTGTAACTTTTAGATTACTTGAATCTCTGAATAAAAAGAGTCTTACCAACTCCATTATTACCAACTACAAGAACATTATACTGTATTTGCATAATGTTTTTACAAAATAATAAAGATACCAAATAAAATAAATCAATTTTTATAAAAATAATAATCATAACTTAACAACGAGCTTTTTACTACTAGGTATGTCCAGCTTGTAGAAAACCATTCGAAATTGAACAAAGTTTGCACCTGAACGTCCGCGATCCCCTCCCTTTCTTTGAATAAAGAATGAATCACCAAGGGTAATTCGATTACCGTACTCATTTATGGAAAAATTGCGATTCATCAAATGCTTGATCAATTCATCAGTTGAAAAAATAGTCATTTTGTTTCTACGCTTATCAACATATTCAACACCACAAAACAAATTTGGACGTGCATTTTCCTCAGAACCCAATAGAATTAGTTCCAAAATTTCTTTCTTATTTTTATTCAAAATACTAGTAATAAATTTTCGAATATTATTATCGTAAACATTAAGCTTGATTTGTTGACTCTTGTCACACTTCTTATTCACCAATGGAACTTCGAAAAATGGTGACATATATTCATTAATTTGGCTCAAATTCGGAATCAATGTACAGAGCTTTGCCCAACGTATTTTTCCAACTTGTCCACCAGAGTGACGGTTCTTTTTTGGCGGAGTATACATCTTAATTTGTAAGTTCAAAGTATTTCTTTCCTTCCGATCATTCATTGTGTTAATAACCTCAGCGTAAACATCTGTTTTTGTACGCCCGGGGTACTTCGACAAGCTTCCCAACTTCACTTTAGAGAAATTTTCAATTAAACGTTTTACAGTACTTTTGTTATTATTGAAATCCTTACAAATTATCTCCTCCTCCCTCATACCGTTGGATGCATTCTTTTCCCCCCACAGTTGTCTCAAAAAGTCAATATTCATAACATCTTCTGTCATAGTATATTATATATTATATAATTCACGAATTTTTTATGTTCAATTTTTGCGGGGGATATCCCCCACTGCCCCCCTTAGCTCGCTACGCGAGCATATTAAAAGTTTTACTTTTTTTTTTACCAAGCGTTTCCTTTGATAAAAAATATGACTTAAAGATAATATTATATATAATATTGTAATGACCTCGTGGCCAAAACGGATAAGGCGCCTGACTTCTAATCAGGAGATTGTGGGTTCGAGTCCCATCGGGGTTACTGTTTTTATAAAAATCATTTGTTACTGTCTTACCTTTGTAAGAAATGATTTAGATTTACTTTTTCCTTCCTTTTGACTTATCTGAGTACTTGACTTCAATAATGTTGTATTTGAAAGGTCGTTTATTGCAATTCTCGATGATCTTCTCGGCGGTTTTCTCACTATATGTGTTGACAAAGCCGAAACCTCTTGGTTTACCAGTCCGGTTGTCCATCATGACTGTTGCGCGTCGAATATCTCCATAAACGGAGAAGAATCGAATCATTTCACTTTCATTGATATCTCGAGGAAGATTGAAAACAATAAGATTTCTCTTATCAATACTGGGTTCGGAACCTTCCCTAAATTTGGGTCGGTAAACACCATCATCTTTCTCTTTGGTTCCACTTTTTCCATCTTCTTTATATTCAAGATTTGCGTTCTCGTCTCTAAGATTAGCAATATCAATATTATTCTTGATATAACTTCTCATTTTCTCCTCATTTTCTAAAAGCGAAAAATATTCATTTACAAATAATTTACTGTCCATCCAATTATATTCAATAATTGGATCATTATTTTTGTCATACATGCGATGAACTATAGTATAAACACTATCAAAAAGATCATGAACGGGTTTCCAATCAAATTTCTTAGTGCTTCTACGTTCTTCTTTCTCTCCACCTTTTTCAAGTATTTGAGAAACTTGTTCAGCAAGTCTCGGAGGATTAATCATTTCCATAAAAATATCCTCATTTGCCGGTATTGGATAATATCCATCTGATCTACCAAAAGTATTACCTCTCCAATGCTCTTTACGGTAAGTAATTCTTTCCTTTGACGTCATTTTCATTAAATCTGTTTTACAGGACATGATATATCCATTACATATCATTTCTCTTAAATATTAAAAATCACTTTTTTTTTTATAATCTTGGACATGCCATATAATCATTACCCGCTGTTGTTTTATTAAATGCAAGTTGTAACTATCCACTAAAAATGTCAGTAAACTTTTTAAACTCAATCTTCGGATAATTCCACACAACCATAATTTACACGTCAACAACAACATAGTTGTTGTACCAAAGTGCGTGGCACGGAGGTGTCCTGAAACGGGCAACCTTTTGTCCCATTTTAAAACTTCAAGGGTGTAAAGAAATAAATATAATATTATATGTCCCCATGTGTATTCTTGCGTGGATATTCATGGGCGTACTAATAAGTAATTATTAGATGACGACGTCGGTTTAATCAACCCTTAAAAATTATTTTTAAACAAACCCAAAATTTACATGGAATTGATTGTGTCCAACCTAGAAGATCTGATGAAAATTGTTTCATTTTAAATTTCTAAGGGTGTAAAGGCATTATATAAATAATTGAGAAAATAAAAAATGATTTTTTAATCCCATTATCAATACAATCTACAAAAAAGAAATCACAATGATTACAAAAAAAAGTGATTTTTTTATAAACAGATAATTAATTAACATAGAATAAATAAAATGTGTAATTTTAATGATTATTTAAACAAATTATTTACCATCCAAATTAAGGTTGGAGATAAAACAATGTTAACAATCAAAACAGGCAAATACAAAGTCGTTGGATATATGAAACTATCTAATGACATCTCCCCTTTTATGAAACAATATTTCACAGTTATTAGTAAAAAAAAATCTACTGATTTTTTTTTACTTGAATTAATAGATGGATACCCTTGCTTTAATCAAGATCCAATTCTTATTTCCAAAGAAGAATTAGATAAATATCTCAATTAATTAGAAGCTTTTTTCTTTTTATTATACTCCACAATAGCCTTATAATCATCATACGAACGCAACTTTTTATAATTCAATTCCAATATATCATTAAAATCTATCCCCAAAGTATTACAAATTCCAATATAATACCACAACACATCACCTAACTCCAACTTAATCTTCTCCAACCTCTTATCAGTCAATACACCATCATCATCCCTCTCTATCTTCTTTATCTCATTACAAACCTCCCCAACTTCACCACACATACCAACTGTTAAATACTTAACATCGAAATCCTTCACTTGCGTTAACGCTTGATGTTCTATGAATTCTTCCATATTATATTATTTATAAAGATTTTCTTTATATTATTTTCTTCGAATTCAGAAGTTTTAAGTATCTGATTTTTCTCAAAAAATAATCACTAAAATTTGTTGTTAAATTACAATGAGATATATTTACCGATAATTTTGTATATTTATCAATAAATAGATCTGTGGGGTCACTATCTATTTTACTGTATTCTTTACATCTAAAGGCTCCATGAAGCATTGGATTACTTCCTTTTGTAAAATGACAATGTATGTCCATATTATCGTCTCTACAAATACCACAGTTGTAATGGTATTTACAATAATCATCAATTGAATAACCATACTCTTTATCAAAATTTAAACTTGTTAAAATATCAATAAGTAATTTTTTCTCTTGTTCAATAATACAATTCAAATGTGAACAATGTCCATTTTTACAAAGATGAATCGGACTTGTTTCAATAATTTGCTCTAGACATAATGGACAAACAAGATCATCCGAATATTTTTTGAAAGATATTCTTAACGATGTGGTGAGTTTTTTGATCTCTTCTATCAATATATACTCATCATCACACTTCATGTAATCAAAATTATTAATGACAGATGAATTATAGATCCTCTTTAATAGAGAAAACCATCTCTTCAAAAGATCTTTGTAACAATTTAGTTTTGGAATCATATTTAAATTTTTGAGATAATATTGGAGATCATCTGACATCGGAAATCTTATTAGTTCATCAAAAAACATGAACCTATAGATAATCGATGTGTCAAATGTTAACCATGAAATTTTATTCTCAATCATTGTAAACAAAATCTTCTCACAATCCTCATTTTCAATATTCAACAAATATTTCTTTTCATTTATCCTATTTTTAAATCTCCACATGGGACCATTCAATTTTTTAACCTTGCGTTTAGCATATTCTCTCGAACAAATCTGGTATCCATCATTATCCAATCCATATTCATTAAAAACCTTCAAATAAAACTTCATGATATACACAATAACATAAATAGATGGTTGATAATAATCAGTTTGATATAAAGATTTAACCAAATTGTGACTATATTTTGGAATAAAATCCAAATTATCCGTCATTTCATAAACTAAAGTTTTTGTGGAAATCAAATTTTGAGAATATTTAATAACAATATTCTCCATATTAACTCCATTATTAACAACAACGCAATCGATAATATACGATACATCATTTTTCAACTTAACCTTCAATGAAATAAAATTGTCAATACAACTAAATTTCAACAAAGATTTATGTATTTCAGTCTCAAAAGAACTATTCCCAATTTCTTCAACAAGCTTAATAATAGTATTTTCCCTCAAATTATTCAACATATCTTGAAATAATACATAAAACACTTTGTCACAAATAATATCACAATCAGATCTCATTTTAACACCGTCACCATTCATATACCTAAAAGGTTTACTCCCAAATATACAAAAATGACCACCAGAAATTTTTTTTATCGATTGAAACAAAATCTTATCAAAAGAAACTATTATTCCCTTATTTTTAACATCGTTATTATTACCTTTATTATTTTTATCTACATTACCGTTAAAACCTAACTCATTCAATAATTTGATGTTATTCATAATTAACACAATTAATTATGAATGTTTTAAATAAAAAAAAATCATTTTTTCCTACGAAGAAACAGAGCTGTCCCGACCAAAGTAAATGGTAAAAGAACCGTAGACGCTAACGAAGCAATTCTTACACCCCTATTATTCAAAAATTCATCCAACTTATTATTCTTTGTCCTTGTTGTCTGTGTCGTTGCTCTTTCCTCAGGAGTTCTTGTAGAAATATAATGAGCAAGACGTTCATGAATATCATCCAATAACACATTTGGTAAACTTGAACAAGATGGATCATGTATAATCAATTCACCATTACCCAAAAGACTCAATTTATAATCACAACCCTTTTCCAAATCACTATTCCAATCATCAATAATATTATCATAATGATCACTAAACGTCATCCTAAAATAATTAAAATAATTAACATAGAAAATCGAAAACGACTCAAATTTACCATCGGTCTTATCCATAAAATTTCTAGCCAAATATGAAAATATTTTAAACAATTTTAAATATGGCAAATAAGGAACTTCACACTGATTTTCATCAAAAAGATGATCCCAAATTTGAACAAAAAACTTATAATTATCCCTCATAAACACTTCCTTATTTTCCCTCACTAATTCACCAATATACATTTGTAATTTATCCAAAAAAAGAATAATATACTTAATATTCTGCCTCACTAACTCCCATTGATAACTCGACGGCTGCTCACCGACATCTGAAATCTTATCCCTATCAATTGGAATCGAATTATATAGCTTCAATAACAATTTTGGCTCAGAACTATTCATAATAATGCTACTTTCCTCCATAACTATATTATAGTATAATTTTTAGTTTTTAAGTATGTAAAAATTGAAAAAAATATCTTATAAATCCATTGGTACATCAAGTTTATACATGACTTTAGCAAACATTGTAGGAAATATAAAATATGTTTATATTGGTGTATTAACATTTTGAACCATTATGTTGCCAATGAATACAGGATCAATATTTTATGGAGAAAAATATGGTGAAGGTGCCAGATTTTAGTATGCCGGACAAAAATAAATATTCGAAGAGTTTTTTGAAATGCAACCATTTGAACAAAAAATAATTATGGGTATTTATTTAACACCTTTAGGTCTATATGCGCTTGAGCGTTCATTAACTAAATAATCTAAATTTATAATATATATGTCAGAATACCAATTGCCAAAACTTCTTTATAAATACAACTCATTAGAACCATATATTGATGCAAAAACAATGAGAATACACTACACGAAACACCATAAAGGTTATGTTGATAAGCTTAATAAATATTTCAAAAATAATAAACTAAAAAAAGTTCCATTACCTGATTTACAAAAAAAAATTAAATCAACAAGTTCTCCAACTCTTAGAAATAACGCTGGTGGACATTTTAATCACACTTTTTTCTGGACTACTATGACACAATTCAAGAAAAAACGTGATATAAATAATTATCCAGAATTGAAACAAGCTATAGAAAAAAAGTTCGGTTCAATGAAAGAGTTCTACGAAGAGTTCGAAAAAGCCGCCCTTTCCGTTTTTGGTTCTGGTTGGACATGGTTAGTTATAAATAAAAAAGGCCAATTAGAGATAACAACAACTCATAATCAAGATAATCCATTTATGTATAAAATAAAAAATATAAAACATGGAACTCCAATTTTAGCCCTTGACGTTTGGGAACACGCCTATTACCTAAAATACCAAAATAAACGCAACAGTTACATTAAATCTTTTTTCAATGTTATTAATTGGAATGAAGTAAATAATCTATATTTTTTTTTTAATCTATATTGAAAATATAAATGGACAACCAAAAAGTTTGTTATGTAGTATGCCCCCATTGTAACTTATTAGTCCAAATTTTTAAAGATGATGTCAAATGTGCTATTTTTAGACACGGTATTTACAAAAAAACAAATAAACAAATGAATCCCCACGCAAAAAAAGAGGTTTGCAACAAAGTTGCGAAAAAAGGTTTAATAATAGGTTGCGGAAAACCTTTTAGATTAATAGTTAATCAAGAAGATTTCACAAAATCTACAGCCGAAATATGTGACTACATATAAAGGGAGAGTGCATCTCCCTTTTAAACCCTACGCTCGAGCTTCCTACGGACGCTCGGTCAAATTATAACCAATTCATAACCAATTTGACCAGTTTCGCACGTAGTGCGAAGACTGATAAGGGGGTCAACAACGAGTTGTTGCAATAAATTCGCGGAGAGAATTTATTGTCAGCGGGGGATATCCTCCGCGTAGATTCTGGTGTCGGTAATTTTTATTCCATCTGGATAATAAAACCATGTTGGATATTTCTTCGCAATCTCTAAAATTACATCTCTTAGAGATTCATTCCTAATTAAATAACCAATTTTTAATATTTCTTTTCCTGATTTATCAACAAGTTTTTTACTTTCATTACATGTATCCTTGATCAATGTTGAATAAAAATATTTAAGAGGTGTACCACCTTCATATCCATTTCTTCTGCTATAAAATCTGTAGTTTGGCATCTTATATTTTAATATAACAAAAAGTTTGTAAGAATATCTTTTTTTGTCAATTATTATCATAATAAAATATGGAAGTCGAAGGTGTTGTTTTTGATATGGATGGAGTTCTCAGAATAGGAAGTAAAATTGTTAGTGGTGCAGAAAATATTCTAGAAACATTATCTAAACGCGGAATTAAAACAATGATTGTTACAAATGAATGTCGTTATTCAGTTTCAGAATTAAAAGAAGAATTACATGAATTAGGCTTATTAGTTCCTAAAAACTGCCAATTTTATACTGCTGCCCTATCAGCAAAAGATTATTTAGAAAAAAAAATAACAAGATTTCCAGAAGAAAAATTCAGAATAACAGTTGTAGGAGAACTAGGACTATACAGCGCAATCAGCAAACTCTCCAGATACAACGACTTCAGATTAGAAGAAGAATATGAAGATTACATGGAAAATGATAGAAAGTATATTGTTGTTGGTACTGTTAACAAAATTAAATTTGGACATCTCAATAAGATATTAGAATGGTATAGAAATGGTGCGAAAATTATAACAACTTGTGTTGATACGACTGATCCGTCTAGTAAAGGAGATTTTAATTTAGGAATGCCTAAACATATGTTACATATGGTTGATTATAATATTAAAACAAAGAGTTATAGTACTGGGAAGCCTCATCCTATTCATAAGGAGAAGATTATGAAATCTTTAGAAATTATGGATGAAAATAAAATAATGTTTATTGGAGATACTATTTATTCAGATATTAGATTAGCAGAAGAGAGTGGGTTTAGAAGTTGTCTAGTATTAACTGGAAATAGTAGCAGAGACACACTTAAATCTTATGTTACTGAACCTGATCATGTAATTAATAATTTAGAAGAACTCCAGAAAATATTAAATATATTGTAATTATTATATGCAAGTGAAAGGAAAAAGAATTTTAAAAAATGGTGCGGTTGCCGGATATGTTTATTATTCAAAAGATAGAAAATGGAAATGGAGAATTGTTTATGGACCTACCAAAAAAGGTGGTATGTTGCGTGAAGGTATGAGGGTTCAATATAGAAATCATATGGGTCATATAAAGGAAGGGACAGTTTATAGAATAAATGCGAACAATTTACATGTTATTGATACCGCTGTTTTGGACATGGGTGAAAATGATAGTGGTGGTGGAGGTGAAACCGAAGAAACCATTTCCAGAAATATGGTTATTGAACCATCAAACTTAACAAATATGAATAGAGCTAATGTTAATAGAGGACAAAACGAAAACCTTGCTAATACTAATAGAGGACAGAACTTAACAAATGTGAATAGAGAAGCTGTTATGGG
>JGI10211J14876_10001274_pt1 | contig 11096 bp, 11 predicted proteins | sample Etolagsediment_FD_14876 | JGI IMG/M metagenome (IMG submission 14876)
ATAAGATGAAAAATAAAATCCAGAAATATCTAAAGCAGTTNAAAGANANATATATANTAAATAAATATAATTTTAAAATTGATTTTTAAAATTATATAAAAATTAAAGTATAATAAACCAAAATGAGCTACAAATTAGTTATTGTTGAATCTCCAGCTAAATGTCAAAAAATAGAATCTTATTTAGGTTCTGGATTTAAATGTATAGCTAGTTACGGACATATTCAAGAATTACCTGGAATTAAAAATATTGAAATAGATAATAATTTTCATCCTAATTTTCAACCTCTTCAATCTAAATCTCAACAAATTGCAAAAATACGCACAATGATTAATAAAGCCTCTGAAGTATTAATTGCTACGGATGATGATAGGGAAGGTGAAGGAATTGGATGGCATTTATGCCAGGTATTTAGTCTTCCACTCACAACAAAACGAATTATTTTCCATGAAATTACCAAAAATGCAATTCAAAGAGCTGTTGCCAATCCTGGTAGGTTAAATTTAGATTTAGTTCATGCACAACAAGCTAGACAAATTTTAGATGTTCTTGTAGGTTATAAAATTAGTCCAATATTATGGCAGCATATTTCTAGAAATTCAAAGACAGGATTATCTGCTGGTAGGTGTCAAACTCCAGCATTACGAATTGTGTATGATAATCAAAAAGATATAGATGCATCACCTGGTAAAAAAGTGTATAATACTACTGGTTATTTTACGCAACTAAATTTACCATTTGTATTGAATCATAATTTTGAAATTATTAGCTTTAATAGTGCCACAAATACTATGGAGGATTTTTTGGAAAAGTCAGTTGAATATGATCATATATATTCCTGTAGTAAACCAAAATCAACAACTAAAAATCCCCCTACACCATTTACAACAAGTTCTTTACAACAGAAAGCGTCCAGTGAATTAAATATTTCACCAAAGGAAACAATGTCAATTTGTCAAACTCTTTATGAAGCAGGTTTAATTACCTATATGAGAACAGATAGCACTACTTTTAGTATAGAATTTATTCAAAAGGCAAGTGATTTTATTAAAGATAAATATGGTGAACCTTATTTGAATGAAAATGTAAATAGTCTAAGTGAGAGAAAAGCTGAAAAGCCAAAAAAAGGGAAGAAATCTAAAAAAGAAGAAGAAAATAATGCACAAGAAGCCCATGAAGCCATAAGACCTACTGATGTAACATTGGAAAAAATAGCTGACTCTTATAGTCCAAAAGAGAGAAAAATGTATAATTTAATTTGGTCAATTACAGTTGAAAGTTGTATGAGTCCAGCTAAATATTTGTCTATTGCGGCCAAGATAACAGCGCCAATGGAAAAGGAATATAAACATAATGAAGAATTAGCAGAATTTCCAGGATGGAAAATAGTAAGAGGATATGATAAAGAAAATACAAATTATACATTTCTACTTACAATTAAAAATAAATCCAAGGTAAATTATAATAAAATTACTGCCAAAGTCAGTATTAAAGATTTAAAATCACATTATACTGAAGCTAAATTAGTTCAACTACTTGAAGAAAAAGGTATTGGTAGACCATCGACATTTTCAAGTTTGATTGATAAAATTCAAGAACGAGGCTATGTAAAGAAAGAAAATGTAACAGGAAAAAAAATAAAATGTGTAGATTATGAATTAGAAAAAGATGAACTACAGGAAATAGAAGATGAGCGAGAATTTGGAAATGAAAAAAATAAGTTAGTAATTCAACCTCTTGGTGTTCTTGTGTTAGAATTCTTGATTAAACATTTTGATAAATTATTTGATTATGAATATACCAAAAATATGGAAACAAATTTAGATAGTATAGCTAAAGGTGATAAAATATGGCACCATTTATGTAAAGAATGTAGTGAGGACATAGATGATTGTTCTAAGGATTTAAAAACAGTTGATAAAAAGACAATTCAAATTGATGAGAAGCATGTATTTATGATAGGAAAATATGGTCCAGTTATTAAGAAACAAGAAGGAGAGAATATAAGTTTTATAAATTGTAGAAAGGATTTGGATATGGATAAATTAGAAAAGGGAGAATATGAATTGGAAGAGTTGATTGAAAAACAGAGTGGAAAAAAGGTAATAGGAAAATATAAAAAAGATGATGTGGTTCTTAAAAAGGGTAAATATGGAAATTATATTGAATGGGGAACAAATAAAAAATCGTTGAATGGAATTCAAAAAGAATTAGATGAAATTACTATGGAAGATCTAATACCGATTATTGAAAATAAGGTAACCTTAAATACTTCAATAGTCAGAGAAATTAATCAAGATATTAGTATAAGAAATGGAAAATATGGTCATTATATTTACTATAAAACAAAAAAAATGACAAAACCTAAATTTATTAAATTGGCTGGATTTAAAGGTGACTATAATACATGTGCAAAAGAGGAAATAGAACAATATGTTTCTAAGAATTAAACGGGATGTGATAAACTAAAACATTGAATTATTTTACAATCTTCACATATACCTACTACACCATAAGGTTTAAGAAATATTAAATTATGATTATTTGTTACACAATCATTTTTTTTCCATTTTGGATGATAAATATTATGAAAATTTGTAGGAACTCTTTGATGACATCTTTTAAAACCTTCAATTGATTCCTCGCTAATTGAGGGTAATTCAGTATTAGAATTAATATCACTAGAAGGAAGATTTATTATTCTTAATGATGTAGGCAATCTATTTGCTCGGCACATAGGGCAATTACCTCTCCAATTATTAATACATTCCCTATGATACAAATGATTACATACATAAGCTTTTGTGCCTTGATTTTCATTCAAATTTTCTAAACAAATAGAGCATAATTTCAAGTTATTTTGGTTTTCCAAAATATTACAGTGTTGATAAACACCTGATAGTAAACAATTTGTTACCATTTATTTGAATTGAATTTAGCTATTTAAATTAATTAAATTCAATTTTTATTTTTATAGACTATATAAATCGGGAACTCTAACAACATAATCTCTAGCAATTTCATCTTTAAGTTGGTTAAAAGCGATTGTAAAATTAAAATTACAATCTTTAAATTCAACAAGTCGTCCGTCATGATATCTAAATTTAAACTTTAATTTTTTTATTTTATCAATTGGAGGGTGATATTGTGAAACATTTTGTAAAAATCCATTTCTGGAATCAAAAATTTGTGCATTTGGAGTAGCAGTAATAGGAATTTTGGCAAAAGCGGAATTTACTTTTCCATTATAATCATTATTATAAGTATTAGTTGTCCTCATTGGATAAGGGTATAATTCGTCCATTGTATTATATTTATCCATTTCCATATAGATAGCAGAATCACCAAACATACAAATAGTATTAGGTGCGGCAATATAATATGCATGAGGGGTTTCTGAAGGAGGTAAAACGGAGGTATTTGGTATTAACCAATCATAACTTGCATATTCAAAAGAAAAATTGTTCGAAATATCAATAGGGTTATATATAGCTTTATTAAATCCTAAATAAGATGGTAATCCCCAATTAGCATATTGATACCATACATCATTAGGTTGGTTATCATTAACAATGGCATCACAAGGAACATCATAAGTTATTTTTTCTGTAAAATTAAATTGAAAATTATCAAAATTATTTCCAAAATACATTTTCTGACCTACTTGGTCATAATATACTAAAAAATTATCATAAACCGCTCCACTTAATCCAGCTTCATTAACTAAAAAATCAGTAACAGCTTGGTTCATTAGGTTTTGTATTTCAGTTGCCATTTCTGAAGGTGTAAAAAATCCTTCTTGAATGGTAATTTGATAAGGAACTGTGGTTTGTGCTTCTAATGCTAAATATTTAGATGTTTCTGTTGATACATTAGGAATAATGTAAAATTGTAATTTAATATTTTGTTGGTTGTTACTAAATACATATTGGTTGCCAGGTAATTCTATTTCGACTAATCTCATAGACTGGACATTATTCAAGGTTTCAGGTAAAGTAACTTCAAAATGGTTAGCATTTGGCCATTGAGAAACATCTCTATCCTGACTATGAAATGTAACTAATTTTCTATCTAAAACATAAGTATTTTGCCTTCTTATTAATTGATGTTCATTATTAACATTAAATTGTGGAAAATTGCTCATAATATAATTTAAACAAAGAAATAAATTAAATATTTTAAATGTATTATAAATATAAATGAGTTCTGTAAGAAGATTTAGATCTAATGTTGTTCAAGGAGGAGATAATGTTTTTTGGCAAAAAAGAACAGGAGATAATTTTACAATAGAGTTAATTCCTGAAACAGGTGTAAATTCTGTATTTATCAAAAAGGATTTACAAGTTGCTAATGAAATAACCGTTACATCATCCGAAAAAAATAAAGAACATATTAAAGACATTGAAATGGATGTTGATGATATTTTAAAATTAAATCCTAAACAATATAATTATAAAGAAGATTCCAAATTACATTATGGATTAATAGCCGAAGATGTAGAAAAAATATTTCCTAATTTGGTATCTAATCATAATGATAGTGGAAAAAGCTTAAATTATTTAGAAATACTTCCATTACTATTGAATAAAATTAAAGATTTGCAGAATCAAATAGACGAACTAAAAAGGAAATAAATTATGTAAATTAAAAATAATTATATAATTTATATGACAAATAAAAATAAATATAAACAAAAAGGAGGACAACAACCATTAGCAATTACAGATGGAAAAAATAATCAACAATTAACTATCACTGATGGTAGTTCTTCAACTGATAAATTTGTTCCAATCAAAAGAATACCATATGATATACAAATTTTTTCTTTTTTATGTATTTTAGGTATTGTTTTTAGAATGATTTTTGCTAAAACTACAAAAGATTATGCTACGGCAACTGTATGGGGGTATGGATTTTCCTTATTAGCTTTATTTGGTCTTATAATAAGTTCTTTTGCTATTTCAAGTAAAAATCAATATGCTCAAGGAATTTTTGGATTTTTTAAAAGTATTATTAAAAATTCTTTTCCAATTATTCTTACTTTAGTAATTATTGCAATGGTTATACTCCAAAATATTTCTTTTTTTGACCAAATAAACAGTGGAAAAGTAGCAGACGAATATTATTCTTTTTCTGGAGTATCTGCATTTTTAATATTAGTTCAAATTTCTTTAGTCATTAATTTTTTATTTGATAAATTAAAACAATATACATCTAATAATTCAAATAAAGGAAATATTATGGCTGCATTTGCATCTGAATTAAATAGTTTTATTTTAATTCTTACTGTTGCTAATTTTACTTTTATAGGAATGTTACAAGTAATTTTAAAATACTTTTCAACTGACGGTTAATAGTTTAAATGTTAGTCCATATTCTTTTTCATTTTCCCACACACCTGATATTTTTAAAATAAAATTATTTGAATTCTTAATAGATTCGGGAGGTGGATAAATTTTTATGCTTCCAGTATTTAATGATTCATATATATTTAATTTTTTTGTTTTATTATTAATATTATATTTTTGTAATATTTGTTCTTCAATATTATAAATACTTTTTAATAATTCTTTATTATTGTTCAAATCAAACCCATATTTCATTTTTTTAAAATAACTTTCTTTACTTGTTATGTGTAAATTTATTAATAAATATACACCATTTAATATTAAATCTTCAGTAGAATAAACAATTTTAATGAATTGGCTATTATCCATTATAGTATTTTCAATAGGTTCATAAAAATAGATATGTTCTTTTTGAAATTGATGGGGAATTAATATTACATTCATCGATACATTAATTATTATTTTATCTTTATTCTATTTTGATAAAAGATTAATTCGTAAAACTGATTAAAGATTTCATAAATACTAATATATATGAAATTTTTGGAAACTAATTTTAATGAATATATTAATACATCTAATAATGAAAATTTACATCCATCCTATAAAAAATATTTTTCCGAATTACCAAATGATATTAATAACTTAAAAAATATTATATTTTATGGTCCCCCTGGTATTGGTAAATATACTCAAGTATTACATTGTATTAAAAATTATAGTCAATCAGAATTGAAATATGAAAAAAAACTAATTTGTAATTTCAATAAAGTCAATTATTTTTTTAAAATTAGTGATATTCATTTTGAAATCGATATGGCTCTCTTAGGATGTAATGCTAAATTATTGTGGAATGATATTTTTATTAATATTGTAGATGTCTTATCATCTAGAACAAATAAATCAGGAATTATATTATGTAAAAATTTTCACAAGATTCATTCTGAATTATTAGATTGCTTTTACAGTTATATTCAAAAAAATTATACATCTCTTAATATCATATTTTTTTTATTAACTGAAAGTATTTCATTTATTCCTGATAATATAATTAATACATGTCATATTATATCCTTTCCTAGGCCTAGTAGAAATATGTATAATAAAATTACAAAAAAAAAATTACCAACTAAAATAAATATAAAACAAATTACCAATATAAAAAGTTTGCATAGTGAAGATATAATAATTAATAATAATATTAGTTGTTATTTGGATAAATTATATAATTTTTTATGTAATCCCTCTACTATTAAATTTACTTCGTTTAGAGATGAAATTTATGATATTTTTATTTATGATATTGATATTGGTTTGGTGTTATGGAATTTAATATATAAATTAATGGAAAATAATAAAATTAAAAAGGAAAATTATGCATTTATATTTATTGAAACTTATTCTTTTTTGCAATATTATAATAATAATTATAGACCTATTTATCACTTAGAGAATTATCTTTATAAAATAATAAATCTAATAAATGAACTTTAAAAAAGCATGTTCCAATTTACAAATTAATTCTCCTTTTTCTGAAATTGATTTAAAAAAAGCATACCGTATTATGGCACTTAAATATCATCCAGATAAGCATATGCCCGATACTAATAATTTCTATACAAATAAATTTAAAGAAATACAAGAGTCATATGAGTATTTAAATGCTTATTTACAAAATACAAATGAAAATAACAATATTGATTTGGATTATAATTCTATTTTTACTGATTTTCTCTCTTCCTTCTTTACTAATGGCTCTTCAGATGTAAATAATATTATTAAGACTATTATATCTGATTGTCAAAATCTATCAGTTAAATTATTTGAAACTTTGGAAAAAGAGAAAGCAATTCAAATATTTGAATTTATCAATACATATCAGCATATTTTATATATTTCCAAAGATACTGTAGAAAAAATAAAAGAAATAATTAATAAAAAGATTGAAAATGATAATATGATTATATTAAATCCTTCCTTAGAGGATCTTTTAAATGATAATGTATATGTTTTGGATTTTGAAGAAGAAAAATATTTTATACCTTTATGGCATGATGAGATTTATTATAAAAATAAAAAAAATAATAATGATATTGTAATTAAATGTATCCCTGAATTACCTGATAATATCTCTCTAGACAATAATAACAATTTGATTATTACTTTATGTTTTTCTGTAAGTGAAATTTTAAACAAGGATATTTACACTTATAATATTGGGAATATAGCATATGATATAAATGTAACTAAGTTACATATTAAAAGTGTTCAAGAATATTTAATAAAAGGAAAGGGAATTTCTCTCATTCAGCCAAATAATATTTATGATAATAGTGTTAAAGGAAATGTTATTTTTGTAATTCATTTAAAATAAATATCAGTTATTAATTTAATAATGATATTTAAAACTTATGAAATGAGTAAATTATTTTTTTCAGATAACAAAAAAATTATTATTGCTAATCATTCTACACCATTCTTAGATGGATTATGGTTACATTGGATTTTTTATTATTTAGATCATTTTTTTTATGTATCCAATATGTTTGGTTTTAACAATAATAATTACAGGAGCATCTGTTCTCCTAACTTTATTGCAAAAGAAACTGATTATTTAAGTTCAAAAGATAAATTCTTAGCAATTATTTTTCCAAGTGGAGGTCAGATTAAATGGAAATCGGGTTTTTATTGGTTAGCTAAAAATTTAGATTGTCCAATTTATTTAGTAAATATAAATTATGTTGATTCTCGAATTGAATTTCTAGATAGAATAGAAATAAAAAAGGAAAATTATGAGGATATTAAAAAAAAATGTCAAAATATTTTTAAAGAAAATGTTAAAAAACCATTTTGGTATAATATTCTTAGTTATTTTGGTTACGGAGATGAAGTAATGAATTAAATTATTTTTTTACAAATTTTTTATAATCATCTCTATACATTTTAACTAATTCATCGTATTTTGTAATAAAATTGCCATCTCTATGTTGATAATATATATTATCTATTACACTTTTATCTTCATTTAAAGTAGTTTCCATCATATTTTCGGTTATTTTGTCAAATACTAAATCTAAAATAGGAAAATTAAATACCCAATTATTTCTATATGCTTTAACAAATAGTTTACAATTTGTATCATTAATAGGTAGAGCTGATGTAATAATGGTATTAGTAAAATCTCCAAATTTAACTCTAGCAACAGTGTAATGTGGTAATAAATATTCATTTTCCACTATGAGTTCTTCGATACCATAAATTTTATAGGCAAGAGCATCTTTAGAAGTTTCATATTTATAAGTAGCCTTTACATGACCATCATTTATTCTTTCAATTTTATCAGATATAGGTAAAGGTCTTTTTTTATTACCAAAAGTATGAACTTCAGATATATGTAATATATCCAATGAATTTTCACTAACAGTTCTAGCATCAATATTAAAATCTTTTTCTAACATAACATATCTAAAATTTGGATCATATGCCTCTGGTTCATGCCAAATTGAATCAGATGAAGGTGAATTCAAAGGAGAAATCTCAAACAAAGGTTCATAATACATATAAACCCAATCATTACAATTAGAAATCTTGTAATAAGGTACATCGGTTTTTAGATTAAAATCTGTATTACTGCGTAATGTTTTTTGCCCAGGAGTTTGAGTTAATCTACCTTTTTTATTATATTTAAATGTATGATATGGACAAACAATACAATTAGTATGTTTATCAATACGACCTTTTGATAAAGATACACCACGATGGGGACAAATATCAGAAATACCAGCAAAATTATTATTTTTATCACGCCAAATAGAAATAGGAGTTTCATTAATAATTATTTGTTTTGGTATATCTATTGGAAAATCAGATTTTTTACCTATTACATACCATTTATCGTTTGTTAAATCATAATTATTTGGAGAAAATCTTTGTGATAAATGTAATCCCCATATTTTTCTACTATATAAAACACATAATAATAACCAAAACATTAATATATTAATAAGATATTGTCTTTAAATTGAATATGAAAAAGGAAAATTTACAGGTAATTGTTTTTTATGTAATTCATTGAATATAAATGATTCTTCATAAATAATATGACTTATGATAATTCCTTTTAAACAATCTAATACTAGAGGATTGCTAGACAGAAAATAAAACTTATCACCCATAATTAGAAATAATGTAGTTGAAAAACTTAATGTAGAAATGGTTTTCAATTTTTTATTTTCAAGATATTGCCAATTTAGATTATAATGATTAGGAACATGAATAAAAAGCATATAATAAAGAAATAGGTTAGGATAATAGAAGAGAGAAAATAAAAGAAATAGGGAGCTCATTAAGAAGCGTGGAATTAATTTTATTTTTGGAAAATCTCTCCTGAAATGAATAATAGAGGATGTAATAAATGCTACATTCAATATATTTTCTAATTGAAATTTACTTAATAAAACGCTTGATAACATAGTAAGACCATTAATTTTGAAAAGATGAGGAACTAGGTTATTTTGTTGTGCATGAATAATATCAGTCATGCCATGAGGAGCAATAATGCCGTTAATAGCATGTTTAACTAAAGATAGTTTGGGAGAAAGGATCATATTAGTAAATAGGATTTATTTTTTAATATAATTTCTCTCTAGATATATTCATAAATGTATTTACAAAAAAATATTATTATCAGAAATAACAAAAATTTACTTGTGTATATCTAAAATAAAAATAGAATGAACTAAATAAAAACACTTCAATAGAGAGAAAATAGAGAGATTTAATTAAATTCCAAAATAAATAAACTCCATTTATTTTCTTGTATTTTCTCTCTACATATTGGTTCATAGGTCTTTTTTTTCAGTGTTTCAAAGTTGAAGCAACTATTAAATTTTTAATATTTTTAAATGAGAAATAAAATTAGCTAATATATATAAAGTATTTAAATATCTTCGAAAAAAGGGAAATGTATTTTATATATATAGATTCAGAAATATAGGGGGTTAATATTCAACTGTTATTTTTATAGAATTTATCTTCGAAAAAAGGGAAATGTATTTTATATATATAGATTCAGAAATATAGGGGATTAATATTCAACTGTTATTTTTATAGAATTTATCTTCAAAAAAAAGGAAATGTATTTTATATATATAGATTCAGAAATATAGAGGAACATTTTCAATTTATTGAATTGACAGAAATTATCCCCAAAAAGGGAAAAATGCATTTGGGTTTTTTGGATTCAGGAATCTAGAGGATGTTTTCTTGCTACTCCCTTCATAAGAAGCAACCTTTTTGGCATACAAATTACAAATTAGTTTACTACATATTGTAGTGGTTATACTACATGATGTAGACAAGGAAATAGGTCAGAAAAAGGGGTGTGTAAACGATACATGTAGGTATTTTACATTTTCACAAATTTTCAAAAGTCTTTTCGAATTTTAAAAAAAACACACAAGATTTTTGTGTTATTTTTTGATTTTTGAAAATAGAATTGGAAAAAGTTGTAAAAAAGTGGTTGTGACCATAATGCTCACAATACAAAAAAAATAATTTTCATTTTGTTACCAACAGTTTTTTAATTTATATTTAAAAGCATTTAGAGATATTTTAATATAGAGTTACATTAGAGTTACATATGGATTACAACAGCTCGCCAAAACTCGCCGAAAAATCACCATCCATTCAGTCTTTTGAAGATTGTAGTAGTGATGAAGAAATTTCAGAACAAAAAAACCCTACAAA
>JGI10211J14876_10001276_pt1 | contig 11084 bp, 13 predicted proteins | sample Etolagsediment_FD_14876 | JGI IMG/M metagenome (IMG submission 14876)
TACATCCCTCTCTGGTCTCATAACTAACTGACTAAAATATGCTGGACTAAACTTATGGCTAAGTCTTTTTGTATTTGGATTCTTTACATTATATCTAAAAATTGGTAATGTATTATCACCAATGAAATTTTTAAAACTTTTAGTAAAATTGTTGTATAGTTGTTTATCAGTTATATTACTTTTCGCAACTGAAAAATCATCAAAACTAGAATCATATAAACTGTTAAAATTTGGATCATCTTTTGATATACTTAATTTACTGTTTACCCTAATAGAAGAGTTATAAGTTTTATTAGTCAAAATTTGACTATCAAGAGGATGTAAAGGTATATCTGCTACTGAAGCATTGTTTTTCTTATTTTGTAAATTCAGTTGACCTAGTAGAAAAGAAGTGATTAGTCCTTTATCTCCAAAAACAACAACAGATTTATTACTATTTTTTGGTAAATTTGAAAAAATAGGATGTTGTCTAAGTTCATCTGTTTTCCATAAATCTATAACATCTAAACTATTTTCATAATAAATATAAGGTTGAGTACATTTTCCTCCAGATTCTTGATATATCTTATTAAATAAATCAAATAATGGTTTTTTAAAATCTACTAAAGAATCCTTTTTTACTTCATACCGTATTGAAGCTTTTCTTTTCCATTTTTTAAAATGATTTTCAAAAGCTTCTATAGGATTTTTGCTTTCTTCTTTAGCTGTCATTTCTCCTATTATCGCTACTTGTCCAAAAGCAGCAACAGAAGGAGATCCTTCAGAACTTTCTAACTTTAAGGACATCCCTAAAGTCTTTAGTACTTTCTCCAAAGTTTCCAAAAACGCAACTTCTCCTCCAGGATAGTAATTAGTATCATTAAAAGAATTAACTAAATCTGACAAGATTACATTTAAATTAGGAAGAAGAACTATCACCCTATCTGTTTCACATACTTTTTTAAGATAAGATCTTATTGTATCACAAATTAAAAGATGTAAATCAATTTTACTTAAATTTCCTGGCCCTAGATCATCTATTTGTACTGTATTTTTTAAAAATGAACTATTGTACAAATAATTGTACAAATTTCTTGCTTTGGAGTATTGTGACATGTCTATTGCATCTGAAACCCCTTCAAATACAAGAGACATTCCCTTTGTATCAGGTTTAGAATATTTTTTAAATAAAGTATTTGCTAGATTAGTAGTAGAAAGTTGTTTTAATACTGGCTGTAACTTTAGAGTTATTAACTTTGAAGAACCTATATCTAAAGAAGCATCAACTAACTGTGCTTGAATAGGACCATTCCAATATGATGGGTTACTTCCAAAACCGTAAGCAATATAAACAACACTAGCAGAAAAGTTATTTCTAACTTTTTTTGCATAGTTAATCTGCTCTGTTATTAATTCTTCAGGTTCAGTTATTAAATTTATTGCAGTTTGAGTCTTTTGACCTAGACTTTGATTTTTTCTTTCTCTAGTAGAATCTAATTCTGTATTTTCAGCTATTCTAATAAGTTGATCTATACCACTTTTAAAGAATCTTTTTTCAAAATCTCCAGGAACATCAATTAATTTTAATTCTATCATGCCCCCTGAATTAGATCCAAATTTCTGATTTAAAGATACAAAACTTCTGTTTGATACAGAATCAAATAAAAATACATCTTTAAATTGTTTTGCTACTGAAAATAAATTTCTAGAAGACGAGATTTCAGAAAGAAAATCTTTAATTCCATCTTCACTTAAAGATAGTACTACAAATGGAGTTTGAACTTTCATGATACCTTAGGTATTAATATTTGTTCTCCTACCTTGAATCCTTCAAAAGGATCTGTAACTCCATTAACTAACATCAATAACCACCAATTTTTAGGAGATCCATAAAATACATTTGATATTAGATCTGGACGATGTTCGTAACCCTCTGGAACAAATCCAACATCATATTCATAATATGTTTCTAAATTTTCTAATATTGAATCGAAAGATGTAGTATTTAGAATAGTACTAACTTTACATTCTCTATGTTTGATTAGCTGATAATCAACGCTATAAGGTCCGTTATTTTTTCCTAAAGTAGCCATTAGAATATGAATCCTTGATTATTCTCTGCTGCTTTACCTAGCTTATTAAAATCTCCCTCTATTGTAGTTTCAGGTACATTAAAGTAGGTATTTTGTTTATCAGGTTCATTAAGATATCCAAGTCCAGGATCTGCTGTTTCGTGTTCCAAGACAGCCTCCCACCCAGCTAAGTTATCTCTTTCAAATGGATTATTGCTATTTGGATCAAATTCTCCAAAATCTCCAGCTCTAAATTCTTCTAAATTCATTCTTACTTTTATTAATCTAGGAAGTAAAGTTTCTGCATCATATCCAGCAGTTTCATCAATGCTTATAGAATAATCCTTACAAATACATGGAACATCTTGATACATAATCCCATGTCTTAATCTAATTATAGGAGGCCCATACACTGGATTATTTGAGTTGTTAACAACACTCGATCTAATAATGTTAATCCAATAATTTATAATAGAAGCATATTTTCTTCTCTCTACTTGACCAGTAGTAGGAGCTAATAATGCTGATTCTGCTATAAATCCAGCTCTAAAAGATTCAACAGTAGACTGAGATGCTAAACCTCTTTGTATATTTCTATAACTATCTGCTAATCTAAAAGAAGCTTTATTACCTAAAGCTTCTGTAGCGCCTGGGTTTAAAAATAATTGTTTATCTCTTCTTGTTCCTTTGGCTTTTAAAGTTACAGATCTGTTAATAACATTTTTATTTGCATATTCTTCTTGAATATGTGGTAAAGTTAAATTAAAAGATAAATCTAATTTTCTAGAATCCGCTCCAAGATAAGTGTATAAATTACTAGATCTTGAGATCAGTTGATGATCCTGATACCTTGCTCTTTTAGATTCTGATATTTGTGGATTTTCATAGAAAGGTAATCGAACTGTAGTATATGAATCACCTTCCTCAGGATTTGGAAAGTAGAATATTAGTTTAGATCTTTCAGGAAGAAGTCTATCTAAAAATCTTTTTGGTACTGCCATATTAATTTCCCTCCGCCATGCTTATAAGTGATTGTTCACCTGTTTTTTCTGCTATCATTCTTGTTAATTCTACCAACTCTTCTTGATAGTTTCTAGCTCCAGGAGAGAACCCTAAAATAGCAGCAGCACTTCTAGCAAATATATCTCCTGTCTCTTGGAAGAATTGAGATGTTGTTCCAGTCATAGCATCAACTAAAACTCCAGTATTATCAGCAGTTTCCTTTCCTTTGCCTAATAGTTCATCAAGTATTCTTTGATTTTCTTTTTCTAAATCTTGTCCAGATTTTCTAGATTCTTCTAAAGACTTTTTAATATCTGATAAATCAAATCTAATACCGTTACCCAATAAGGCTTCAATTATATCGTCACTATTCTCAAAAAGTTCCTCCTCAAAAAGCTTTGGTATTTCTTCTAGTTCTCTTTGCCTTTGTGATCTGGGATCATTATAACTCGCCATCCAAGGGTCGAAAATATTTTTTATTCTATTCCTAAGATCATCAGGTAATGTGCTTAAAACTTTTTCTCTTTCTTTATTTTGAGCGTAAATAATTCCTAAACCTTCTCCTGGAATCATTGAATCTATTATTTCTAGTAGTCTTATTAATCCATTACCAAAAAGTTCAGTATACTCAGCTATCTTTATTCCAGAACCAATTAAGAAATTATTTAATCCTTCATCTCCTGTTATATTCTTTATTGTATTTGAGAGAGCTTCTGCTACTCCACCTAATCCAGGGGCAGCGTTAATAACCAACTCCTTTAATGGATCAAAAATCTGTTCTAATGCAACACTAAATAGTTGGTTAGTTTTTGATCGTTTTTCATGTTCTGCTATTTGATCATCTGTTACGTTTTCTAAAGCTCTTGCTACATTAACAATAGCTTCTCCGCCTGGACCAAAAATACTTCTAATTACTTCTCTAGAGTAAACTCCTCCAGTGAACTGCATTATTGTATCTTTAGCAGTTGCAAATGCTTGTTTAAATCCAATAATTCCTTGTTCTGAACTTCTTAGATTAAATAAGAAATCTCCAAACTCAGGAATACCAAGTAACGCTCTCTTTGAGATAGTTTCAAATTCAGGAGCTATAAGAGTTTTAAATGCTGTGCTTAGAGAATTTCCTAAGCTTGGTCCTAACTGACCAGCTAAATCTGAGTATGCACCTATTATAGGATCAGCTAAACCTTCTTGTAAACTTAGAGAAGTAAATTGATCTGATAATTGATCTAAGGCATCAATTAGAAATTCTGTGCTTCTATTGTATTGAACTCTATTTTTATCTACAGTAGTTGCTAAACTACCAAGTTGGCTATTATTGAATCCAGCAGTAGCTTCCAATTTACCAAATACTGTTGCAGTTCTTTTATAGTTTTGACCAAGTATCTGCTGTTCATTTATGAGAGAATTTACACTTCCAATATTCCCATCAATACCAGCGTTTAAAGTTGCAATAGATGTATTTAGTTTTCTATCAATACTTCCATTTAGAGTATTGATAGAGTCTCCAAGTCTATTTTGAACTTGTTTAACATCAAGTCCAAATTTAATAGCCTCTTTTTGAGTTTTGTCAAAAAACTCAAAACCTTTTTTAAGTCCATTAATAGCAGCAGTAACTCCCTTCATGGCTAAAGCCAATCCAGCAGTTGTCGTATTTAATTCTCCTAAATTGTCGTTTAAGTCTGCCATCAGGTCTTAATCCTGTAAAGAGGTCCTACTATGTTCTGTAGGATAAAAGTTCTATAGCCATTTTGAGGCAATCTTCTCTCTGTATATAGAGACAATAGACTTTCAGGGGTATATTGACCTATTGATGGAACGTCAAACCCAGTTAATAAAATGCTGCCTGTTCTAGCATCTTTTATCACTGGTTCTGTGATGAGGAGGATTCTATCCTGGACTCTTTTACTCTTTGTTATTTTGTATACTGGTTTTCCCCTTGAGGATAGAAACTTTCTATATTTGGGTCTGTACCTAAAAATTAAGATATCCCCTGGAACCCCACAAGAAATAGACTTTGGAACCTCAGAGATGAACTTCTTATCATTAACTCCTGTCTGAGTTAAAAAATTAGTTATTTTTTTTGAAAAATTCGCCATTGATACATATAATCAATATGTATAAATATTTAGGTTAGTTGATGCTTAGTAATAATATTGATATAGACATAGTAGATTTTCTAGATCTTATAAATGAAACATTAAGTAGTTCATTTACTGAAAAATGGAGACATAAGTATAGTATTAAGTTTATTAAACACTTTCAGGTAAGAATATTAGAAAGTCTAGATAAACAAAAACCATTAAAACAAGAAATACTATACAACTATCTTACTAAGAAATGTAAGTACTCTGGAGAACAGGTAGATAAGTTTTTTGAGGATATAGATATCTCTTTATACTATCCTTTTATTTACCGGAATCGCTAGATTTCTTTTCCTCGTCTAGTCTCTTTTTCTTCTCCTTCAACTCACAAACTACCTTCTCAACTTTATCTGGTGAGTTGAACTCTGGGCAAGCTGATTTGTAAGCGCACCAATTACAGAATTCATTTCTAGATGCTCTGAAGTCGTTTTTCTTCTTTTTACGAATCTTCCAGGCATCATCAATAAGCTTTCTAACATGCTTATTAATTTGTCCAGCGTTATACTTTACATGGACAAAATTACCAGTAAGAGGATAGAAGTGAGCAGCAACAATCTTATCAAAAGGTACATTGTACATTTTTGATGCTGCATATACATAACCCTGAAGCTGAGGATCCATATACAGATCAACCTTTGTTTTTTCTCTTTTTGAAGTTTTATAGTCGATAATAAGATATCCACCCTCTTTACCTTTAATCACACGGTCAATAATACCGTTAAGAGTTAATTCACCTTTTAAATCAAGGTCAACTTCAAACTGAGATTCTGTCTCTCCAACATCCTCTAATTGGCTATTAAATTTTATAAAGTTTTCAAAGCAAATTATGTCCTTGCCGTCGTATGATTCATTGATGCGATACGAACCTCGAACCTCATTGGATATCTCAATAAGCTCTGCAACAGTCTTGCATCGAACTCCATCTTCAAGAACTTTGTGGATATATGATCCAAACTGCAAAGCATCAGTGTTAGCAGCTTCTGGCTCAGGGAGCTTATCAACGTACCTATACTTGTATTTCAATTGACATTGCTTAAATGTCTCGTGTTTAGAATTGGATATAGTCTTTATGAACATAAGTAATCCTCAGTATATTAGAGAATATTTGACCAATAATCTCGGAGATAATTATAAGATATCTTCAGATGGTGTGGAGTTTATCTGCCCATCAGTATTCTTAGAAGATGATTACAAGCGTCATATGAGTATCAATATGGATACTGGACTATGGCAATGCTTCAAGACAGGAAAGAAGGGAAACTTCATCTCCCTCTATTCTTATTTAGAGAACATCACATACTTTGATGCTCTGGTTCGTATTACTACCAGAAATTTGGAGTATGTTTCTTTCGAGGAAAAACAGCAGAGCGAGGACATACAAATCTATGAATTTGGATTTGATTCTGAAGATTACGTTGAGATACGATACGACTACGCTGAATCAGATGAAGAAGACGTAATCAAGGCTTGGGGATATCTCGTTAGAAGAGGATTGTTCGATGAATCCGATCCAGACAGATTTAAGTACTATTATGCAAGATCAGGAAGATATCAGGGGAGAATAATTATTCCTTATGAGTACGATGATTCGGTATTCTTCTTCCAAGCTAGAACAATAACTGACCAAAAGCCAAAGTACTTAATTCCTGCTAATTCTTCCGCAGCACATGTGCTATATCCTTTTGATGAGAGTGAACCTTACGTTGTCGTCTGTGAGGGTATTATGGACGCAATAACCCTGCAAATTGCAGGAATTAATGCCACCTGTTCCACTGGAGCAAACATAACGAGGGGACAGGCTGAAATCCTCAAAAGTTTTAATGGAAAGATTATTTTAGCCTTTGATAATGATAAGGCTGGGTTCCAAGGTGCCATAAACTTTAATAGACTTCGCAAGGATATGCGAATTGAGAAATTCTACTGGATCTTCCCTCCAAGCGGCAAAGACTGGAACGAATGTCCAAAAGAGGAGCTATCCAAGATTCACTTTAGAAATATAGATTCTAAATTTGACGAACTAGAAATAGCTGCTAACAGTCTACTGTAGTATGAAGTAGTAAGGAGGAGTGACTACAATCTCATCCAATAGGGTATACTTCAAAGTAGCTCTATAAGTTCCAGTGAGACCTCCAAACTGAGCTACATTTGCATGAGTAGCCAAGTTTCTGGTATCAAAGCTTAGAAGTACAGTATTATCTGAGGTAATCTGAGTTAAAGCACTTGTATCGTTGTATCCTGATACTGTTACATGAGCAGGAAGAGTTACGGTATCTTCGTTTATCTTCTCAATTTTTACCTGAGCATTAGTAATAACTGAATCTTTAAAGATGTTCTTGATGCTGTCATCTATTCCTTGATTCTCTACTGTAACCTCTGTGGTAAACTTTAGATTATCAACTGAATCTAGAGTTAGGTGTTTATTTACAAGTCTATTTGTAGTATGGAAGATGAGAGGTTCTGTAATAGTAAAGAACGTATCATCGTATAGGTGGAAGTTTTGAATTAGACTTTGGTAGGTTCCTGTGTTGGTAAACTTAACAGTCCAAACATCAATATAATCATTTACAGCCGACGCTGTATTTGTAACTGTTACAGAGGATCCGTAGAAATTATAGTTAGCACTTGCATTTGTTGGATTAACTCCATCAAGGACTACGACATATTTTCCAACTCCAGTTCGGTAAACTCCACTTAGAGATGCATTATCAGTGGTTGGGTTGTAACCTGAAGGATCTTGTGCTGGGAATCCACCATCATCTCCTGAAGGGGCAAAATGAGCTAAGATTACGCTTGACGTAATGCTTGAAGCTACTACGTTATCTGAAACTATTGTAGAAGGAGTAAGGTTAGAGCTTTTAGCAAATACAGTAACTCCACTGATATCGTAAGGATCGTAGTATGCTCCATCATTTATAAAGAAAGCTCTGAGAGCAACCCTCTGTAATACAGTGGGTCTATTTTGTCTCTCTACCAAATCAGTCGAATTCAATTGCATTTTTATTTCTCTCTAAATCGTCTTTTAGGATTTTTAAAAAAGTAGCCCTTTCAAGTCTAGTCATACTCTTAACATCAGAATACGAAAATCTGCCTCGCCTTACTAATATATAGGCTGAAAGCATCAAATCATCGAACGTAGTTGAGCTTATAAGCTCACGTCGAAAAAATTTGCATTGATAGGCAACTCCTTTATTGAAATTTCACCACATTCAGCGCATTTCAGCTTTACGCTAGTATCAACTCCAAAATCAGTTTTTATTAATTTTAGTATAGTTTTTACGTCAATTAGAGGAAGTTTTTCTATAACTTTTGCAATGACGCTTTTATTTGTGTGACCATCAATTGATTCTACAAATCTCCAAAGATTATCTAAAGCTCCTCCCTGTTCCAGGTATTTCTCATCTTTTGTTCTTGGATATCTTAGAGTTACTTCTTTATTCAGAGTTGGTAGAGTGTACTTTATTGGTTCAGCAAAATCATCTGGAACGGGGTTTACATTTAATTCTGATAGCTTTATTGTAGTTGGATTTTCTGCTCCACAATGAGAACAAATGAGCATGACTCCGTAATCATCTCCATATGAAATTTCTCTTAGTTTCATAAGTAGATAAAATTTATCAATTTGAATCAAGTCATTTACATTAATGTTTGATACACATCTGCTAAGAAGAATATTAATGGCATTATCTTCGTTATCATCATTAACTAAACTCTTCTCATCTTCAAACGTCATTGGTCTAATCGTTATTGGTTTAGACTCGTCAATAAGCTTATAAATTCTATTTTCTGATGGTAGATTAACTTCAACATCAGTTGATATTGGAATACCAGCCAAAATCTCTTCGGCAATCTCATTTGCATCTTGCATATTATTTTAATCTCCTTACAGATTAATTCGTCATACTATAATAGTATGTATGAAAATTCATGTAAAAAATTTAAAGTCCAGGATAGAAACCGACAATCCTAAACTGTTAAAAGCTCTGGTAGATTTTTATACGTTTTCTACTCCTGGATATGAATTTTCTAAATCTTACCGACGCCGACAGTGGGATGGTAAGACTCGGTTTATCTCAAAAGCTGGATATTTTAGAACTGGTTTACTTTCTGATATTCTAAATACTTTAAAGAAAATTGAATGTGATCCTGAGATAATCTATCATGAATCCGAGTCATTGGATCTAAATGATAAGAATATAAAGGGGTTTAATTACTACGATTATCAGGAATCACTAATAGATAGGGCTTTGGAGGCTAAAAGATGTATTGTGAAGTCTCCAACAGGGTCAGGTAAGACTCTAATTATGGCGGGAATTGTTAAAGCCCTGCAAGGCCAAAAGATGGTCATATTGTTCAACGCCAAACAACTTTTGAGACAAACTTATGAATTTTTTACAGATGCTTGTGGGTTCTCAAACGTGGGCCTTTCTTTTGGAGACGGGTATATACACGGGAATATTATGCTTTGCACTATACAGAGCATCGAAACTATTCTCGATACTCACCTCACAGATGCGGGAGTATTGATGGTTGATGAATGTCATGAATTTGCTAATGGAAAAATTACGCTACCTGCTATTCAAAGCTTCCCCAATGCATTCTATAGATTTGGATTTACTGCCACTATACCTAGCGATCCTATCCCACTCAATAATCTAAAAGGGGCTTTTGGCGATATCGTAGAGCAAAAAACTACAGCAGAGTTGGTAGAGGAAGGTACATTAACAAAGCCAATAATTCAACTTATAGACCGACCTTATACAGCTAATGGTATTGATGAGTCAATGAGCTACATGGATGTTTACGATAATTTTATAGTAAACAATACAGATAGAAACTCAATGATAAAAACAGTGGTAACTTCCATCAGGAATTCTAATAAAAATGCTAAGATTTTAGTATTGACTAAATCCCTTGAACATGGTAGAATACTCAAAGACCTCATAGGAGGAGATTGCGAGTTCTTGGAAGGTGCTAATAGTTTGGCAGAAAGATACCAAGCAATAGATAGATTTAGACAAAATGAGGGAAATAGTGTGCTTATAGGTACTAAGATCTTGCAGACAGGCGTAAATATTCAAGAAATTACTCACTTTATAAACGCTAGAGGAATGAAATCAGAGATTGCGACTCTACAGGCATTAGGGCGTTCTCTTAGAAAACATGAGTCAAAATCTAAGGTTTTTGTATATGATTTCCTAGATAAAGAGAAATACCTGTCTAACCACTCAAAAGCCAGAGAGAAGCATTATAGAAAAGAAGGTCACGAGGTAGAGGTTATATGAAAACTCCAGAGGAAGCAAAAAAACTAAAGTTTCAGCTTAGAGAATCAGATTTAGAAATTCTAAAAAATTGTATCAATAAAATACAGCATATTATCGAAACGAAGAATATCAATGAACAAGTAGTCTTTGATATATGCTCTATTACAAATGATCTAAATTCGATGCAGGAAACTTTTTTCTGGAGACTTATTAACTTATCTAAGCAAAACTATAGAATAGATTAAAAATAAAGATCAGGTATTATAATATCAGGGTTTTCCATTTTAAGTTTAAGGCCCCAATTTTCCATGTCTCTTGTAGTCCATTGATCTTGAAGTTTGCTTTCTAGCATATCCAACTTATAATTTATATTATTAAGTTGAGTGCTAATCCAAACAACTCCACCACAGACGGCTATGACCATACTTATTGGCATTAGCGTTTCTCTACTCAATGTCAACTTTTTATCTGTATTATTTTCTGGCATAGCAATTATCCTATTCTTCGTATTAGTAGGTTAGATCCAGCGCCGAGTAAGTGTGTTGCTGAACCAATTAAAGTAATTCTTATTTCTTGTCCTGCATTTAAGAATTTAACTTTTTGAAGCTTAGATAACATATAGTGAGGTG
>JGI10211J14876_10001280_pt1 | contig 11064 bp, 4 predicted proteins | sample Etolagsediment_FD_14876 | JGI IMG/M metagenome (IMG submission 14876)
GGCTGAATGGGGTAGTATGTCTAAAATGATAGGCGGTCTGTAACTATTTGTTTTTTCAGCAGTTTATTTTTTAGCTTGACAGGAGAACATAGGATTGTCCCGGTTCATGGATGAATTGAGAAGTTTTAAGATGCGGGATATTTTCCCGATATCACAACATTGTGGAGATTCAAGGTATTGGCAAGATATCTGACATTTTTAAAAATCTAAAAAAACTTAATAACTTAAGAGCGTCTCTCTTAAAAAGTCAAAAGAGACCCGTTGATTGAGGCCTCCGAGTCGAAATCCGGTCTTTATGACTCCACTGACCACTTAGAACGCGCTAAACGAATGTCCGCCTTTTCCTTAGCTAAAGAGTAAAATGGACATATGTAAGTTTTTCGCCGTTACATTCTTTACGTAGAAAATGCAAATACTGATCGATTTCCTTCTCTCTTGTTTCCGCTTCATCTTTAGATAGAATTGAAATCTCAGAATCTCGCTTAACTCCGAGCGAATTGAATGAAGTTCCCACCCTTATGCCAGCGCCAGTAGTAATCCACCAACGTTCATGGATAGGCAATGCCCCCGTAATAGCAGACCCGACTACAGTGATTTCAGTGTCAGGAGGGTCCTGATCTAATATCTTAATGCGCCAGTGAGTTCGATAGGCGTTTTCCCATGGTACCTGGACTTTTTCTTGATCTTGATGCTTTTTACTAGTAAGGATTTTCACCATGCATTTTGGGTTCACAGATAGAACTGTTCGCAAAAGTTCCAAATCAGAGGGGCCAAAATAAGGATCGCATACTTTTAAATATCCGACTACCTCACGCTCAACCCATTCTCTAATAAATTCTATTGCGAGTTCTCTTTGCCTGGATTTGATTAGAATGCTTTGACCTTCCTCTGGCCTAAGAGCAAATGTCCTAACCTTCTTTATTTGTACAGAGGAATGTGAAGCAAATTTCTCTGAGAGCTGCGTACCGAGCATTGTAGCATCAAAAACTGGACGTAGGTATGTATTTGCCTGATCCGTATTTGCATATCTTCTAACAGCGTTTTCGATCACCCAAGATATTATCGGATATGATAGCCTTAAAGGAAAGGTCGAAGCCAGCTGAACAAGATCACGGGTGTGCGCTATATGGACCGTTTCTATTCTGTTGGAATTCAGCGACCCAAGAAGTTCCCAAGCAATTTCGGGGAGTTGGGATTTATCTAGAAGGTCGAGATCACCAGAGTGAGCAAGCTTCTCATGAAGTGTATCTCTTAACTGCAATGTTTTGATTCTTTTCTCTACATCTTTATTTCTCGTTCGCCTTGCAGGATCTTGATCGGACAAAGAGGCGAGTGAGGCAGCAAAATTGGGATCTATTTTATATGCCATGTCGATAATTTTGCGTCCAAGTGATTCAGAATCTTCTTCCCCAACTTCAATAAACTCCTTAAATGCTCGTTCAATACATTTCTTAGCTTTTGGCAGGTCAAACGCTAACATCAGAGAAGCGAAAAGCTCGTACCTTTTTATCCTATCGAGTATTGAGGGAATTGCCTGAATGGCTTGCATACCTTCATTCATAGCCTGCCCTCGCATTTTTTGATACCTTGCAGGGATTGTGCAAGCGATCATGGTCAGTGTAAAAGCCCGGTCAGCCGTATTCGGTATTTTGCGAGCCCTTTCTACCAGATCTGACCAATTACCGTGCTTGATTGGAAGGATACGGCTGAGAAAAGCTTCTGAGGTAATCTTATAACCCTCATGTTTTATATTGCGGGAATCGGGTAACTTAGAGTCAATGACAGTCTTAATTCGTTGGATGATGTCAGCCCTCTGTTGCTGGGAAAAGATGATTCGAGCCTGCCGCGCTGCCAAAGAGTTTGAAATAGACCTAATTAGATGAAAAATAGACACGTCGAGATTCATCAGGTTGAGCAAGCAGCAGAGATCGATTATATCCTGGTAGCTTATAGAATATGGTTGACCCGGTTGTTCGTCATACGGGTCAGTTGAAGGTTTTTTACGCAATATGAAATTTGCTATCTTGGTATATGCTTCGTCTTTATAGGCTTCGGGGAGCTTGGATATTTCATCGAGTGTTGTGGATTGATGAGCACAGAACAGGGCTGGCGAAATGTTGACAAGAATACTGTCCCTATAGTTTGTATTCTCTGTGGAAATCTGAACCCATAGAGGTCTTATGTGCTCAGATACCACTTTGTCACAAAGATCTTTGCGGCCATTAGCAAAAGACCGAAGGGCTAACTCAGACCACAGTTGAAGGCGCTCACTAGTTGAAGGGATTAGGTCAATAAGATCGGAAATGTTTTCTAGATCGTCCGATTTATCAACTCTTTTTGTCAGTAAGCCGGTAAAGGCTCTTATAGATAGATGGATACATGCCAGATATCCAGAGGCAGTTGATGGTGAACCAAGAACCAATTTTTCTTTGAGTGTTTGAGATAGATCGAGGTAATTCTTCGCTTCCTGTCTAAAATGCTCGGATAGGGAGACAACTATCTCAAAACCGAGGTCGACTTTAGTCCAACCAGTATCAATGGATTCCCAGTCCGATCTCAATTCATTCAGAATGGTTGTAGAAAGCTCGATACAGGTTGCATCACTGTGTTCTTTTAATAGGGGAAGGATAAGGCAGTAAGCCCTGCAACGTTCATCAGTATCTCTGACGTTCTTTATGAATTTAAAAATTGAAATAAGTATAGAGACAGAAGGAGTTTCCTGCGGCTTGGTCCTAGAGATATTTTTAGTAAGCCTTAGGATAGCTAAGTCTTTTATTTCTGGATCGAGAATTGCTGAGATCACTTTAAATAGCGTCGAAGCATTACTTTCCTTGAGTGGGAAGTGCGAGAAAGATGTGACTAAAGAGAGGAAAGAGCGATCGCGGTTTTCCACAGTATTTAGCTTTTGTGAAAAACTGAAGGCAAGTTCTGGATCGTGCTTGGCAATCGCTTTTATTACATTGCGGGTTGCATGATAGTGGTCAGCAGTTTCAGCTAGAAGTCGTTGAAGGGCATTATCGAGATCTTGCTGAGCCATCGTATGTAACTTGTCCTTGATCTCCATCTTTTCTTCAGGGTCTAGCTCCCTAAGCGAGGAAACAAAATAGGCAATACACGCCGTTTTGGTGGAAAGATCTATTAGTTCGGATATCTGTAGAAAGACATCTACTGCTCTGTTATGCGCAGCTTCGAAATCGTATTTTGCTAGCGTTTGTGCAAGTAGCAACTGCAACCTTATGTAGTCTTCTGTAGGCCCCAACTTTTCAATAGTGTCTTTTTGGCTGTCAAACCTTCCGACGAAGATTTTCGCCTTCTTTTTGTCGCTTATAAATGGTAGGGGCGTGGCGAGTTGACGGAAGATGCGGGCATTAGGAGCATAGTCTGTTGAGCTGATAAGTAGTCTTAACGAATGGTCAACAACCTCCAGCGCATCGGGGCGTTCATTATTTTCGAGGACCCATAACCTGAGTATCGTCAGGCGATCACTAATCTTGTCAATTTTTTCTGCTTCTGATATGACTTGAGGTGCCGAATAATCACCCATGAGCAAAGATGCAGCGGAACTAAGGGTGCGGGCGCCGGGGTCCTTAATTCGTGCACGGATTTTCTCAAGAGTATCAGGAAAGGCGGTGTTCTCATTGGCACCCCCTGACGCGGCAATGGAAAGCGTGGCATAAGCCCAGTCGAGTGAGGTGTCGGCGTTTGCCGCACCAGTTGCTTTCTCCACGAGGTCTACTGCTAATTCTGGGATTGAATAGATCAAATCTGCAGCAATGTCAATGGCCTGATTGAGTGGGATTTGTATGTCGATTTGGTTGTATAGTTGTCGAATCTGATCTATCAGCTCCTGTTCTGGATGAAATCCTTGTTGTCTCTTGCTCTTGGCTATGACTGCTAGGAGGTGTAGGCGCTCCTCTTTAAGGACGTTGGTTTGAGCGAGGGCTAGGGCTGGCTCGTAATCACCTAAAGAAACCCGAGCCTCTACTTCCGATCGCCATATTTGAGATCCAGCTAGCTCTGTTAAAGTTGAACGATTGATGGTAAACCGCACTAAGTCACCGTCTCTGTGAAGTTGTTTAGCAGTTTGAACCCCCAGTTCTGCCTTTTGGTTTACCGGAATCAGAGACTGCGAGCTTTCCATCATTTTTGTAAAATGCTCAGGGGACAGATAGGTGAGGAGGTCGTCAAAACGTCCGGCTGCATCATAGTAAGTTGGCAAGAGGGCAAGGGCATTATCACTGTCTGGGTCATGTAGTAAGTCTGTGATCAGCCATTCTGTTACATCTTTTTTCAAATGCGCCAGCTTCGTTGTGGCAAATCGTCGGAAAGCTTCAGAGATGAAGCTGACCTCTTGCGTTTGTGGGTCGACAACAACAAAGCTCAATCGACTAACCGACCTAAAGACGTCTTCTGTGGGCAGACCTAAAGCCCTGGCAAGATCAGGGACGATATGCCTCTTACGGTCATGGGCCAAAACTGCCAATACTTTTGTCTGGCTATCGTTTTCAGACGTGACTCCTAACCATTCCAAGTCAAACAAATCTGGCAACCATGTTGGCATTTCTTCGAGTAGTTTTTCTTCGTTTAGGCCAGTCTGCAAAATTCTCCGTAGGGCGGCCAAGTATCCGGGAATTCCTTTGCAGGTTTGATGAAATTCCCAGAGTGCTTTAGTGTTGGTAGTGAGGTCCTTGAAGTATCTCACTGTTTCGTCGAATATAAACCCAGTTACCGGAAATGTTTTGAACTTTACCCCTGGGATTGTTTTCAAGGAGCTTTGATCAGACTCCGAACTTATGAGGAAATGGAAGCCTTGGAGGCCAAAAGGAAGCATATTTAATATGTGATCCTTCATTTGTTCGTCCTCAGGTGGTATTTCATGCAATCCATCAATGACGAAATAGAAATGCTCTATTCTTCGGCGTATTCTTCTCTGAAGCTGATACAGAAATGATCGTAAGAAGCCAATGTCGAAGTCGCTTCCTGACAACTCTTTCCGATTGAGTATCCAGGACAATTGATTGCATAGATCATGGCCTATTATCTCTGGATCGTATCCCCAGCGGCTGGCAGGTCTGATAAACAGTGATATTGCATTTTCAGGATGTCTCGCAACGAACTGGTATAGTAAGATAGTTTTGCCAATTCCTTCTTCCCCTTCAACCAAAATCAGCTCAGTCCCAGCTTCAAATATCGTGTCAATTGTGTCCAATACATTTCCACGGTCGATCGATGGGTCCACTACTATTGGTACTGTATTGGCTATTGCCATAAGGTTTATGAGTTGGGCTTCAGCCATTATTTAACTCCTGCTATATGTTGTAGGCCTAGAGCAAAAAAGGGACAGATTTCCGTTTGGCTCCTAGACATTGTTGCTCCAGTTTTTGAAAGGCCTTATTAGTTATCGCGGAATCAGTATTGAATTAGAATGGAAAATCAATTGAGTGCAAGACCGAAAATGCGGCTTCAAACTCTGCGTGATGATGGGTGATGGAATCGCAGTGTCTCTTGAGCTATAGTCAGAAGATGAAATTAGTCTATAATTATGTAATTTCTACCATATTCTTCCTGTATCAACAAGAGGAAATAATTGTGTGGTGTAGCTACTAGAAAAATCCAAGCTCGAAATGCGTAATCCTGGTCATGGGTTAGTAATAAATGTGACATTCGTGCAGAAATTGATTTGGTAAAGACAATAAAGGGTTACTGCTATTATCAGAAATCCCACCTTGAGATAGCTGCTATCTATCCGTAATGCCAGAGATATCAGAAATGCTGTGATATCCTTTTCATATCCTCACATTTATCGATCACTATCATTCCCCAGCTTACCGAAGCTGAACGGGGCAAAAGGTGGAGGGATGGCATGATTCAGAATCATTCAGGGAAGGTATGGATCTACAACAAAACTTCAAATTCAGATTAATGACCTATCTCTCTAAATTATGGTTATATCTTGCTTATTTGAGGCTTTATTACAGCAACACATAAAGTTGCCACCATCATAGCTGTTGCTCCTGCTATGAAGGCCACAAAATAGTTTCCAGTGACATCAAATATAAATCCTCCAAAAGCAGGGCCGATGGCTGCCCCCAAACCCCAACCAATAATGAGGATGCCCATTATCTCTCCAAGGCGATGAACCCCAAAGATATCACCAATCAGTGCAGTGACGGGGATATCAAATCCTCCTGAGGCAAACCCGTATGCTATGGCAAAAAGATAGAACATCCATACCTCTCGTGCCCACCCCACCCATATCATTGCCCCAACCTGTAGGAATCCACAGATCACGGCCGATACCTTTCTGTCGGTTTTATCTGAAACTACACCCATCACCAATCTGCCTGGAATGCTTATACTGCCGATGAGGCCGAGCACTACTGCTGCTTCAGCAGTTGATATACCCATGTCAGTCACATAGGGAACAATATGGGTGTAAACTAAATGAAGGCACAGGGAAAAGGAGAACCATACAATCCCTAAAAACCAAAAGGTTCGGGTTCGAAGGGCCTGGGCTACGGTTATGCTGCCTGCATGGGAATTATCATTTGAATGGAGGTCTGCTGGGGTGTCAAGGGGGACTTCGGCTCCATCGGGGATCATTCCGATTTCAGCGGGATCCTTTTTCAACAGGATGGATAAAGGTGCGATACCCAGCCCTACGAGCAACCCAAGTATTGCAACCGCCGTCCGCCAATCAAAACTGCCAATCAAATACGCAGCGAATGGCGCCAATGCTATCGTTCCCAATCCTCCTCCAGAGGCGGTAATAGCCAGCGCGAGGCCGCGCTTTTTTTCGAACCATCGTGACGTTGTCGACATCAGCACGGAGTATCCCGGCCCCGTTCCTATGGCCAAGAGGACACTGTAGTAAAGATACAACTGCCATGAAGTATTGGCCCGGCTAGTGAGGAGAAGACTTAATCCGGTGAAAACACCCATTAAAAAGACAAGGAGTCTCGGGCCATATCTATCGAGCATTCGACCACCCAGTATTGCAAATACAGGGCACAGCACCATATAGGTGGAAAAGATACTCGAGGTAGCCATCCGTGTCAGGTCAAACTCGTTTTCTAAAGATTTAAAAAAGACACCGAAACAGTAGCGTGACCCGAAAATAAACGCAAAGATAACAAAGGAGACTGCAACGACAACCCACCCGTAAAACAGTCTACCATTAGTTTTTGTAAGGAGTTGCATTAGTAAGACTTTCTCTCTTTATAAAGGAATTTACTACATGTTGAGGCCTTGATAAGCAATAGAAAAGTTATACTTGTCGAGATGTGCTGAATTGAAAAATCTAAAAACTACGAATAGATAGTTGAAAGTACACTATTATTTTGAATGCTGGATGCTAAAATGGAGATTTCCATCAAAGTCTTGTATAATCAAATGCCAAACATCACAATTGCAGATTAAAAAGATGAAATATAAACACATTAATGGGAAATTATTTTGTGTATATATAATGCAAATATTGTATATACTAGGGTTATAATAGGGGGCAAAGAAAGTGTGAATTGCATTAAATAGAAAGCAAGGATTAAAACGCAAGGCAGGTCTCAACCCAAAGACGGCTTCAGGAGAGATGAAATGATGTTATTTAGGGTTGTAGGTTGTCATAATAATCTCCATTTTTATGAAAGGCTTCTGTTGCAGACCTCAAACGGGAAAATATGCCTACCCTACCACTATCAGAAAGACAGGACGGATTTTTTGAGGTCGAATTTGGCTTTACCAGCGATCAAGCTAAAGAAGAGGCTAAAAGAGGCCTCCAGTGTGACTTAGAGCTATGCTTGGCAGAAGCGGCCAGTAATATGGTGGAAAGCAAACTATAATTCAATTTTTAAGAATAGGTGACCCACAAGATTTACACCTAAACAAGCGAAAGATTATGTTAAAGAGCAATTTTATCTACCTTCAATGAGGCCAAAATCTTTACCTCCCAAGGCCTGGAATATGGTCGTCGTTTAGCCTATCAAGTATATCCTACCAGTGATTGAAAATTGAGCATAGCACCCAAGTAATGATCAATCCTCAACGGAACCAAATGGAGAGGTTAAAGAGCAATAAATAGGTGTTGTCCCCCTTTTGCTCAGTCAACGCTAAATTGTTTACGTTAAGTAAATAGTTTTTCTCACTGAAGACGTGAGATTCTCTAGTTGCTATATAGCCACTGTTTTCTCTGGCGGAGAAAAAATTTGCGTTAGGTAATGTAAAAAATTTAAAAATAACTTGACAAATGTTTTCTATAAGTAAAAATTAGGTTTACAATTAGAAAACAATTACTTCTGGCTTAATAATACAGTATGTTAATTGTTTTTAAGTTTGAATTCCCCTCTACTTATAGCGCGGGATGAATTTTTCATTCAGGTGTGATTCCCTTTCATTATCTACTTACAGCGAGCTGAAGTGATACCATGCAGTTTGATGCAGAGAGAGTCCATTAATATGAGTTAGTCTTGTTTGGCAAGTCGGAAATAATGTGAGCAGGGCGAAGAAAAAAGTTTAATAAATTGTTTCGTTTTAGAAAACATTCATTGTGAAATAAAGAAAATAAAAAGATGTCCTGGTTTTTTCTATAAATAAGTGCTTATTTTTTTATTCTAAAATATTGCTTGAATTGTTGGAGATTTAGAAAATGATTTCTGAAAAAGATATTGGGAAGAGAGTAAAAGAAATTCGTAACTTGCAAGGAATGACTTTGGAAACCCTAGCTAAAAAAACAGGTTTTACCAAAGGATATTTATCAAGAGTTGAAAATAGCGAGAAGGCTCCACCTGTTTCTACATTAATTAGAATTGCAAAAGTATTTGAGGTTAGCCTTTCAGTGATCTTCGGAGAATCAGCAGAAAATGAGGCCATTTGTTTGGTTAAAAAGAATCAGCGGCAGGAAATGGCACGAGGGGGGTCGGTTTTTGGTTACTCATATCAAACGTTAGCTCACACTTTCCGGCCAAAGCAGATGGATCCCTATATCCTGATAATTCCCCTGGAGCAACCCAAAAAACATCCTCTTTTTCAGCATGAGGGTGAAGAAATCCTTTATGTGCTTGAAGGGACTATGAAGTTTTTTCATGGTGAAAAAATGCTCATCGTTGAGGAGGGAGATTGTATCTACTTCGATTCCGGCGTACCACACTATGGTATCTGTGAAGGGGATAAGGAAGTAAAATGCCTTATGGTCATCTATAGTCAGAAATAAAATCAAACGGATTGGTCTTTTTACTGTCATAAAATACAAACAATAGGAGTTATTAGCGCTGAATTGATTAGACACGTAATTCCTAACCCTTTTTCTATTAAAGGTTATTTTTTAATAAGAACAATTAAATGTTAGAAGCTGTTAAAGACGTATCAAAAATAACTTTATTGTGTATCCAGGAATTGGAACTCATTAAGCTGTATGAGGCGGCCACATGTTTATAAAATATAATACTTTAGCCCAGAAAACATTGGCAAGGTAATAAACAATGGAAAACAAGATCCATAAAGTTGCTGTGGTCGGTACCGGTACCCTGGGTACTCAAATTGCTATCCTGGCTGGTTGTTTTGACTACGAGGTCTCTGTATTCGATACCGATGAGGGATCATTCACCAGGGGACTTCAAAAAGTTAAGAACTCAATGAAGACTGCCGGAAAAAAATCAGCCTTCCCCACTGAGGACGTGGATAAGGTGGCAAATACGGTAACGTTCTGCAAGAAACTGGAGGATGCACTCCGAAATGCCAACTTCGTCATTGAGGCCGTCCCGGAGGATCTGGAGCTGAAGCGCCATACTTTTGAAAGAATCGATGCCCTGGCCCCCAGAGACGCTATCCTTGCAACCAACAGCTCCTCCCTGCCGATTTCCAAGATTGAAAGTGCCACTAACAGGCCCGAGCAGTGCCTTAACACCCACTTCTACTATCCTGCTATTGGACACAACATGGTTGATATCATGGGAGGAACAAAGACAACACCTGAAGTCATAGAGACGGCCAAGGCATGGATTCGCTCCATCGGCTGCGTTCCCCTTACAGTTAAAAAGGAAATCCTCGGCTTCTGCTTCAACCGGGTATGGAGAGCAATTAAACGGGAGGCACTCTATATGTGGGCAGAAGGTTTTGTCGATTTTAGAGATATCGACCGGGCCTGGATGATCTTTACGGGAATGGCCTATGGTCCCTTTGGACTCATGGATAATGTTGGTCTCGACGTGGTCTACGACATTGAGATGGTCTACTACAACGAATCCAAGGATCCCAAGGACCATCCTCCTAAGGCCCTTAAGGATAAAGTGGACAGAAAAGAGCTTGGCATTAAGACTAAGAAGGGTTTCTATGCTTATCCTGACCCGGAATACACAAGACCCGATTTTCTTAAGGGATAAGCTAGTTTTTTCGTTGGGTCGAAAATGATTAGAATAATAAAAATTTTTTGACATTATCAGATAGTTTTGCTATGGGACACCAACCTTAGCAATAAACCGACTAACAACCCAGCATTAAATATTGGGGGGTAATGATGGTAAAAGGTTTGGAAAAATTGCCGATACATAGCCTCCAGGGGTCTTAAATACCCTTGGAGGCTTTTTTATTTTAATGCCACAATTTCCTTAATAATGCCTTTTAATAAGGTGGAGATTATTTTGAAAGCGGGATGCTGATGGTTGGCATTGGCAGCCCATAACATTGGTAGAGAACATTTAAGAGAGGAGGATGCTATGAAACGGTATCACAAAGGAAAGATTTTGACATGTGTAGTAGGTATATTGGCATTATGTTTTGTGATCCTACCCTTCGCCTCTACAGCTAACGCGGGAACTGTTAAGCTCGGGATTATTACGGATCTGGCAGGCGGAGCCTATGTGAGTGGGGTAGATTCTGCAGATGGGGCTAGGCTGGCGGTAGCCCGCATGAATGCAGCGGGCGGCATATTGGGCAATAAGGTGGAGGTGCTTGTCCGAGATAGTGCCTTTAAAACAGACATGGGGGTCGCTCATGCCCGCGAACTGATTTTAGATAAAAAGGTGAAGTTAATAGTTGGCCCGATAAGTAGTGGCGTGCGGCTTGCAATCTCGG
>JGI10211J14876_10001281_pt1 | contig 11060 bp, 4 predicted proteins | sample Etolagsediment_FD_14876 | JGI IMG/M metagenome (IMG submission 14876)
AAAAAAAATTTATTAGATTTTTACAATCAAGATATATTTTTACCCAACGCATATGAAGAAATTAATAATATGGAAAAAAATTTAAAAGATGCTATAAAAAGAATAACTTAAATTTTTTATTACATTAAATCCCATTATTCTAATTCTTTTTCTTCTTCTTCATTCATTAAATCAGCATATTCTGTTAATTTTTTTATTAAAAATATCTTTTATATCCTCTGGAAAATATATAAAACTTTTTTTATATATTTTATTAAATTTATTTGTTTTAAATTCTTTAAAGGGTTCATATAAATTTTTAATATTAAATATTATATAAATTTTTATGTTAATAAATATCATAATTATCTAAATCAATACTTCGATCTTCATAAAATTCATTCCCTCTTTTATTTTGGATCCCGTCTTTTCTTACTTCCGGAATCACTAAATGATCATTATATAATTTCATTTTTAAATCATTTGAATTATTTTTATATAAACTAGCATAAAAACAATCTAAATTTAAATTTTGATTAATAAAATAATCTATTCCTTTTGATAATACAAAATTTCTAAAATTTCTACTACAAATAAATCCATAAGCTCCATAAATATTAATATTTGGACATTCTTTCTTAAGATCAATTATATTCCTATTATGTTTTCTAATATTCAATAAATCTTTTGACAAACAATTATGACCAATATACATAAAATCACAATCTTTTAAATCAATATTAGATATATATAATTCTTGTAAAAAATTTTTTTTTAAATATACATCATCTTCTAATATAATAACATGATCTAGAATAGTTGTCATATTAATAAAATGATATAATTTAAGTGTAGATTGAATTACACCTAATGCTCCTAAGTTATTGATATGTTCTTTTTCAACGCCAAATATTTTTTTAGGTATTTTATTATTTTTATATTTTTCTTTATAACTTTCATATATTTGTTTAGATTCTTCATCTTTATATGCATGATGTGCTTCAAAAAAATGGTAATTCTTAATATTATACTTGTTAAAATCTTCAGTTAATTTATTTTTTAATTCTGTTTCATGTGGTAAATTAATTATATATATGTCTGGTATTATTCTAATTAATTTTGGTAAATTTATTATATAATTTTCTATATTTTTTCTATCTTGGCTAAGACGATCATAATAATAGGAATTCTTATATAATAATGAATTATTTTGATTATAAATTATCTGTATATCATCAAATGCTTCTATTTTACCTTCAGCTAGTTCTGCTACACAATATAACTCTGCCCAATCAGTACATCGATCTAACCATTTATTTTGATACATTAAATAATTTTGTGGTATCATTTTAAAAAGCCATGCATATCCAGTTCTTAAATGACTAAAGCACCATTTATATTTTCGATAATCATTTGAATCAATAATATTTTTAGGAAGCTTTTCTAAATTTACTGAATGTAATACTTGATTTTCAGTATAATAATAAAATTTTGAATAAGTCATATTACATTGTTTTTTTGTATAAAAATTATATAAATCATTAAGTACTTCTGAATGATATAACCAATCATCTCCATCTAAAATAATAATCACATTATTTTTATCAATTTTCTGATACATATGAAATTTTGAATAAGCTTGCTTTCTATTTTCATTATTTTTAATATAAGTTACTTTATCTTCAATATTATATTTTTTTACAATAAAATGAAAGTATTCTTCCGTTTTATCACTTGAATTATCATTTGTATAAAATATTTCCCAATTAGAATAAGATTGTAAAATAATAGATACTAGATTATCCAGTATATTTTTTTCATTATTAAAAGAAGAAATAACAAATGAAAATTTAATTGATTCTTTAACAATAGTAGAATTTCTGTTTTTTATTATAAAAAATTTAGGTAAATAAAAATCTATTTTTTGAAAATATAATTTAGTTAATTCTATTTTGGAAATTGAAGTATTTAAATTATATTTTTTAATAAAATTATCAAAATAATAATGTTTATAAATATATTCTTGTTGCTTATTATATAGTCTTTTTTCTTTTTTACCATATTTTAAATAATGTTCAAACCCCTTGTTTCCTTCTTTTATATTTTTTTTTACATCTAAATTCATCTCAATATAAAAATTAAAATCAAAATTTTCAGGTCTTAATTCTCTATTATTTATCATAAAATTAATTTCATTATTATTCAATTTATTATTCTCATTATTTAATTTATTATTTTTATTATTTAATTTATTATTATAATTATTTAATTTATTTTCATTATTTTTATGTAAAATTAAATTCCGTTTTTCATATTTTCCTTGATGAATATAATGATTAATTAATTGCTTAATAGGCATATTAGTGAGATCTGTATTATTTTGCTGATATAAATTCCAATTATAGGTTTTTTCTAATAAATTATTATCATATATTTCTCTTTTTTCACTTAAACCATGTGATATATAGTGCTTAAATCCCTCAAATTCAGTTTTATATACTTTATTTACATCTTTATTTTTATTTAAATACATTGTCCAGTCATAATTTTCAAATAAATGCTGTTCAATAATTGTATAATATAGATTAAATTTTTGTTGCTTAATATAAGTTTTCAATAAAAATATAGAACGATTATTATTTATTTTTTCAAAAAAACTAGCATGAAAAAATGTAATGGGTACTATATTTTTTTCAATAGTATGATTATTATTTAATCCATATTTAATATAATGTAAAAAACCATCAAAATCTGATTTTAAATGATTTAAATTATATTTTTCTTTATATAATGACCAATTATACTGATTGAATAAATGATAATATTTTAAATTTTTACTATCTTTTACAAAAAAATTAATCATTTGTTGCTCATCTACTTTTTTTAAAAATATACTATGTTTTTCTAAAATGCCTTGTTTAATATAATAAAAAAAACATGCATTTTGTGTTAAATGTTTTTTATATTTATTTTTATAGCTATTCCAGTCATAAGAATGGTAAATTTGTAATTGTGTAGAACTAATAAATCTATTTTCTTTAATGCCAATATTTTTAAAATGATTGAATGCTTGCTCTTTTGTGACTATATTATTTTTTTCAAGATCGGGATTATATTTTACATATATTTCCCAATCAAAATTATTAATATTATATAAATTTTTCATGTACAATATTAATTCAAAAGAAAAAATTTTATAAATTAAATCTAATTTACAAATAAACTATTATATTTATTTTATTATGTTTACAATTTACACCCTCGGAAATTTAAAATGGCACAATTTAATATGCGATTTCAATAATAATTTCTGAGGTTGGACACAATCAATTCCATGTAAATTTTGGGTGGGTTATAGATTATTCTATAAGGTTGATTAAACCAGCATCGTGACCCATTTCTTAAAAATGGTATGCTCCTGAATGCCACGCAAGAATACACCTTGGGCATATAATATATATTATTATATCTTTAAGTAATTTTTTTATTAAAAATGTCCCATTTTAAATTTCCAAGGGTTTAAATTATGTTTTCTACTCTTTTCCAATCTTCTAATGTATCAATATCAATATTATCTTCACTATTCATGACATATGGATAAATATTATTTCCTGAAAGACTATTTTTTTTAATTGTCTCAATTTTTATAATATCAATATAACCATTATGTAAATAACACGAAGGTAGTAATTGTCTTGCTTGATTATAAGGTTCACTCATATTTTTATAATGTTTTATAAGAGGAACTAAATATTCATGTTTATTTTTTTCAGAAATATTATTATTATTTTCTATTTTATCTTCAATCATATACATTTTAAAAGGTGATTTTTCAATAGGAATGACTGTTCGTAAACTATCATAAGACTCTAAATTTTTTATAAAAAGATGCAAACATGTTTCAATTAAAGATACTTCACGTAAAGGTTGTGTAGGACGTAAATGTAAAATTATATCGGGTATATAATGTTCATTATTTTCTAACCATTTTAAGCAATGTTGAAAACATTCTAAATCAGTTGCATAATCTCCACTTATTGATTCTGGTCTTAAAAAAGGAACTTCGGCACCATATTCTTTGGAAATAGATGCGTATTCTTGACTATCTGTAGAAACAATTGTTCGTACATTAAATTTTTGATTAAGTGCTAATGATTGTTGTATAGACCAAGTAAGTAATGGTTGTCCACGAAATAATTTTATATTTTTATTAGGTACTACTTTGGATCCTGATCGTGCAGGAATGATACATAATATTTTTAGTTCACCAATAGAAAATTCTGTCATAATTATAAATCTCAATTATTTATAATTATTTATCATTATTCTTTTATATAAAAATACAAATATACAAATATAGAAATATACAAATAAATAAAATTAAAGTCATTATTAGGCATTAAATTTTAAATATTGATCGCGAAATTTTTTATTAATGATAATACAACAAGCATCTACGACTAATTCTTCTAAGCTTGTTATTATAGACTTATCATTTTCTAAAGTATATTCATAATGAACCCCATTTTTTTTAATGAATAAATCACAATTTAGAGAAATGCTTTGTAATGCTAAAATATTATATTGCATAATTGTTTTATTTAAAATTATTATTACATAATTTTGGTTTAAAAATTTATTTAATTCAGTAAAAAATGTATAATAATGAAAAGGTCCTTCTATTAATTCATAATTTCCAATACATATTTTATGAAAATATTGAAAAAGTTCATTGATCTTTTTAAAACTAGAATGTATAAAAATAGGCATCTTATCTTGTATTGAATTATTATTTTTAAGAAAATATTGATATATTTGATCTATTTTATCTTTTAATATGGGAGCTTTTTTTTTTTGAATTTCATTATTTTGATTTGGCGGAATATAATGAATAGATGAATTATTTTTATTCCAATTTAACAAAAAATTTTCACAATATTGAAAAAATATATAATGTAGTAAATAGGTAAATTCTTCATAAGTATATGAGTTATATTTAAAATAAGAAGAAAAAGCAATTTGTTTTAAAATATTAACATTACATACTATGAAATAAGGTTGAATAATTTCCGATTCATGTTTATCATAAATTACTGCTTTATATTGAGATTCTAAAAGTTGTGATGAAAGAATATCTAAAAATATGGAGGAACGCAATTGATAAGATAGTGGCAAAAAAATAATTATTTTATGTAAAGAATAATATTTCATCATTTCTTCAATAGCTAAAGAATTATCTTTTGATATTGTATAATAAGAAACACGCTTTTGTATTTGAAAAGGTATAAAAAAATTTTCAAGTTGATTTCTAATTTTTTCTTCTTTTATTAAAAGAAGAATCTCCCATGACTTATAATTTTGGTAGAATATTGATAATAACAATTGTTTTAATGAATTATCTATTTTAGAAACTTCTATCGTAAATACATAAGTATAAATATTTTTATTAACTTCCTTTGTATTTTCTTGTAATATAAAATATTTTGGAATTTGAATCAAGCTAATGCTTTGGGTAATTTTCATAAATATATTATTTATATCTACAATATTTTGTAAGAATGTTTGATCTTGATATAATATTTGAGAATTTAAAAATTGTTGAAAATTAGATAATTCTTTAAAATAATGTAAATGATTATTAATATAAATTTCTTTTTTAATAAATTTTTTTACAAGTGAAAATTGAAATTTTAAATTAAATTGTTGATTTTTCTGATAATTTTTGAAAAAATAATCTACAAAATTAGAGATAGGTACGGAATTATTATTCTGAAAATAAGTCCAATCAATTAATAAATATATTAAATAATTATCGTAATTTAAAAAAATTTTTTCATCTTCTTCAATATTTAAATAATATAAGAAAGCATCATCTAAAGATATTTCCCATTTAATTTGAAAATAAATTTTAAAAAAATCTAAGCATAAATCTTCTTTTTTAAATTTTAAATATTTTTCTTGATTTTTAATTGTATTATTTTTTATATCTTTAAAAAAACAATGAAACGTGCAGTTTTTATTTTTAGAAAATTTACCTTGATTAAAATATTTTTGCCAATCATAATTAATAAATAATAAATAATCATCTCGTGTATAAGGTCTTTCTTCTTCTTCACAAAAATTTAGAAAATGGTATGACATATAGAATTTATTTTGATAATTTTCTATATCACTATTCATTTTTGAATAATAATCATAATTAAATTGTTTTAATAACTCACTATTTGATAAATTTTTAGTTTGATTATTTTTATTATCATGAATTGAAGTATTATTTTTTTTTTTATTCATAATCTTTATTTTGTTATCATTATTGATATTTGAATTTATTTTTTTATGTAATATACGTTCTTCAGATTGTCCATAACTTAAATAATGATAATAAGCGTCTATTTCAGTTTGAATACCTTTTTTAAATAGATCATTATTATCAATTAAATATCTATTCCAATCATGATTATCATAAAAATCTTTATCTTTATTTTGATTATATATTGAATCACAATCATTTTCCATAATCATTGGTATTTGTTTTTCCATTGGTGATTCTTGAGTAATATTATTTTCTAATTGTGTACAATGCTCTTTTTGGTAATTATGTTCCTCAACTATATTAAGTTTTTCTTGACTATTGTGTTCCTTTTGAATATTATTATTTTTTATTTTATTTAATATTAATGTTTCTTCATTAGAACAAGGAACAAACAGAGAAAATATTTCTCGATTTTCGTTTTTACCATGATCTATATAATGTAAATATGCGTCAATTATAGTATTAATGTTATGCTTTTTTAAATCAGCATGTGTATTTAAATATAAAGTCCAATCATGATTAATAAAAAAATCTATATCTTTATTATTAATTAAATTTAATTTTTCAAATACTTGCTTATTACTAAGTAGCTCTTTATTTTTACTTTTTATTTCTATATGGTTTTTAATTAGCTCTTCTTTTTCTTTTTGTTCTTTCAATAATTTTTCATATTCTTCTTTTTTTTTTTCTTCTTGTGAACAATTTATTCCTTGATTTTCATTGTTAATTAATTCATATATTTCATCTATTATTTGATCATTATTATTTTGATCATCAAATATTAATTTAAATAGGGTTCTGTTTTCATTTTTTCCATGATTTATATAATGTAAATATGCATCATTCACTGTTTTTATATTATGTTGTTTTAGATCATCATGAATATTTAAATACATAATCCAATCATAATTAATGTATAAATCAATATCTTCTTTATTTTTAAAATAAAATAGTGCATCATTACTTTTCAATTTATCTTTAAGAAAATTTATATTTTGTTGTTTAATTTTATTATTTTTTTGTATAAACTCTTGATAAGATGAAATAGTTTCACCATCTTCTAAAATTAATTTAAAAATAACTCGTCCTTCTTGTTTACCATGATTTTTATAATGAATATATGCTTCTTGAGGAGTATTAATATTATGTTGTATTAAATCATTATGCGTTTTTAAATATTGATACCAGTTATGATTTATAAAAAAAATTTCTTCATCTTTATTTTCAAATGATAGTGTTGTTAATTTTTTTACAATATCTTTTTTTTTTTCATTATTTTTCTCATTAGTTTTATAAATTTTTCGATTTTCTTTTTGTCCATGTTTTTTATAATGTAAATAAGCATCTTCTAAAGTAATTATATTATGTTGTTTTAAATCATTATGTGTTTTTAAATATAAACTCCAATCATGATCTTTAAAAAATTGTTCTTCTTCTAAATTTTTAAAAATTAATTTTGATTTTTGTTCCTTACTATTTGCTTTATTATTTAAATCTATTGGCAATTCTTGGATAATTTCATCTTTTATATTAACTTTATCATTATTATTGCTATTGCTAATATTATAATCTTTCTTTTTTTTTTTTTCAAATATTTTTCTCTTCTCATGGATACCAATATGTATATAATGGTTATAAGCATCAATTATATCATCAATATTTTTAAGATCTTGATGAAATTTATTATATTCTATCCAATCATAATTATTAAAATAATCAATTGAATGATCCATCTTCAATAATTAATACTTTATTTTAAAATAAAATATTAAACATATTATCTAATTTTCTTAAGTGTAAATGAAAAAATTGTTTTTTATGAAATAAAAATTAAACAATATAATTATTAATATTTATTTTATTATCTCGATAATAGTTTTCATTATCTTCTGTAATAAATAGATTTTTATTATATAGATAATAGGATAAATTAGCATTTTCAATAATATCAGAATTATTTAATATTAAAAAGTTTAATTCTTCAATAGAATTTATGTTTTTCTCTTTCATTTCTTTACTAGAAACAAAAGAAATAACAAAATTTCTAAATTTACGACTACATATAAAACTACTGCATCCTATTTTATTAATTTGTTTATTATTAGAATCAATACATGTGAACTCATTATTTTTACTATAGTGATTTAATAATGTATCATTTTTTTTTATTTGAAAACCTAAGTATAAGAAATCTTTTTCTAATAATTTATGATTATTTAATTTATAATAAATAGTAAAATATTTATGAATATAAATTTTATCTTTTAATACTAAAATATGATCATAATTTGTTTTTTCATTAATCATTTGAAATAAACTAACTAAATTCATTAAACTCATATTTTCATTATATTCTTCAAAAAGTTCAAAATTTTTAATATTCATTTTTTTCTGAATTTGTTGGAAAATAGAATGATTATTTTTGATAGAATAAATGGGAGGAATATATGTTGAAATACAATCACTTTTACGAATAAATTCTTCTAAGCGATGTAAGTTTGTTTTTACCAATTGATTATCTTCTTTTCCTGATGAATTATCAATAATATACAAAATATCTTCAACATTAATTAATTTAGATCCGCTTAACTCAGCCAAGCAAAAGAAATCAATTAAATTATCACAATTATCAATCCAATTATTATTTAGTTTATAATATTTTTCATCAATTTGTTTCAATAAATTACTATAGGCACATAATAAATAATTTTTATCATATGTATAATGACTACGGTATAAATTATTTAATTTAATTTCTTCTGAATATTGAAATGTATCTAAAATATTATCTAATTGTTCATTATTTAATATTTTATAACCTGAATATACAAATAAAGATCCTGTTTCTATAAATTGATTTGCTATTAAAGATAATGAATCATTTTTACTTAACCAATTATTTCCATTTAACAATATACAAACTGTATCTAATTTTATTTGTTGATAAACATTATATTTATGATAACATTCATTTTTTTTTCCTTTTATATTTTTATAAGTTATTTTTTTTTCTAAATTATAATTTTGAATAAATTTCTGTACTTCTCTATCTGTTTCATCATTAGAATTATCATTTATATAAATAATATGCCAATTTTTATAATTTTGGTATAAAATAGATAATAAATTATTTTTTACATTTTTTTCTACATTGTGTGCATAAATAATGAATGTAAAATGAATAATTTCATTATCAAATGTGAAGTTATCAAATTCAAATAAAGGAGGTATATCTAATAATTTATAAGAATCATCAAAATTAGTTAAATAATTATTAATAGATATTAAATCCATAAAATACGAATTTTTTTTGTTAATAATTTGATACTTTAAATAGGAATTAAAAAAATCTAGATCCTCAAAAATTTTTATATCAAATGATTGTAAATTTTTTAAAAAATGTAAATGAAATTGAATTTCAAAAGTATTATCAAAATTTCTAATTTGATTCATAAAATAATAATAAATTTGATTGATATTATTCTCACATAAGCAAGAATTAGAATTGTATAAATAATTCCAGTCAATTAATTGATAAATAAAATAATTACTATAATTAAAATAAATTTTATTTACATCATCATTTAATAAAAATGATTCATATAAATAATGGTGTTCATCATCAATATAATTTAAATTAGTTGATAAGTTAGAATCGTTATTAGATTTATCTTCGTCAACTAATTGATTTTCTTGATAATCTTTATTTTCTTTTTCTAGACAATCTTTATTTTCTTTTTCTAGGCAATCTTTATTTTCCTTTTCTTGATTATTTAATGATTGTAATTGATAATATGATTTATAAAATTCCATATGAAAATTATGATAATTAAATTTAGGAAATAAATTATAAGATTGACTATTTCGTAAATAATATTGAAAATATTCTTTATTATCTTTATATTCTAAAGAATATTCTTTTTGAAAAAGTGACCAATCATAATTATCATAAATAAATTGATGCTTTTTAGAAAAAGGACGATTCTCGAGATTTCCATTGTAAATAAAGTGAAGTCTATATTGAATATCATTCTCAAAATATAAATCTGGATTTAAATTTTTATAAATTTTAATATCAAAATTTATATCTTGTTCTTCTATTTTTTTCCGGTGAATTTGAAAAGTTTTATAATTTATAATTTGACTAATTAATGAATCATCTAATTCTTTATGTAATTCTTTTAATAAAGATTGTTCGTCTTCTGATTTATCTTCCGATTTATCTTCCAATTCATCTTCTGATTCATCTCCTGATTTATCTTCTTCTGAATCATAAGAAAGGCTTTTATCATCTTCAGAATTGTTATCTATATGATCTTTAATATTCATATTTATTTTTTTTTCTTTGACATCATTTTTATTTTGTGGAACTTGATTATTAACACTTTCATCTATAGAATCTAATGTAAGATTAAGATCATCGGACAAGAACTCGTATAATTCTTCTTTGTGAGAATTTTTATTTTTAATGATAGTATTATCAGCTTGTTTTGGTTCACTTATTTTATTTTTTTTAGATTGATAATTATTAATTTTATTTTGAATACTTTCTAAAGTTATTTTTTTATTTAAATTATGAAACTCTATAGGTTTTTCATTTTCTAAATCTATTTTATTTTCGTTAGAAATATGAGCATCTTTATTATGGTCAATGGTATTTATATTTTCTTTTTTAATTAAATTTTTTTCATGTACTTCAAGTAATTCATTATTTTCATGTATTTTATTATCTGATAATTTCTCTTTTTTATTTTTTTTTTTTTTTTTT
>JGI10211J14876_10001283_pt1 | contig 11056 bp, 12 predicted proteins | sample Etolagsediment_FD_14876 | JGI IMG/M metagenome (IMG submission 14876)
TTTCTGGATAAGCCTTCTTTTGTGTTTTTCTGGATTTTTGCCCTATTGATTGTAGCCAGCCGGATATTCTTAGGGGTCCATAGCCTAGAAGATATTGCAGGAGCCATGGCCCTGGCTCCAATAGCTTATTACATTACAGATGTAGCCTGGAGGAGATATTTTGAGTAATGCACTTGCCAGGCGGGAACTGAACCGTCAGTTATTCCACATCGTGCTTGGAATCACCTTGCTAGTCATCCTCCTATACTTTGGAAGGCTAAAAACAATCTATTTTCTCTCGGGTGTCCTGTTTGTGGGCTTCCTCCTAATCAATCTTGTTATAAGGGGCATTAAAGTCCCGATTGCCACCTGGTTTGTAGAAACCTTTGAGAGAAAGGATGCAGCTCTGCCCGGATATGGCTCAGCATGGTATGTAATTGGCCTTTTGATTTCCTGCTTATTGATCCCTAATCTAAGCCAGCTTGCCGCAGCAATTGTTGTCTTTGCCTTTGGAGATGCAGCTTCTACCATTTTTGGAAGAAGGGGGCACCACCCCCTTCCCTACAATTCCAAAAAAACAATAGAAGGAACCTGTGCGTTCTTCATCTTTTCTCTCATGAGCTTTATTTTTGTGGGCTGGTATGCAATTCCGCTTGCCCTTTTTGCAGCGTTGGTCGAGTCTCTCCCCCTAGGAATAGATGACAACCTTACAATTCCCCTGGCATGTTCTCTGTTTTTCTACTTAATTTAGAAGCCATTGAAGAAGTAGTATCCTGCAAACCCGAATATAACAAACCTGAGTATTCTTCCTAAGGCACAAAAGAGCAGGAATCTAAACCAAGGAACTTTTGCAGCACCCGCAGCCAGGCCCGCAATGTCAAATAAGGGGTTAGGGATAAAGGAAAGCACAAATATCGCTGCAAAATCGTTTTTTTGCATCCATTCCTTTTGCCTTTTGAACTCTGTTTTCCTTTCAATAAGTGTTCCCATCCCGCTCCCAAACAAGTAAGCCGTAAGTTCTCCAATTGCAGAGCCTATTCCCGCCACAATTCCCAAAATCACCGGGTCAAGACTTTTAGAAAGCCCAATTACCACTGCCCAGCTGGGCACAGGCACAAGAATGGTGGCAGAGCCCATAAGCGAGATGAAAAAAGCCCCCAAATACCCCCAATTCCCAAGTGCAGCTATTTGGTCACTCAGGAGCAGTACAACTATAGCGATTCCTAGCGCAGCCAGTATTTCTATAATGGGTTTTTCCCCAGCCATAACTGGAATTCTCCTGAAGGGTATTTATTTAGGCGTCACTGTGCAATTTTGCTTCATGCAGCCCACACTCTTTGCATTCCGGGGCTTCCCACCACCACCTTCCGGATCTTGGATCATTCCCCTTTTTTACTTCCCTAGTGCATGGTTCGCAACCTATACTAGGATATCCCTGGTCATGAAGTTCATTATAAGGAACTTCGTTTTGCCTTATGTAGTTCCATGTGTCTTCCATGGACCAATCGATTAGGGGGTTTATTTTAATCATGTTCTCAAAAAATGAGTCTTGCTCCACCACTGTTGCACCTACTCTTGTAACTGATTGACCTTTCCTTAATCCAGTTATCCAAGCGCTAAAACCTGAAAGTGCTCTTTTTAAGGGCCCTATTTTTCTTATTCTGCAACATTCTTTCCTGTTGTCAAGGCTTTCCCTAAATGAACACATCCCCTTTCGGTTAACAAGATCTTCCACAGCCTCTTTGTCTGGGAAGTATACTTTGGTTTCCATTCCATATCTTGCCTTTATACGGTCCATTAGAGTATATGTCTCTTCAGGGAGCCTCCCCGTATCCAAGGTTATGATTCTTGTTTTGGGAACTATTTTACTAAGCATATCAACTATGACTACATCTTCAGCACCAAAGCTATTTGCAAATACTACCTTGTCCCCGAACTTATCTGCAGACCACTTGAGGATTTCCTGCGCATTTTTTGTTTCAAGATATCTATTAACCTCTAAAAGTTCATCTTCTTCCATTCAAACACCTAGTTTGCCTACCATATATGGAAAACACGTTCTTTTCTAAATAATGCCCAGCAAACTTTTTATATGGTTTGTTGCACTTCTAAAATCAAGGTTTCAAAAATGTCTTCTAAAAATTATTTGTTTACATCCGAGTCCGTAACAGAAGGTCACCCGGATAAGGTGTGCGATCAGATCTCAGATGCAATTCTGGATGAGCTGTTCCGCCAGGACCCCAATTCCAGGGTGGCTGCAGAAACTGCTGCAGCTTCCGGGTTGGTATTGGCCTTTGGCGAGGTTACGACCAAGGGCTTCGTGGATGTGCAGAAAGTTGTGCGCGACACGATTGAAGAGATTGGCTACACAAAGCCCGAATACCATTTTGACCACAGAAGCGTAGGCGTTCTTTCATCAATAATTCCGCAATCCCCAGATATTGCCCAAGGGGTGGATGAGAGCGGGGAGCACGAACAGGGAGCCGGTGACCAGGGAATCATGTTTGGCTTTGCCACTAAAGAAACTCTTGAACTCATGCCGCTTCCGATTATGCTTGCGCACAAGCTGGCCAAGAAGCTTGCAGAAGTGCGCAAAAATGGCACTTTAGCATATTTGCGCCCTGATGGGAAGACCCAGGTTACTGTGGAATACAAGGACCACCAGCCCGCCCGTGTGCACACCATTGTGCTTGCGGCCCAGCATGACCCGGATGTTTTCCTGGACAAAATCAAAGCGGATGTGCTTGAACATGTGGTCAAGCCTGTTTGTGGCGATTTATTTGATGAAAACACAATTGTCCACGTAAATGGAACAGGAAAATTTGTGCTTGGGGGCCCCGCAGCAGACTCCGGTCTCACAGGAAGAAAAATCATAGTGGACACTTATGGGGGGCGCGGCCATCATGGAGGCGGCTGCTTCTCAGGTAAAGACCCTTCAAAAGTTGACCGCTCCGGTTCCTATATGGGCCGCTATGTGGCCAAAAACATCGTTGCAGCCGGCCTTGCAGACCAGTGTGAAGTGCAAGTATCTTATGTAATCGGGGTTTCCAAGCCCCTTTCTGTATTTATTGACACCCGGGGCACGAATAAGGTTCCTGTGGAGAAAATCCAGGAAGTTGTACTAAATAATTTCTCGTTTAAGCCTGCGGACATGATTAAAAAGCTCGACCTCCTTCGCCCGATTTACAAGAAAACTGCCTGCTATGGCCACTTTGGGCGGGAATTGTCCGAGTTTACCTGGGAAAAGACAGATATGGCTGAGAAGCTGAAAAGCGAAGCAGGACTCTAATCTGCCTTTGTAGCAATTATAAACGGCACTGCATTCCAGATGTTCGTTTCAATTAACCGAGTTTTCTCCAGGCTTCTGCTCAACTGCCCTATCGCATTCCCCATTTGCTTTGTCAATAGCAGAGTCAACAATTTCCCCTGTCTGCTTGGGCAAACCATCCAGAGTGTTCTCAATGGGGAGATTATTCAGAAATCCGTGGAGCTGTCCGCGGGGCGACGGAACGAGTCGTTCAACTCCTCCAGTTGAACTAATCTTCGTATGCATAACCTTCAAGAAATGGGAATTCCTTCATCCTTCCTTGCACTTCTTTTTTCAATTCCATAGTCCAGTCCCTTTCATTCCTTGATTTATGGGGCTTTTTGTAGATTATGCTTGCACAATCCTGCAGGTATTCTTCAGAGGTTTCCAGTTCCAGGAACCTGCAAATCTCTTCGAGCTTTTCCTTGGGCCTTTTTATGACATCCTCATGTTTGACATCAAGCACCTGCCCCCCGAGCTTTTCCTTGAACTCCAAGTTTGTTTTTGCAAGTTCAAAATATTTGTCCGAAGCCCTCTCCAAGCTTATGTTCGACCTCTTTGCCCATGTGCTGATGTTGTCGTATGGGTTCCTGATAACGTGGATAAATTTCATTTCAACCCCCAAGAGGACCGTAGCCTTTTCAAGAAGCTCTGGCTTCTGCAATAGCCGGTGCGTAGTCAGAACGCCTTCCTTGTCCCCAATCACTTCCAGTTTTTTGTACTTCCCCTGCCATTGATTAGGAACGATGTATGAGTATCCAGTGTTTATCCTTCCATTCTCTGCATACCCCCTGGAGTTTTCCAGAATCAGGGAAAAAATCTGCTTCCGGCTGAAACCCCTTCCCACAAATTTTAGGATGTCCAGCTCGTGGCTTATAGTCGCATATGGGTTAGCATCAATAAGGGAACCAACCAGGCTGTGCCCGCTCCTTGGGTACCCAAGAAACATGCAGTATATTCGGACATCTCCGAACGTTTCCTTGTTTTTCATTGAATAATATAGGGAAAGGGGATAGGATTTGAAAAATTTGTACGCAGACTCCAATCTCTGCTGGAGAATCAAAGCATTCATTATTGGTTTGTTGGAAGAAATCTTTATAATTTCTCCATTACTGGGTTCAGTATTCATAATCGCTAAAAAATTGGTATTTCTCCATTCTTTCCCGAACTTCTTCAATCAGCTCCGGCGTCCATGGTGCTTCTTTTCTGCTTTTGTGCGGCTTTTTGTAGATTATGCTTGCACAATCTTCCAAATAGTCCTTTGTGGCATCAAGGTCCAGGAATTCACAAGTTTTCCTGAGCTCTTTTTTAGGGTCTTCGATAAGTGCTTCATGCCTTACATCCAGAACATCCTTACCCAACCTTCTCTTGAGCCACGCATTTCCCTCAGCGAGCTTGAAGTACTGTGGAATAATTTCCGAGATGCTGGTTTTCCTCCTCTTTGCCCAAGTGGATATTATGTCATATGGGTTCCTTATTACGTGAATGAATTTCATTTCCAGGCCCATCTTGTTTGTGAACCTGTCCAGAAGCGTTGGATCTTCGAGGATTCTCCTTGTGCTCAAATCTCCGTATTTGTCCCCAATCACTTCCAGCTTCCGGAACTTACCTTGCCATTGATTAGGCACCATATATGGATAACCTGTGTTTGCCCTGCCTTCCCTTGCGTATTGCTGGGAGTTCTCAAGAATGATTGAGAGGAGCTGATTTTTGCCGAACCCCAGTTTGAAATATAGCAGGATATCAAGCTCATGGGAGATAATGGCATTTGGATGTGCATCGACCAGTGACCCCACCAGACTGTGCCCGCTCCTAGGATACCCGATAAACATGCAATACCTCTTTAAATCAGAGAATTTCCCCTTATTTCTCCGGGCCTCGTATGCAGAGATTGGGTACGATTTTAGTATTCTGAACGCGGTTTTAGTCTTCACCTTCAGTTCATTTATAGTGCCCATTAGCCACTATCTGATATGAAATGTCTTTTAATTAGTTTGCTTCCTTCCCCTTTTCCATCCGATCATTTTCCTAAGTTTTGATTGCATGAGCTCAAACAACCTGCGCTCATCCTTCCCAAATCCACCCATCAAGAACAGTACAACAAAATATATTGCGAACGAAGATGCGAACAGCAGGCCCAGGAGAGTGATCTTAATGACTTTCCTTACAATCCCGAATTCGTCATCAAAAGGCACTGTAATAGATGAGGCATCCTGAATACTAGTCATTATGTCCCCTTTAAGGGATAAGAAGATAAGGGAAATTACCAAAGCGCCCAAGAAGACCCTCCAATACCCCCTAAACATCCTGAATCCATATGTTTTTCTTGAGTAATAATAATTCAGGGCAGAAACCACAACCCTGGAAATCAAAAATGATGCAGCGGCTCCATTAATTCCGTATTCTGGGATAAGTATTATGTTTGAGATCACCAATACAACAAATGCAATGAAAAGTATCCTGAACTCAAGGCCCACCATCCGCATTGCTGTAAGGACAGTCCTCCCATAATTGGACAGCAAGTTTATGAGCAGGGCAACAGCAAAAATCTCCAAGACAAGCCATCCTGCTCCGTAAACAGGGCCGTAAAACAGTACAAGCAGTTCTTTGGAAAAGACTATGAATATTATTGCAGGGGGGATTGTAAGCAGGAATCCCCCTTTTGTAGCAGTCTCAGTGAGTTCCCTTATCTTTGCGAATTCCTCCTTCCTATACAGGAATGCACTCATGGGAAGCAGAAGCCTTCCCAGGGATGCAGGAAATACCTTTAGCAGTGTGCCAAACGAAATTGCCATCGCAAAAATAGCCACCTCAGTCAGGATATCCCCAGTCGACAGGTTGGCAATCATTATCTGATTGACCTGCGCAATAACGTTCCCGAATAGGTTCAGTACCGAAACAATGGTCCCGAACAGGAAAAGCTCTTTCCCAAATGACAGGTATTCCTTCATATTGGATTTTGCCTTTTCATATCCAAACTTCCTTGCTTCCTTAATGCTTGAAAATGATGTATAAATTGCCCCAATAAGGGAAGCGATAAGAAGCCCTAGTACCAGCGAGATGAGGGTTGCCCCCAGTATATAGAAAAGCGCCAAGGTGATAACCAGTTTGGAAAATGCTACGGAAAAATTTGCAAAGAGCGGCTCAAATATCCGTTTCCTGCTATTCAGTATACCTATTCCTATTCCGGTAATCTCCAGCAGAATGAGGTATGGGGCTGCCATTCTCAGTGTTTCAGCGATTTCCGGGGCTCCCACAAACTCGGCAATTTGATTGGAGAAAACGAACACCAGACCTGTAGTAATGACTGCTAGCCCCAGACCTCCAATTACTGTGAGTTCTAGTGTTTTCCAGATTTTGTCCTTCTCATTTTTCCCCTCAAAATACGGCAGGTACCGTGTAAGGGTGGATGCGACTCCCAAATCACTGAAGATGTTTATTATTCCCAGTACGCTTATGACCAAGTAAAAAACTCCAATGTCTGCTGGGAGGAAGAGCCTTGCAATTATTACTAGGTAAATAAAACTGATGAGCTTGACCAGGCCCGTGAAAAAGATTCCTGCTATGCCGCTTTTTACCAGTAGCCGCTTGTCTCCCATCAATTGTGTTTGATTGGCAGTGTTTTTAATTCACTTTGCTTACCTCCGTTGGGGTCGCCCGTTTTAATCTTTTTGCATTAAAGATGTTAATTGCCGGGTGGAAAAATGGAAACAGATGAGGTCGGCCGCTTAGTGAAAGATGTTGACGGCTGGTTCACAGACAAGGAAGGAATGCTCCTTTACAATCTCGCCAAGAGGTGCACTGGTAGGGGGGTAATCGTTGAGATAGGATCCTGGAAAGGGAAATCCACGATATGGCTGGCTCAGGGCTCTAAGGCAGGCAAAAAAGTGAAGGTGTATGCAATAGATCCACACATTGGCTCCCCACCACTCAAGCCAAACGGCGAGGAGATATGGACCTTTGATGAGTTCAAAAGAAACATAACTGCTGCCGGAGCGGATGACATAATATCGCCCATAGTGAAAACTTCGGAAGAGGCAGTCCGGGAAGTAACAGAGCCGGTTGAACTGATATTCATAGATGGGGACCACACATATGAAGGCGTGAAGAAAGATTTTGAGCTATGGTACCCAAAAGTCGTTCCAGGCGGGTTCATGGTTTTCCATGATAGCATAATCCTGCCCGGGCCAAAGCGCGTGGTCGGAGAGCACCTCTTCAAGTCAAAAAATTTCAAAGATGTCAGTTTTGTTAAGGCCACAACCTTTGGTGAAAAAACTCAGGAAAACACTCCACCGAACAGGCTGCGCAATCGGTGCATGCTGTTGTGCAAGGACATCTATGAAATAGTTTGTATCACAAAGATAACTCTAGTCAAGTTGCTAAAAAGGCTAAAATGAGGCTCTGAAGCTTATTCTTGGTAATGCCAAGGGAGGGAGTTGAACCCTCGACCTCCAGATTACTCAGAGCACCGATATCAATCATCGGCAGGTACACCTTTTCAGATGTTGCCTCAGAACTCATAAAAGAACAAAGCTCTTATGAGTCTGGCGCTCTAACCAACTGAGCTACCTTGGCTCGCTTTTTACAGATGTTTTACGCTACGCAAAAAGCGGTTCCAAAAAACACCGTTTTACGCTACCTCTCTGTTTTATGCCTGTGCTTTAGCACGTGTTCTGCACTATAAAACCCTTCGCTTGTCGGGTTTTATTTTTCGTCCTGATTTATATACCTGTGCGAAACAAACCCTCAAGGGAAATGGACCTCAGATTTGCTTTTTCAGCAAATACGCTTCATTTCCCCTTGGGAGATGGACCCGCCCGGGATCGAACCGGGGATTTCCACTGTACTCACACCTCTTGAGAAATGCTCAAAAAGTGCTGTGAGAGTGGCGTCTTAACCACTCGACTACGGGTCCAGCAGGGTTGATATCTAAGCACCAAAACAAATTAAAAACGTCTCTAGTTCTCAGAATCAACGGTTTCTATCAATATTATTTTAAGTTCTAAATCCACGTTTCTTTCTAATTTTTCACCTAATGCATACTCCATTTCTGCTACCCGCTCATGGCTTAGCAATGTTGGGGACTCTATTTCAGCAATGATTTGCAGGCTGTCTCCACTATATTCGTAATAAATCGCATTAATTTCCGCATATTTTATTCCAGAGAGCTGACCTTCCAATATTTCCTGGGTTTGGGTTGTCACGTATCTCTCTTCCCAGGTAGTCCACATTATCCACCCCAAGGGAATGGCAATAAGAAGCATCAGTGCAATGGAGGTGTAGATGCGTTTGCGGGATTTTGCTTCATCCCAGTACCAGATGGGCCCGAGCCCCACTAGCCAGAACACCAGGTATCCAGCTAATGTAATCGCGATTACATTAGATAGAAACAGCAAGAGGGCTCCAGTAGTGTATTCCCATCCTATTCTCAACCCGATGGATAAACCTGCCACACAAAGAGGAGGGATAAGGGATACTGAAATTGCAATCCCTGGAAGAGTGAAATCCAGCCGCTTAGCAACAGCATAAGCTCCTGCCAACCCGCTTGCAAATGCAATTCCAAGATTGATAAGGGTGGGCTGAGTCCTCATCAGGAATTCAGTATTCAATATGAACTCAGGGACAACCCATCCAATCATTATTGCAATAACGATGGATAATAATGCCCCCTTTATCCCTTCCTTCAATGACTTGTTAAAAACAGTAACTTCCCCTCTCACTCCAGCTAGGGAAGAAGAGAGCAGTGGAGTCAGGAGGGGCGCTACCACCATTGCTCCGATAACTACTACTGTGCTTCCAATGATTATCCCTAAAGTTGCGATTACTGCCGCCAGCCCGGTCATCACGTAAAAATCATTGGTTGGGCAGCTTCCGGCCTTAATATTCTCGATTACTTCCTCCCTTTCGGTTGGAGTAAGTTTGATAAAGTGCTTATCTATAAGAGCGCGAAGTGAATCAAGCATACCTTTGCTTTTGGAATGCAAATTTTAATATATTCCTATTGTATATAGGTTTGGATGGATATTCATAAGGACCTTCTTGAGAAGGTTGGGGATAAAAGCTGGGAAGAGATCGCCCTCATTGCAAGAGACTTAGAAATTAAAATCGAGCACGAGGATGAAGAGGCAAAGCAGCTTGAGAAAAAGATGCGTGTGGTCAAGCAGGTTCTCTATGAAACAATGAATGACCCTGAGCGCATGAGGCACCTCAGTTCCAAATTTTATGTTCGCCTTACCACAATTTTGGAAGAGATGGAAGGTAAGCTACAACACTATAGGGCGGAACGCCAGGAGTTTGTCGTGTTTTTGCGGATTATTCTTACTAAGTTGAAAAAAGAAAAATTAGTAGTTACTCATAAATTAGACCGAAAAATGGAATTCGGAAAGCATAAGGGAGATGCTGAACCCAAAAAGAAGGGGGCGTAACCCATGTTTTTTTATGACTCACCATTCAAACTTGAACTTATTGGGAGAATCCTGGAAAAAGATGGCAAACCATTGGAGTATTCTACCCGAACTGTAACTCAGCTCACTGAAGTTCTAATGGACCCAAAAAAAGCAGGTCCAGATAGCATTGCATATTACATGTTCCGCGATGTTTATGTAGATGGTCCGCTCAGGTACGATGTTACCGTAGTTCCACCTAGGATGTTTGGGGAAGAATACGTGAAAACGTATGGCCATTATCACACAGAGGCCAAAGAAGGTCTCACTTACCCGGAACTTTACCAAATTCTTAATGGAGAAGCAATATTCATTATGCAGACTCCCCATAACGACGGCAGCATGGACTGCATCATTACCAAAAGCAAAAAAGGAGACATCGTATTTGTTCCTCCCAATTATGGACACGTAATGATTAACTCCGGTTCTTCCACTCTGGTTTCTGCAAATGTTGTTTCCAATTCCTTTGCTTCAGACTATTCAGAGTACAAAGCTAATCATGGGGCCGCATACTATTTTACTAAAGATGGGCTTGTGCAAAATTTACATTGCATAATCAGGAAAACCGAGAATTTGCCCCCCAAAGAGCTTCTTTCAAGAAATAGGTTGATGCTGGGAGACCTGTTAGAAGAGCTTACAAAAAGGCCGGATAAACTCAAGTTTCTGCAAGACCCGACGCTAATCTAACGTATTTTTCCCATGGCCAGTCGTTCATTTCCCCCTCCTTTTGCACCCTTCTTCTTCATTTCTTCCATTAGCTCTTTTGCATTCTTTTTAGCCCCCTCTCCCGCAGCACAGACCAATGCCTTATTTTTCCCTTTCAAAATAACCATAGTTCCCTTTTCTTTAGAGACCAATTCCCCAATTTTTGCAAGAGTTTTCTGCTCCTCATCCAACTCTTCTTCAACAATCCCTTCTTTTCTACTCCTTTCAATTAGCTCTTTTGCGAGTTCTCCAACAAAGTGCTCTTTCATTTTCTCTATTTCTTTTTTTTGCGCTTTCCATTCAGCAAAGAATCGTTCAACCGTATGCGGAAGCTCTTTGTCACTTACGCTCACGACTCCCGCAGCTTTCCTCAAAATGGCCTCTTTTTCCTGCACGAATTTTATTGCTTCAGTTCCTACTTTGAAAATAATTCTCTCAATCCCATCTTGTACGCTCTCCCGTTTTGTTATCTTGAACGCTCCAATTTCTCCGGTTGAATCCAACATTTCATGGGTTCCCCCGCACGCTTCTGCATCTATCCCTTCAATAATTACTACCCTAATATCCTTTCCGGGCACTGCCCCGCCCTGATAAAGTCCGAATCCATACTTCTTTTCAGCTT
>JGI10211J14876_10001285_pt1 | contig 11054 bp, 8 predicted proteins | sample Etolagsediment_FD_14876 | JGI IMG/M metagenome (IMG submission 14876)
TAAGTGAATATACTCTTTCTCCGGAAGTGGTTGAGCCTGGAACCTCTGGTGTTCTCCAGATTACTGTCTCAAATACTGGTGTCCAAACGGACTCCATTGAAGGCGTCACAATAACTGTGAGCTCGGTTGAAGCATTGGGCATAGACCGGAGTTTCGCAGTTGGAGACCTTGAATCAGGTGCTTCCGTGGTGGTTTCGCTTCCATTTGAAGCCGAAGAGGATATTGCAAGCGGCTACTATACAGTAGAAGTGCGCGCAGTAGGCACCGGAGAGGACTATTACCTGGACAACAACAACCAGCTCAAGTCAAGAACAGAAACTTTTGAAAAGCGCGCATCCATTCCGGTGCAGGTTGTTGAGCAGCCAGTACTGTCAATCGTCCTTTCTGAAGAAAGCATAGAAGACCTTACCGATGAAACATTCACTTTCACAAATGATGGTGGAAAAGCAAAGAAAGTAAAAGTGACAATCCTAAACGAAGGAATTGGTTTCCTTAACCAGGACCAGCTCTACATAAACGAGCTCGATGGTTCATCCTCAGTAACCGCAACCCTTGATGCAAGGGGCGCAGAGGAAGGCGCAACCAAACTTCAGTTCCAATTGGTATACCAAAACTCCCTTGGAACTGAAATAACCGAAACCAAGTCAATTCCAATTACTGTAAAGAAGGCTGAAGGGGATTTCGTATTTGTGCAGGAAGGCACAATCGTAACCGGTGAAAACGAGAACCTCCAGCTCACTTTTACAAATGAAGGAAAGGAAGTAACCAACCTAAGATTCACCTTCCAGAGCGATGATGTGCGCCTTCGCGGCCTGAATGAATTTACTGTAGGTGACATTGCAGCAGGAGAAACAAAATCATTCACCGTTCCGCTTGTTGCAGACCTTCCCCCTGGAACCCAGAACGTGGTTCTTTCTATTACCTGGGAGGAATCCGGGGAAGACCGCATGGGCACAGTTACAGTCCCACTCGAAGTGGTCTCTGATTCCACAGTGGGAGTATTCCTTGAAGCAAAGCCAACTCCGCTTATGGTTGGAGCAGAACACACAATTTCCGTAACCGTTTCCAATCTTGGCTCTTATGATATTGAAGGGACCGCGGTTGAGCTGGAAAGCGAGGCATTCACCCTGCTTACAATCCAGCCCCAGCAGTACATCGGAGGACTGGAAAGCGATGACTTCTCCAGCGTGCAGTACAAGGTCATAGTAAACAACCTTGAACCAGGAACCTACCCTGCAAATGTATTGGTAACTTTCCGGGATGAATCCGGAACATGGGTAACCCTGAACGAGGAGGTTACAATCGCGATAAACGAACCTGTGCAGGTTGAGGATTCAACTATGACCACCCTCCTCGGTTTAGTTGTAATCGTGGTAGTGCTTTACTGGTGGTTTAGGATGAGGAAGAAGAAATGAAGTTTTGGGATGTAGCCTATTATTCATTCGAACATCTCAAGCACAGGGGTCTGCGCACCTGGCTTACCCTCTTAGGGATAGTAGTGGGAATCGCTGCAGTGATTCTTCTTGTGGGGCTTGCGCAGGGTCTCCGCGCCAGCGTAGCTGAGGAGCTTGAGCTCTTCGGCCCTGACCTCATTGTAGTGCTCCCAATCAATCTTGATAGCGGTGCATTTGCAGGCCCTACCTCTTTTCGCCCCACTTCTGGAAAGCTTTTCGAAAAGGATCTTGAAGTAATCAGGAAGGTGGATGGAGTCGAAGTTGTAACAAAAGGGCTCCTCACAAATGCAAACATAGACTACAGGAGAAGCAGCATAACCTCAAGTGTTATGGGGCTTGAAACCGACACCTATCAGGAAACAATGGTTCTTGATGAGCTTGATGAAGGGAGGTTCCTTGAGTCTGGGGACCGCAAGGTAGCCCTTATTGGCTCAACAATTGCATATGATACTTTTGAAGAGGATGTGCAGCTAAATTCCTTCCTTGAAATTGCAGGTGAAAAGTACCGCGTCGTAGGAATCCTTGCGGAAACCGGCAGCAGCTACTCAGGAGTTGATTCAATGATAATAATCTCCTTTGAAGATGCAGAAAGAATCGCAGGAGATACAATCGCAGACAGGGAAGTAAGCGCAATCCGCGTAAAGATTTCAGAAGGCTACGAACCCATTGAAGTCGAAGAAGATATTGAATGGGCAATGATGAAGCACCGCGGAGTAACTGAAGATGACAAGGATTTCAGCATAATAAGCGCCCGCTATATCCAGGAACAGGTTGATTCAATACTCGGGGCCCTTACGATCTTCCTTTTGGTTGTTTCAGGAATGTCACTTCTGGTTGGCGCAATCGGAATTTCCAATACTATGTTCATGAGTGTCCTGGAGCGCACAAGGGAAATTGGAGTCCTTAAATCCGTGGGCGCAACCTCCAAGCAAATCCAGCAGCTTTTCCTGATGGAGTCTGCAATGCTTGGGGTTTCAGGGGGCGTACTCGGTCTCGTGATAGGTGCCCTTCTAATCGAGTTGATTGCACTTTTTGATTTTCAGGCAGTGCTTTCAGTTGAGATGGCAATAATAGCATTCATAGTTTCGGTAGGAGTAGGAGTTGCAGCAGGTACATTCCCTGCAAGAAACGCCTCCAAGGTCCCCGCAATAGAAGCGCTGAGGTATGAGTAATGAGATTCACCGATGTATTGGGCTACAGCATTGAGAATATGCGCAGAAAGAAGATGCGCTCATATCTTACAATCCTGGGAATAATTTTGGGAATAGCCACAATTGTAGTCCTCGTTTCCGTAGGGGAAGGGGTGCGCAAGGACATAAACGACCAGTTAGATGCGTTCGGGGCAGACATGATTGCGATTACTCCTTATGATATTGGGGATGTTACCGGCTCCGCAGGTCCCGGAATGACCACTTCAGGAAAGCTCTACGAAAAAGACATAAACTATATAGAAAGGGTCCCGGGAATTGAAGATATTGCATATGGAACTTATGGAAGGGCCAGCCTGCGCTTCAAAGATAAGCAGATAGGGGCAATTCTCTTTGCCGTAACCCCAAACATGCTTCCCATGTATGAAGACTCCGGAATTACAATAGAGGAAGGCAGGTACATCCAGGAAGGCGAAACCCACGTAGCATTCCTGATGAGTGATGCAGCAAACGAGCTTTTTGGAAAGGACAAGATAAATGTAAACAACTACATCTACGTAAACGATATCCGCTATCGTGTTGTAGGAATTGCAGAGAAAATCGGCACTTCTCTTTCCCAACAGGACGATTCCGCAATTTACATCCCCTATGGTGACAGCGAGGAAATTTTCGGGGACACGCTTGCAAAGGATGAGCTCACATTCATCTTTGCACTAGCCCAGGAAGGCGTAGATGCAGAAGAAGTGGGCGAAAGGATTGAGGAGCAGCTCGCAGCATCCCACCGTGTTTCCCTGGATGACAAGGATTTCAGCGTAATGACCGCAGCATCAATCCAGGGATTGGTAAACCAGGTTACTGATTTGCTTACAGGCTCCCTTTTTCTCATTGGATTAATCTCCGCAATAGTAGGGGGGATCGGAATCGCAAATACCATGTTCATGAGCGTGCTCGAGCGCACAAAAGAAATCGGAATCCTCAAATCCATTGGGGCAACATCCTGGCAGGTCCTCGCGCTTTTTGTAACGGAGGCAGCACTAATCGGTGCAATCGGAGGCCTAATCGGCTTGGGAATCGGCTTCCTCTTTATGCAGGTTATTCCCTATTTTGGAATAATCCCTTACCTCGCCCCGGAAATCGCAGTAGGCGTAGTCTTATTTGCGATGGCAACAGGGATGATTGCAGGATTTATTCCTGCGAGGAGCGCCTCTAAAATCCACGCGATTGAAGCGCTCCGCTACGATTAGTTATAAATTCTTCTTTCCATTCTTTCCACAATGGACGAGCTGAAAAAAACCTTTATTGCAGCAATCCTTTTCGGATTCATAGCTGGAGCCATCTCAGTCTCAATCCCACTATTTTTAGATGACCAGGGATTCTCCCTAGCAAACATCGGCTCGATACTTGCAATCGCAATCTTAATTGGAGGCTTAATAGGAATCTACATAGGCGCGCACAGCGATGTTTTCGGAAGAAAAAACCTGATGTCTGCACTAGGGGGAGTATGGGCAGCATGCACAGTAATCCTCATCCCGTTCAAAACAGTCCTCACATACATCATTTCCCAGTCCGGCTCAAAGTTCTCCTCCGGAACCCTCTGGAATCTCTTCCTCTCAAGAATAACAGATCTCACTAAGCGCACAAAAAGAGGAACCTATTTGGGCTACTATTCCGCAGCATTCGGCCTTGCCTTCGCCTTCTCCCACCTGGTAACAGGATTTGTTTTCACAAATTATGGTGCAGATACCGTATTCTTTTTCGTTACCATAATCGCCATAATAATGGCAGGATTCATCTTCACTTTCAAGGAAGTAAAATCCAAAAAGCAGAAAATCCACCTTTCACTCGATGTCCTGAAAACAAGAAACGGTGCAGCAAACGCAATAGTGTCTTTACTAAATGGAGCCCAAAGAAGCATCATCTACGGATTCGCACTTTATCTCTTCCTTGCCCACACTTACTCTTTCACCCCGGAAGAAATTGGATTTTACACGTTTGTTTTCCTCACAGTCTGGGGCGCATCAAGCTATTTCCTTGGAAAGTTCACAGACAGGATCGGCTCAGTAACCACCCTCCTTTACGGCTCCATAATAAACGCAGCAATCTGGATTACGGTTGCATTCTTCCAGCAGTGGGAATTATTCTTTTTCCTGATGATTTTCGAGAATCTCACATACCCACTATATGGAGTTTCCACAATCAAGATAAGTTCCATGCTCGCCCACCAGGAAAACATAGGCAGAGATATCCACATATTCGGCTATTTTGACATTTTGGGCGCAATGATAGGAGTATTCTTCGCAGGAATTTTAGCAGAAATGAGCTTCTCCTACGTTTTCCTCCTAAGAGCAGCAACAACAATCTCTTCAGGCTTAATCGCCTATTTCTTCATAAAACTAGACGATAAAAACTAGAAACTACTCAACCGGATCATTCCAGTTCCAGTTGGGGGACTCCATCGCATCCCTTCGCTTCGCTTCCTTGATTCTCCTGCCAAGTTCAGTGCCACTAAGAATCTGGTCGTAAATGTCTTGTTTGTTTACATTCCCATTGGAAACATCTGAAGAAACTGCAATTGCCCCCCACATAATCGTGGAAATCGGGAAAACATCAAGAACAACCAGCCCGCCGCTTTCAATCGGCATCCTTAGCTCCTCCTCAGTAAACCTCTGGCTCTTGAAGGTATATTTTTTGTTTGTCCCCCCGTTCTCCTGAGTTTGTGTAACAGTAACCCTCCCCCTTCTCGCAACAATGTCCATGTTCATTCCAGAAGTATAGAACTCTTCCTGGGTTTTCGCAGTTTCCTTTTTGTCCCTATAAACAGTAAAGAATGCCATTGCAGGGGGACTCCTTTCCAGGTTAAATCTCCTGAGCGCCCCGTTCAACTGTGCAGACATATTCAACTGGTCTTTTATGTTCAGGTTTCCGAAAGTGTTGAACAGGCAGGTTGCAAGATCAACAGAGTGTGAGCCCAGATAGCTCATATCCCCGAGCTCCCCCAGGATAAGCCTTGTCCTTTCAACCCCACGCTTACCAATATTTTCTGCAATACTCTTGCTTGCAGCATAGCTCATCTGCCATGAATAATCAATTGATATTATGTGCCCGAAATAATCAAACACAGTAAATCTGTTTCCAAGCCCCCTCCTCTCATGCTTTTGCACAAGGCACCTTCCATCTCCCCCTCCGCATTCCAGAAATGTCCCTCCCTTTTCTTTTCTGGAGCTTACCAGCAGCCCTGTCCACCATTTTTCTGCTTCAAGAGCTTCCTTAAGGAATGCTGGCCAGATATCCCGGTTCATTCCTTTCCTGGCGCTTTTTGAGAGTAGGTAAAAACAAGCATTTCTTCTCACCTCCCATTTCTCTCCAATAATGTGGTGTACAAGCTTGTTCTCCAGGCTGACAAGGGGAAGACGCTCTCCATCCGGGCCAGTAACTCCCCTAATGATAGTGTTTGGCTCATCTCCTTCCAGGGATTTCCAATACATTTCTGCAGCCCCCAGGCTTCCAATCTCTTCAAAAACCCCACTTTCTGAGGGTGCAAGGAACATAGTATTGGCTGAAGGGGGAACACTAATAGTGGAGCCCCCCTTTGCTTCTTCAGCAGGAATGGGAACTTCTTCCTCAGAAAAAAGGGAATTCAGGATTTTGCGCTCACTTGTTACACTTCTAGTATACTCACTAATGAAAGCAATTACAGTATTTCTCGCGGGGTTCTTTTTAAGCTCCCCCATACTTCTTTCCCCATGGTTTCCAAACGTTTTGCTAATGTATTCTTTCGCTTGTTCGATAAGCACCGCAAGAAAGACCTTGCTCTCAAGAGATTCCCCTGCTTCCACCAAATTGGGAACTTCCTGCCTTCTTTCTTTTAAGTATTCGAGCCCTAAGCTGCAAAGCCGTGGCACATTACCTATTTCAACTTTCCTTTCCTGGTCCATGCTTTTTACCAGGGCCTCCTCCAACTGCAACTCTGCTTTTTTTGATCCACTATGCAGTTTATGGCCTTCCCTCACTTCGGCCCTGCTCACTAGTATTCTTGTTGTTACGTCATCCTCATCAACAAATGCAGACATGATTTGACCAGGGTCCCTGTTTTTTTCTCCTTCCACAAGTAGTCGATTAGGGGATGTTTTTCCTTTTGCACCAAGCCTCTTTACATCTGGAGCCTTCTTAGGAATAGTTGCTTCAATTTTGTCGGATTTTGTGACCATTGTCCTCCCCAAGCATGTGCCTATATATTTTTTGTATGGTTATATTTATAAATCTGTTCCTAATTATGATATTTCGTGTTTTTTGCCTAAAAATACAAATATTGCACTTCCAAACCAGCTAGCTATAAAATAATACAAATTTAAAACCCTTTCCATCCGCAATACATTTATATGCGGGATTTGGACCAACTGGACAGGCAAATTCTTTATGAGCTTGACCTAAATTCCCGCCAGACCGATTCCTCAATCGCAAAAAAGCTCAAAGCAAAAGAATCTGAGGTTTCTTCCCGCATAAAAAACATGGTTGATTCAGGAGTAATTCTTGCTTTCAGCCCCATAATCAATGTTTACAAGTTTGGTTATTGCCCATACCGCATAAGCATCACTTTCAAGAACCTTTCCAAAGAAAAGCAGGAGGATATTTTTGAAGCCCTGAATGCACGTGATGATGTGGGCTGGCTCGTTTCCTGCAAGGGAAGGTGGGACCTGAGCGCAGCTGTATGGGCAAAGGACACCTATGAATTCCAGGAGTTCCTCAACGATTTCCTCCAGAAATATGGAAAATTCGTTGAAAAGAAGAAGGTTGCAGTAGTCCACAGGCTATATCTATATTCCAGAACCTGCTTTCTCGGGGACGACGAGGCCCTCAAGGCAACAAAGAGGGAAGTGCTCAGCGAAGGAAAGCCCACAAAATTAAGTGATGCGGACTGGAGCCTTATTGCAGCCCTTGGAATCAACGCAAGAATGGACACCCAGGCACTTTCCAGGGTCCTCAAGGGAACCCCGGCATCCATAAGCTCCCGCATCAAATCCCTCCTTAAAAAAGAAGTAATCCACGGGTTCAGGATAAGGCCCAACTATGGCCTTCTTGGGATAAAATACCATAAGGTTTACCTCCGCCTTTCCGAGCATTCCCGCGCAAAGCGCAAAAAGCTCCTTGAGTATGCGCGCAAAAATCCCTATATTGTTTACATAGATGAAGCATTTGGAGGTGGGGACGTAGAGCTGGAATTCCAGGTAAACCAGGAAGAGACCTTCTTCAAGCAGCTCGCAGAACTGAGGGAAAAATTCGACGACCTAATCCGCGATCAGGAAGTAGTAACTTTCAAGCAGGAATACAAGTTCAAATTTAATCCTTTGCGCCCCAGCAGTTAGAAGTGCAAAAACCTATTCTCTACTTCACATTTAGCTCATCTTTAAATTCCTTATCCTAGAAAATCCCTCCAAGGTGAGTTTTTCATGTACGAGATTGATGAGATTGGTCCAGAAAGAGTGTTCGAAGTATACGACCAGAAGACTGGCATGCACGGAGTTGCCGTAGTTGACAACACCGCCCGTGGGCTTGGAAAGGGGGGAATCCGCATGGTTCCCGACCTTGCTACATCCGAAGTGATGGGCCTTGCCCGCGCAATGACCTGGAAAAACGCAATGGCAGATATTCCTTTTGGAGGAGCAAAAAGCGGAATTCGCGCAGACTCCCGTGCGCTTTCTCCGGAGCAAAAAGAATCAATCGTACGTGCATTCGCAAGAAAGCTCGCAGAACTCATGCCAAGATACTACATCGCAGGCCCGGATATGAACATGACCGAGCGCGAAATGGCCTACATTGCGGATGAGCTCCAGAATCCCATGGTAACCACGGGAAAGCCCACTCAAATGGGAGGGCTCCCGCACGAGCTCGGCTCCACAGGATATGGAGTTGCACTCTGCACAAAGGTTGCAGTTGAATTCAAAGGTGAATCATTAGAAGGAAAAACCGTAGCAATTGAGGGCTACGGAAACGTAGGCACATTTGCCCATCAGTTCCTTGAAGAGTGGGGCGCAAAAGTAATCGCAGTCTCGGATTCCAAGGGTACAATCTACAGCCCCGAAGGATTCAAGCACGCGGAACTCATGAAAACAAAGCAGGAGCAGAAAACAGTAACCGCTCACCCAGGCGAAAAGAAAGAAGGAAAGGACCTCTTTGAGCTTGATGTGGATATCCTGATTCCCGGTGCACGCCCGGACGTTCTCAATGCAGGAAACGTGGAAAGTATAAAGGCGAAGTATGTTGCAGAAGCCGCAAATCTCCCTGCAAAATATGAAATCGAGCAGGTGCTCATGAAAAAAGGAGTCGTAGTTCTCCCGGACTTTGTTGCAAATGCGGGCGGAGTAATCTCTTCCTACTGCGAAACAATGGGCTGGAATGCAGATACAATGTTCAAAATAGTTACGGACAAGATTACTGCGAACACGAAAGTGATGATGGAAAGGGCCCAGGAAGACAATGATACAAGAAAATCAGCAATGGGCATCGCAAGGGAAAGAGTGGAGGAAGCAATGGACTTCCGCGGCTGGAAAAAACAATAATTATTTCTTTTTCTTATCTTCCCCTCCTTCCTTTCCGTTTCCCCTGCTGATTATCCGCTCCCCAACCCATTTTGCCTTAAACACGCCCCTCCGCGGCACATTGAGCACCTCATTAAGGAAAGCCATGGATTTTTTATGGTGATAGAATCCATAAATGATGAAAATAAGCGATATCACAATGGTTGCGTACCCCACGTACATAAACACGGTTCCGGGCAAAAAGTACCCAATAAAGAAGATTCCACCAAGAAGCAGGCTGAAACCAGTCCGGATATATGCAAGGTCTGTGCGCTCTTCCGCCAGCCTCGTTCTTTCTATTGCCAACTGGTCCTTTATTTCCTGCTTCAGCTTTACCTCCATATCACGATTAATTCTGAAATCAATATAAGCGTAACTACTATTGTGCCCCAAACCGAACCAAAACCCATACAATTATAAATAACTTGCACTCTTTCTATTCCAAACTAATCATCTATTGGTGAGCACATATGACTAAGAAAGAAGAGCCCAAAGAAGCTCAAACTTCCTATTGTACAGGGGAAGGCAAAGTATGGCTAGTCGCTCTCCTGGGATTCCTTGTGGGTCTGCTTGTAATGTATATGGCAATGCCCGCACTGTTCCCTGCAGAGACGGTCCTAGTTGAAGAGCCTTTAACTGAAACGGAAGTAGGGGAAGAATTCACGCTGGACGAAACCAAAGTTGCAGAAATCGGACAGCTTCTCGCAGACACATATCTCCTGAACACAGGGGAGGATGTTGGAGTCACTTTCACAGGCTATGAGGTGTACCCGAACCACATCGCACTATACTACACGGTGATGGACCAGGAAATGCCCTTATACGTTTCAAAGGACTACGAATACCTTTACCCGAGCGCCATTGGCACAGAGCAAATGGTTGCTGATGTTGCAACAGCAAAGGCACAGTACCTTGAAGCAATGGCAAACCAGCCTGATGAGACAGAGCTCGCACCCGAGCCTGAAGGATACCCAACTTCTGCAGAGCCAGAGGTATTCCTTTTCCTGATGAGCAACTGCCCATACGGAAACCAGGCAGAGAACGGAATCGTTGATGTAGTCTCACTCCTCGAGGATGAGATTGTATTCGAGCCCATCTACGTTATCTACGATGAGAGTATCCACCCCTCTTACAGTGCGGCAAGTGGAGAATGCCTCGTGAATGACAATGTAACCTACTGCTCAATGCACGGACTCTATGAGCTCGAGCAGGGCGTCAGGGAAAAGATGGTTTTCAACCGCTACGGAGAAGCCATGTGGGCAGAATATGCAACAGCAGTGAACGAAGTCTGCTTCACAGGAGGCCAGGACATCGAGACCTGCTGGAAGCTTGTTGCGGATGACCTTGGAATTGACACAACCGAAATCGAAGCGAACTATGAGGCGGAGAAGTTCACAATCCTCGCAAGGGAGAAGGACTTAACCTTCAGCACACAGACCTTCGGTTCACCTTCACTCACAATTAATGGTGTGAAGTATTCTGGTTCAAGGACACCAGCAGCATTCCAGGAAGCAATCTGCAGCGCATTTGATGTGCCTCCAGAGGACTGCACCGTAGAACTTGCAGAAACTGCAGAAGCAGCAGACGGCTCCTGTGGATAAACTTCTTTTCTTTTTTCCTTTTTCTTATTTTTATTCAATTTTTCTTTTGCTTAGCTTTAAATAGTTGTTTTGAGTAACTATGTGTGGGTGGCACAAACGCATGAGGCAGGCAAAACTAATTGAAAAAAGCGTAACTGCACGAAAGATGGGTGGAGCAAAATTCATACGTACACTTCCCAAAGCAGAGCGCCTGATGATTAATGCAGAAATTGCCATTAACCTTGGAAGGCAGAAGCCCAAGCGCTCATGCGCCTGCAAATATTTCAATTTAATGAA
>JGI10211J14876_10001286_pt1 | contig 11052 bp, 33 predicted proteins | sample Etolagsediment_FD_14876 | JGI IMG/M metagenome (IMG submission 14876)
GAATATTTATCAGCTAATAATTCAACTGATTTAAGATGTATATTACTCATTTTCTTTTCGTCTTTTATAAAGTTCAAGAAGCATTTCTAATTGAATCTTTTGAACTTTATCTTTATTTTTTATTTCTAAAAGCCAACGTCCGAACTCAATGATTTCATTATCAAATTCATCATAAATTTTATCAATTTTAGACATGATTGCTTTAGGTTTCCCATAGCTATCTTTATCATCTCTAAACATTTGTTTTGCTTCTTTCCTTTTCATTATTATCTTATACGTAAGATTTTATCTTTTGTTACAATTAATAATAATCACCAACACCAACAAAAAGTATCCTATTATGAAACAGATATTTAACCTTAACATTATTATCAAAAATATCTTCAAAATCACCAATTAAACTTCTACGTTTATCCATTTTTTTTCCATTGAAATGAATTTCTTTGCATGACAATTTAGCTTCATCGATTAATGACATAAAATCTTCAAAAGAATTAGAAATCTTTAGATTTTCTACGGTTTTAGTTTCAGTTAACATATTTTACTTTTTAATATCAAATGGTCTACTATCCCTCCTAATATAATCTTCAAACATTATTTGTGTTTGTTCTGCCGATAATATTACTTGTTCGAATACATCATATATATCCATCCCATCAACCATCATATGGACAGTTTTATTAAAAACAGCATTTCTCCTATATAATTCTTCACCATTTTTAAATTTACTAATTATTTCAGTAATTTTATTGTATCGTTCAGTTTGATTCATTATTTTGGTTCTTTAGGTTCTTTAGATTTCCATTTATTAAATCCAACACATTCTTTACCACAATTAATAGTTTCAGATATATAGTGTTCACATGTTTGACAAGATACCGAAGATATATGTGGGAATTCATCATTATAAAAGAACTTCATTTTAATTGGAACATCTTCATCAGAACCCCAAACAATTCCTCTATCACAACTTCTACATGTTTCAGGTGTTATATCAGTTGTAGAACCACCATAACCACCATTAATTTGATTGTAAAATCCGTTTGGGACTTGACTTGTGCCACTACATACGGGGCAAACAAATGGAATCTTCATAGTTTTATTATTTATTTAATGTTTGTGAAAAACTTGGTTGTTCAGAATGACCTTCAAACCCTCTTAATACACAATCTTGTAATGGATGAACCAAATTTTTACACTCAATAGCATACATACCAGCAGTTACAGTATTAATCTTTTCAAGAACATCATGTCGAAAATGTGCACAATTATTACAATTAAATTCTGGTAAGACTGTTGTTCTTAATTGTTTATTATCTATCATTATTAATTATTTGATGGTTCATATGCTTTTGTAATATAAACTGATTGTGGTTTATATTTTGATGTTAAATATACATAACTTGCACGTTCCATTTGATTTGCGCTTAGTTCGTAATTCATTATTGTTAATCCTTCATTAAAGACACGACTAATTACGTCTTTATTTTCGATCATAAACTCACCAACTGTCATTTCCTCATTGGTTTTTATCGTTTTTGAATACATCACCATTGTGCTATGGGCGAAATAAATCATTAATCTGTATTTTTCACTCATTTTCAAGATTTTTTATGTTTCCAGATAAATATTCAATACACCTTTTAGAATTAATTATTTCTTTTTTAATGAATTCATCAATTTTAGGGTCTTTAATATTTGATTCAAGTAATGCGATTAAATTAGTAATTGGTGTCAATTTATTTCTAATATCAGGAATACTTAACACTTCAACATCATCACCACTTTGTTTGTGATACCACATAATAACATCATCATGTGTCATTCCAATACCAACATTATCTGTATCAATAAATGTTGTAATATGGTCATTATATAATAATAGTGAGTTTAAAATGTTAATATTTTTTTCCATTGTTAAATGAACTTGATGACAATCAACAATACTTTCATCTTCAAGTATAAATGCTTGTTTGAATGAGTGTGGATTTGTTGTAATATTAACAACACGTTCAATTTGTTTACCACCTTTAAATGGTTTCTTTGAATGTTTAATCACATCACAACCAACCCAATTTTCCCAATCATCTTTATGTTTAAATTTATCGACTTTCATCATTTAACCAATTAAGTGAATTACATTCTACATAACTATCGCTACTTAATGCAGAATAACCTTTTATTTTGAACATTCCTTCACATTTAACACTTCTAAATATTGACTCCAGTTCTGGTGAATTATAAACATTTTTGTTTACATTTTTTATAAACTCGTCTTTATCAACATCAGAAACTTCATGAACTACATCAAAAAGTTTATTTACATCAATCACATTTTGTGTGATAGGAGTAAATCCGTTAAAACTTACACTAACTGTAAATTTCTTGCAAAGTTCTTTTAATTTTTCAATATTAATTTTCATTATAGTTTAATTTTAATATGTTTCCTAACGTTTTTCAAACACACAACATCAACTTCAACAGCATGACCCCAAATTTCATTATCAGCATATGTACATAACCAATGTTTAGTATGTAATTTTAAATCATCAATTAGTGTACTTTCTAATTCTTTAAGTTTTTCTAATGATAGTTTCTCAAGTGTCTTATTATCGTAAATCATTATTATTGTTTATTACTTATACGTTGAATTTAAAATTTTGTTACAATATTTTAACAATAGATTTTTGAAAGCTATCTAAAGTATGAAATTGGATGTTATGACCAAACAAATTAGTACTGATAAATTTTAAAGAATTTTTATAAAAAACACCAGATTGTTTATACATTTTAAACTTTTTTTGTGACCCAAGAAACTGTGGTGTTTCAATAACACAGTTAATAACATCAACATTAGGTATATTTGTAATTTTCTTTTTTGTGGTTTTAGTAAAAATCTTTTTAATTAAAAATTTGAAACCAACTTCTTTCTGAGCAGATTCCATTAAGTTTAACACTTGATTAAATGATAACAATTGAGCAGATTCACCCCAATTTTTAACCAAACCTAAGTGTTGTTCATTTATGATGTCTTTATTTGTTTTCATTTTATTCAATTTCTGATAAACGATTAGTCATTGTGTCCCATTCTGAAAGATTGTCAGGAGTTTTTATCCTACAAAATAGTTTCCCATATATTCCAACTAATACAATTTTAAAACCACCACGATGATTTTTATCTAAGATATAAGATTTACCAACAGTAAGCTTTATACCTTTATTTGTTATAATTTCAGTTATTGAATTAATCATCGTCAAAGAGTATTGTGTTGTTACCAACAATTTTAATTGCTTTTAATATTTTCTCTTGGTTATCATATAGAATTTTCATTCTATATTCATTACTATTAAATTCAGCAAGACTTAATTGTGTTAATTGAATATTGTTAAGTTCTTCTAGTGACTTAATAGTTTTGTTTGCTTCATTATCTTCCCTTTGTAATTCTTCCAATACTGTTACAGCAGCAAACATAGTCGCAAAACTACCATCTTCATGACGAATTTCAAATGGACTTTCACATTCAATTATCCAACCATTTCTTTCTAATAATTTAATTTCTTTTTTATCCATGCTATTTTATTTTTTCATTTAATATCTTAATTTCATTTTCAAAAAAATCATTATCAACACCTCGTTTAACATCATTAATGTAAATATAAAGAGATATTGCTACAACCCAAATAACATTCAATTCAGTTAACCAGAATAATATAGAAAACGGAAAAATTAATGAAGTTATGTGCCAAATTAAATTAAAACCTAAATGTTTTATCTTCTTTTTATTGTTTCTCATGATTTTATTATTTTAATCAAGATATGATTTTACATCATTATAATTTATCTAAGTCAAATCTTTTATTTCCTTCATCATCAGTAACTTTGGTACATGCAATAAGACCACAAAGTGTATGGATTGCACGTTCAATTGGTAATTCAGAATCGTTTGATAATCTTTTTTGGAAGGTAGATGAAAAAACATCTTTAATTTGTTGAAAGTTCCCACTGAAATCTTCTTTAATTTTCAAATGAACATCAAGAAGTTTATAGAAAATCACTTGTAGATATTGTTGGTAGTTTTCATCAGGATTCACTCCATATACTTCAAAATACCAAGGTTTAATTGTGTTTTCCCATTTACCTGTTAAAGGATATTTATCAGTTAAATGTCCTTTACAAAGTAAAATCAATTGTTTATCATATTTATCCAGTTTAATCATAATATTGTTTTTTATTGATTATACGTAGATTAATTATTTTTGTTACAATTTTTATCCTGTAAAGTCAGAAAATGTTTTATGTATATCATTAAAGAAATGAAAGTAATTTAAATTCTCTTTTTCTGTCCATAATTTTTGTGCTTGTTCAATTGTTTCTGTATGGTCAACTATTTTCAATCCTTTTGTATTATCATCAGGACAATAATCAGTGAAAAATCTAGTACCCCTATCAATATGTTCGAAAACTGTGTATTTGAATTTCTTTTCCATATTATAATTTTATTGGTTCAACTATATCAAAATCTTCATATTCACAATTAATTTTATTCTTTAGTAATTTATAGGCTAATTTCCCATTATTTTCATTAATTGATTTAAGAACTAAATCATAATAATTGTTATTTTCTTTATATTCTTTTAAAGTATTAATATAATTATCCAATTCAATTCTTGCAGCTTTTTGAATTCCTGCTGGCATTTCTTTAATATCAGACTCTATGAAACCTAATTCATTAAGTTTAATATTTCGTTTTTGTATATAACCATTATCTATTCGTTGTTTTAATACATGAATAGATACTTTATATAAATCATTTAACGTAGGAATTGAATAAATCATGTCGCCATGTTTTTCCCTAAAAATTATAATTTTATTTGTAATGACTTCATCATCAGCAATTCTTAATAAAAATTCTTCAAAGAAATGATATGGTGAAGTTTCAAGAAGTTTTTTACCTTCCTCACATATTTCTTTAGATTTGTTTTCAATTATATTTACCTTCAAAACCCTATCAAACAAAAAATAACCATAATCAGTTTTCTTTAAATATAATCTATCAAGAATCATTGGGTTAATTGACCCAATTCTAATTTTTTCTGTATAGTCTTCCATGATTAACTTTTGATTAATTTTAATGAATAGTTTCTTAAATGTGATAATTTTTTATCTTTTGTTCGACTAATAACACCCTTATTTTTCTTATAGCGAAAACCATAATAAACTATTTCAGGTATGTTGCCAATCATTTCATATCCAATATCTTTGATTTTAATAATTCCAGTAACATTACCAATAAAATTACCAATTTTGAATTCAGCATTTTCTTCAACAAAATCAGTTCTTAATTTATGAAGATTCTTTTCATATTCTAATTGAATTTCAGCTTCACGTCTTATATATACACTATTAAACATTAATTGGTTGATTTATAATATTACGTTTTTCATGTTTTGAAATGTCATATAAACGATATTCCTGTTTTTTACCTCTGAATAAAATTTCACCATCTTTATCACATCTGACATAGATTTCAAAATCTTTATTTAATGAATGTTTCTGAAATTTATTAGAGCATTTAGTTTTATCTAATTCAGATACTTTAAATATTAAAACAGTTATTGGATATTCCTTTCTAATAACAGTTAATACTTCACGAACATCTGGTTCAATCATTACAGTTGTAAAATAATCAACTTCAACATTCCATTCTTTTTCTAATTTCTTCGCTTCTTCATGATTTAAATATGAACCAACAGTTGAATATCCACCAAATGGGTCACCTACTTTTACTTTATATTTCTTTTCCATAACTTAATTATATTAAAACCTACTTATATCCATTATTCCAGCATTCCAATTTTCAATTGCTTTTTGTTTAGATGAACCACTTTCACCAACCTCTCCACAATTACAGCTAATCCAACAGCCAAATGATGGGTTATGTTCAGCTATTCTATCATAATAGGGTCTAGCACCACATTTACATCGTTTAACGTATATTCCAGCTAATTCTGGGTCTTTGTGGTATTTTTCCATGATTCTATATTTATTAATTATACGAAGATAATAAAATATTGTTACAAAAAAAATGGAATTGTTTTCGTACAACCCCATAAACGCATTTTACTTTTGAAAATAATAAAGTCAGCGTGGACTAATCACGATATGCCTACCTGATTCTACAGGTTTGTGTAGTCTTTCTTATTTCAGACAGTCAATTTCTGTCACCTACCGTGAGTTTTTTATTTAATCTTTGGAATATTTCCAGAAAGAATATCTTCAAATGATATTATTTCATATGATTTAGTATCGCTATTAACAGGAACATAATCTTCAGTTAAATCATGCCATCTAATATGATAACATAGTCTTGGAGGAAGATTATCGTCAGGTTTCACTATATTAACACCAATTATTTCAGCAGGTACACCACTTTTATTGTGGTATGGATGTATACCAAGAAAATATGCTTTATCTATATTCATATTAATAATTTTTATTTATCTTCTTCGAAAACTTTTAACATTTCAATATCAAACCATTCACAAATCTCTTTCATTTCAAAACAAAAATATCCATCTTTCATAATACAAGTTATACCATCTTCATCAGTAATATGTACACCTAAAAGTTTATTCCATTCATTAAGTAAATGATTATTTATCATTAGTATAACATCTCCATTATGCCAATGATATTCAATATTGTTTTTTGTTACAAATTTATATAAATCTAATGTTTCCATATCAAATGTTTTATAATTTCATGTTATTTACAATATCTTCAGCTAATTCCATTTTATGTTTTCTAATAATATTGGAAAAATCATTAGGTTCACCAATATCTTTATCATTAAGTTGATTAAATTCTGAAGGTTTTAAATCATATTTAACCACTAAACTATTTTTATAGTTTGATAATTTTTGTAATAAACTAGCAGAACCACCATCAGTATGTGAACCAGAATAACCAGCACTTTCTTTTAAACGAAGTGCCTCTTTTACAACAATATCACTCAATGTAGAATATTTCATATTTAAGGTTTTATTAAATCAACATGGTCAATAAAGACCATTCCATTATTACTTAAATCACGATTCTTATATGCTGTAGCTATTTCAGATGATGATAAATCAAAAACTACTGACTTTCCTTCTTTAAGTGCTTTCACTTTCTGTTCAAAACACAAATTAAACATAAACATACTTTTCCCTACCATAATTTTTAATTAAAAAATTAATGTAAATCGTAAACTTCTATTTTATCTTTTGGTTTTATTTGAATAGTATTAACAATTTTATCCATGTTATATAATACCATCATTCTTTCACCCCACCCAAAAGCATTATCAACAATATCATAATCAATACCATTCGACACATAGAATTCTCTTAGGTATCTAGTATTAGTTGCCTTAATTGCTTTTTCATTTAAAATTATATTATTAAAGACATATGCTTTAACCTTATCACCATCAATATACTCTTGCAATCTTTCCCAAAGCATCTTCTTCTTATTACCAATAATATATGTGTTAATAAAATCTTTCACCTTATTAACATCAAGGGTAGCTTTATTAATATCAACACCATTTTCAACAGTAATTAGATACAATTTCCTACTTCCTCTACTATATTTTGCTGCTGTTTCATAATGTGTTGTAATATATAATCCAGCACCAAATTCATATCTTCCATTTTTTTGGGAAATTATATCATTATAGTTATCCAGATTACCACCATGCCAGAAATTCATCGTATTTGGTATGTTTGGTGGTGTTATTGTGTCTTCATCAATAATATCATTAGTGATATCAATACTATTCAATCTATCTCCAAAACGTGGTAAACCTGCTTGAGGATATTCTGATGAACTATCATTCGTAAAAGTTTCAACTTCTTCTTTAATTATTTTTTTTATATTCACAATAATTGTTTATTATAAATAGTTTTTAAATCTAAAATAAATGTAGATTGGGTAGGCTTTCATTATCATACTCATGCATTTTCAGATAATTACCTTAATGATTAGTTTTGTCTTTTGACCAGATTACGATTACCGATCATTTTACAAAAGCAGAGCATCATATCATCACTCCCCACGGAAATTTATCCATCTTCGCTATTTTGTTCAAAACTCAGTAGCTACATTTATTGTTTATCATAGAAAATAGCCCATCGAAGTTCCTACTACATTATTTTAATATTTAAATATACGAAATTAATTCTAATTTGTTACAAACTATATTAACATTGTTTTAATTATTTCAAAATTATTTTCACTAATTACTTCACCAGAACTATCAGCATCGCCAAACAATTGATATTCAACAGATTTATCTTCACCAATATATTTTCTGATAGCTACGCCAGTTTTTTCACATTTAATTTCAGTACAATCCCAATTAGTTTTACTGCATTTAAATTCTCTAATTTCCATGATATTATTGTTTAAATTTCCATCTCCAAAAACCAAATACTGACATTTTTTTTATATCTAGTAATTCACTTTTTAAATTATAAATTTCATTGTTTTGTTTTAATATTTCTTCGCTGGCTTCTTTTAATTCTGTAGCCATTTTTGCTACTGCATCATCATCAGTATGACAAGTTTGTGTTGTGTTTCCACTTGCAATATAATTTACACAAATTGTATGATTTTTTGTTTGTCTTTCTGCTTCTTGTAATGCATGATACCTTACAAGGGATAATAAAACTGTATCTTTTTCCATATTTTTTAATATTATTTTAGAATTATGTTTTTATTAAATTAAGTGCTTCATATAGACCACTTTCCATTGCTTTTTCATATGATTTATAGTTCTTGTAAGCTGGTCCTTTCATTTGAGTTCCATCTACATCTATTATCGAAATCATTGGAAAATAACATGTTAGACTATTAATAGCTACACGTACTTCAATATTGTATTTAACTCTCAACCAATCACATAGAAAAGATTGAGTTGGTGCTGAATAATCCTCCCAATATGCATCATAATCTCCAATCTTTTCTTGATTATATGATGTGGTTATTGAATTCTTATGATTTCCAGAAACTTTAACACATTCACCTTTTTTATATTCTAATGAAGTACCATAATGATTATAATTATCTTGTTTTGCTTTTTGATAATAATCATCACACCATTCATCAAAACCTTTTTCCTTTGCTAATTTTGCAACTATTTCTCCAACAATTTCTTGTTTCATAACCTACTTCTTAGCATATTTTCTAACTATTGAATTAGCTGATTCATTATTAAAATATAAAAACCAAGGCATATACAATCTGTTTTTATTATTGTTTATTTCTTCTAATACTTTTAATGTTTCAGGATGTTGTGGAACTAAACCAGTTTTTTTACATGCATCTTTAATACAATTTCTATAATATTTTTCTGATGCAGATAACTCTGATTTTTCAGATGATTTACTAGCATCTGCTAACATTTTACGATATTTTTTTATATCACGAATTTCTTCTTCACTTAATCCAGTTTTAGATTTAATCTTTCTTAAAAGAGTACTTTCGTTTTTATTTGGGTAATGTTTAGTTGGGTCATTAGCTATTTTCGCTAATTTTGTGTGATTATGCATATTATTTTTCTTTTTCGTTATACCAATCAATAAACGCAACAACAGTAAGAAATGTGTTCTGCAATCTATTATTATGTGTGTTCATTCTATGAATTATTCTATTATTTTCATCACCACCACTCCAAAGGTTTTTATATGCAGTAGTACCATTACCTGTAATTTCAATAGAATAGGTATGTGTAACTCTTTCATTAGGGTCTAAATCTTCAATTATTGCAATTACTTCCCACAACATATTCCAATCCCTATGAAAAGGTAAACCCTTATGTGGATAATTATTATATTCAGAATATGCAACACGACAAGCAGAAACATCATTTACAAACCAAGTACCTTCTTGATCTTTATCAGTAAACCAACCCAGAAACTTTGCTATTTTATCGTTTCCGCTTTTAATATTTTCTCTGAATATTTTCATTTTTATTTACTTATACGATATTATTGATTTTTTGTTACAAAACTAATTACCAATTACCATAATCAGTAATATCTTTTGACTTATCACCAACACTAATAGTAGTAGTTATTCCAATTCCAGAACCCCTAGAAAATATTAAACTTACTGGCATCTTTTTATATTTATTTGATAAATTACTCATAAATTCATCACATGCCTTATTTTCATTATCGTTTAATTTAAAATGTTTACTATCCATTATCGAACTATTTAGTTTGTTTTTCAAATAAATTTGGATTTAATCTAACAAATTCTGGATTATATGTTGCTTGTGAATAGTGTTCTTTTTTATCTTCACTATAATCATAAACCCAAACAATATCATCAACGATCATGATAAAATCACCAATTTTACAATTAGCAACCTTTTTATGTGAATTATAAATTGGTGTTTTTAGTAATACTTTTTGTTTATAAATTTCAATATGTTGACGAGCTTCAGGATTCATTGATTTTTGAATTCTAATTTTCAAATTCTCATATATTAATTTAATACCAGTTTTTTTTGTTTTCTTTTTAATATCAGCTTTCTTTTTTACTGGTTTTTTCTGTGTATTTTTTTCTTTTTGTATCATTTTTAATGTTTTATAATAAATGTGAATTTATTTCATCAATTATTTCATTAATTTCATCTACAGTGTTATTAAAACCTGTTTGGTTTATTCTCCATGTAATTTCTCTTACAGAAAATCCATCAATATAATCATTATATACTAAATTAACGAATTTATCATCAAGAAATTCAATGGGTGTGAATATATGTTTTTTCACTATAAAAAAGTTTTAATATACCAATTAAGTGGTTTGTGTTTTAAACATCTAATATTTTCAGCAATTAACTGAACTAGTATGACTTCCTCACATGATGCACCAGTTTTATCATCAATATCATCTGGACTAACATGGAACAACCCACATGGAATTGTCACATCAATAAATTCATTAAATTCTTCTTGTGTCATTTTCCAAATGAATTATTTTTATTTTCAAAACCCTTAATA
>JGI10211J14876_10001289_pt1 | contig 11036 bp, 10 predicted proteins | sample Etolagsediment_FD_14876 | JGI IMG/M metagenome (IMG submission 14876)
ACTAAACAATTTCAAACCATTTCGCTTAACATGGCGGTTAATGCCTCCTTTATCGGCTATTTTATCTAATTTTTCTTCGAGTTCCTGAACCGAATATTTGGGTTTTTTCATTCGCTTGTGAATTTTTTCAGACGGAGTAGGCATAATATTTAAGTTGAGGGCAATTTCGGCTTCTTCAGGGGTAAATAAATACTGTAAAATCCGAATTTCCACGCCAGATTCCGTTTCTGGGAAACCTACGGGGAGGGTGTCAAGATGTCGCTGTAAGTTTCTGTAGTGGGGAATTACTTTTTGCATAATAATTTGGAGATTTTAACAATTTCAATAGAATTATTTGAGACAATATTCCATAAAAATTTTTATAGATAATTGATAAGAACTCTCTCTTTGCAGGTCGGAGTATAGACGATTATGCCTTGTATGTCAAAGCAAGATCAACCTCATGATATTGTGAGGGGTACCTATGTGGCTGAAAATGTGGGCTAAGTGATTGGATATGCAGTTTATTTACGCCACAATATGTGGGTAGGTCTATACAAAAGAGAATTTCACATTACGTACCATATAATGAAATCTGGATACATTTCAGTATACGTATGGTAATCAAAACATCAATTGGTTTTTGTACCTGGTGAACAGCAGAGGAGGGTGTGTATAAGATTTACCGATTTTAGCTCAAGGTTTATCCGGCGTCCTTTTTATCCGCCTTGGGTGGGTTTATCAGTCGGTTGTATGGTGGAATGGCGGGCAGTTTTCGGTAAACGCGTTTGCTATAAAGAGGAATACAAACCAATCATTATCTGTGACAAAGACCAAAGCTATTTATTTCGCATTTCCTGGAAGGGTTACCCACCTCGGGCATGGTTTGCTGATCTAACAAAAGCCAAGCGTAGATCTGACCCCTTCATTTTCGTTAAGGAGAGGTGTTTCTTTCTTTTGAGTCGCCCTTTAATGGGTAACCCCTTTACCTTTACCAGAAATATGCACGGTAATCTTCCATGCTCGCTTATATTATATGTTTGGGTTACAAGGCTAAAGTACAGAGCCCTAAAAAAATATATCAAATATGATATATTTATGTTGACAATATATCATAAAAGATATATTTATGAAAAAAATACCAAACAATCAAAGGAGAAGTTCTATGCTAGAAAACGAGAAGAAAACCATTAGGGCATTGGTCGAAACATCAGTGAGCCGAACTCCTGATAAAGCCCTTTTTTTCTTCAAGGACCAAAAAGTTACTTATGCAGAGGTTCTTGATACAATTAGCAGAATAGCTAACGGATTCTTGAATCTTGGTATCAAGAAAGGTGATAAGATAGCTATACTTCTTCCAAATTGCCTTGAATTCCCTTTTTGCTGGCTTGCTGCCAACATGATAGGAGCCGTAATGGTGCCGGTCAACGCCCGTTTTGTTGGGGATGAAGCTAAGTATATCTTGAATCACTCTGAAGCTAAATTGTTGGTCATGTCCAACCAGCACCGCGAGATGATCGCAAAAATTTACAGCGATTTGCCCTTTTTAGAGCACTTTATCAATATTGATAATTTCGAGGGGGAGAAAAACATACCTTACTCCGCGTTACTCAAGAATTCGGTGGTTCTTCCGCCTGCAAACATCAATGAAGATGACCTTGCCGTGCTGCTTTACACCTCCGGCACAACAGGGAACCCCAAAGGGTGCATGGCCAGCCATTACTACTTTGTGAACTTGGCAGACATACAGGCGAAACTCTTTGATCTTAGAGCGGATGATCGTGTTCTCACGGCACAACCGTTTTATTACATGGATCCTCAATGGAATACGCTCATGGTTATGGCAATTAATGCAACGCTCGCGTTTGCTGAAAAATTCAGCACAAGTAAGTTTTGGGAGGAAATTCGTCGGTATAGCATTACTTGTTTTTACTGCATTGGTTCCATGACGTCCTTCTTGTTTAATATGCCTTCCTCTGAGCTGGACAAAAAGCACAACCTTAAAATGGTGCAGACTTCTGGGATGCCTCCGCGCATGCATAAAGCATGGGAGGAAAGATTTAATGTCCCAGTCTATGAGGTTTATGCATCCACTGAGACAGCGGCAGATATCGCAGTCGATGTCGAAATGGATCGGAAAATCGGAACGGCTTGTATTGGCCAACCCGTCTATTACAGAGAGGCCAGGATTGTGGATGACAACGATGCAGAAGTGAAACAGGGAGAGGTAGGTGAGATTGTTTTGAAACGTTCCAGAGGCATGATGACAGGGTATTACAAGGATTCTAAAGCCACGGACCATGCCTTTAGGGGAGGGTGGTTTCATTCTGGAGACCTTGGATACAAGGATAGTGACGGAGACTATCATTTCATTGGTAGAAAAAAGGACATTATCCGGAGGGGGGGAGAAAACATCTCCGCTTCATCCCTAGAGCAGGTGCTGATGAGCCACCCGAAGATCATGGATGCTGCCGTTATCGCGGTGGACGACAAGATTCGAGGCGAAGAGGCGAAAGCCTATATTGTGTTGAAGCCGAATGAGATCGCCGCTTATGACGAAATTGCGAAGTTCTGTGAACAGAACATGGCGCCTTTCAAGGTCCCTCGATATTTCGAATTCAGAGAAAGTTTACCTAAGACTCCGTCCGAGAGAATACAGAAGCGAAAACTAATCGAAGAGAAATCGGATCTTATTCAGGGCGCTTATGATCGTCTGATAGGAAAAAAGGTAAATTAGAACCATGATCATCGGATTCAGATGGATCACCTTTCGCTGGGGAACCCAGGAGCAAAAGGCAGAAATTATGACAAAGGAGTTGATAAGTTACTGTCATCTGCTCTTGGAATGAGGAATTTAATTTTTACACAAAGTTACTAAAAGGAGGTAAAAGAATGAGAGCAAGAGTCTGGAAAGCGAGTATAGTGTCAGGAATGTTGGCAATTTTAATGATATGTTTACTCATGCCTGTTCAGGTTGAGGCACGTAAGAGCGAAATTCTTTTTGCGGTTGGTAACCCGTTCTATCCAGAACAAACGGAGTTTTTGGGTATTACGATTTATATGAATACTCTCCTTGGAAGAATTCAAACACACCCTTCACTTAAAGATAAGTTCAGATTAAAGGCAATGGATAAAGGCACTCTGTTCAGTAATCAGAACGATGCCCTAGAAGCTATCTCAATGGGGACCCTGCATTTAACCTATTCAGGACCTCATTTTCTCGAAGCACTCTATCCGGCTTGGAAGTTGTTGGAGGCGCCCGGGGTGATAGAAGACTGGGCCCACTTTATGCGAGTGTTGGATACACCCGCATGGAAGGAACTTGAAAACAAAATGGCCAAAGATAAAGGGGTCAAAATTCTAAAATGGGCTTTTGACACAGGAACCTGGTTCATCTTCACCAGCAAAGGACCAATAAATGTGGCGGCGGATTTTAAGGGTCAGAAGATTAGATATCCAGGTGGAGCTGCCTTTTCAAAAGCTCTTGCAGGATTGGGAGTGACAGGTGTCGCAGTCCCTTATACTGAGGTTGTGACAGGTCTTCAGACTAAAATGTTTAACGGTGTCTTAACTGATTTTCCTGGTGGCATGGGTTTCTATGAACTGGACCGTTATACCAAGTATGCAGTACTAATACCTGTAGCCATTCAGCCTATATGCATCATTGTTAATACAAAGTGGTGGGAGTCTCTTTCGCCTGTGGAGAGAGATGCCCTGAATGCACCATTTGAGCGGATTGATATGGAACCGTTTTTCCGTCAGACAGAGGGACGCTTCATTAATGAGTGGCGCAATAACCCGAAACTCGAACTGTGTCAGCCTAAAAAAGAGGAGATTGTAAAAGTACAGAGGATCATGAAGGACTCGATTCAAGGAGTGATCTCCGATGTGGATCCGAAATATATACAAGCCATCGACTCGGTTCGATGAACAGACCATTGAGGTGGGCGGCAGGCCAACGTCAGAAGTTTTTGGAAGCAGTAATCTCAATCTAAAGAAACAAAGACGAAGACCTGCTCGCCTCTCCATCTAATGGCTGATGTGTGGTAAAAAAACTAAGATGGGGGGTGAATTCCAATGAGCTCGATACGGGCAGTGTATGACAATATTTGCGGGTTTCTTCTTGCTTCAGCTGTGATCTTTAACCTTCTTGAGGTCGCATTAAGGCAATTCTTCCAAACTTCCTATGATTTTCTTATTGATTTCTCCATTTGGCTTACGATCTGGGCAGTTCTTCTGATTGCTGGACCAGTCTTAGCAGATGGGGAGCACGTATCTGTGGATTTCCTTCGAAATTCCCTAAAAGGTGTGCCAAGGGTAATCATTGAGGTTTTCAACATATTAATGACAGGGGTCTATGCAGTGACAGTATGTGTCAGTGGTATCCTCCTTGTTCATCAGTTATTTCTTCAGGGGGCTGTCTACCCTCGTTATATCCCTATACCAAAATGGCTTGTGCAACTGTGCGTCCCTATAGGGATGGGTATTTTCAGTCTATTCGCAATAGGTGAGTTTTATCGTATTTTGAGGAAGAAGTGGTAAGCAAGGTCTACAATAATTGTAATGAATGAGGAGTGATCGATGGATTATCTGGTTTACCTGAGCGGGGGCTTGATCATATTTATGTTCATTAGCGGCTCACCCTTGGCGATTGCCTTTGCTTTTGGATCCAGCGTTGTCGCTCTTTTTGTCATAGGAATGCCTTTGAAAGTCCTTGCTCAGCTGTTTTTTTCGTCAATTAACTCCTATCCATTGCTGGCTTGCCCATTCTTCATTATGGCAGGAAATCTAACACTCAGAAGCGGTGCAATGCCACCCCTTAAGAATGCCATTCAGGCTATGTTTGGTCACTTACCAGGAGGACTTGCCGTAGCAACAATCATTTTTGCAACCTTTCTCGGTGCTATATCTGGTTCTTCATCAGCTTGTCTCGCTGTTATCGGCACGGTGCTGCTACCAATATTTGTGCAGACAGGTTATGATCGTCCCTTTGGCGCAGGATTGGCGGTAACGGCTGCGGAAATTGGCCCTCTAATCCCACCCAGCCTTTTCTTTATCATTTTTGGAGCACTGAACAATATATCCATCGCTGAGCTCTTCATAGGAGCAATTGGCCCGGGCGTGTTTACAGCTGTCTTTATGTGTGTGACGGCCATAATGATTTCAAAGAGGAGAAAATACCCTACAAATCCCAGTTCCTCATGGACAATCAGATGGCAAGCATTCAAAGTGATCATTCCGTTAATGGGCATGCCAGTTGTTATTCTTGGTGGAATCTACGGTGGTTTTTTTAGTCCTACGCAGGCGGGTTCAACAGCCTGTCTCTATGCAGTGTTGATGAGCGTTTTTGTCTATCATGGCATTACTTGGAAAGGTTTTACAGAATCGGCCATCAGTACAGTCAAGATCAGCTCAATGATTTATATGCTCATTATGGGATCGGATATCATGGGCAGGATGCTAGCTTATATTGAATTGCCTCAACTCATTGTACAAATCGTAATATCAATGGATCTGGGTCCTTTGGCGTTTCTAATGGTTGTTAACATCCTATTGCTAGCGATGGGGTTCTTCTTCAGCAGCATCCCGATGATTATAATTGTCTTACCACTATTCCTACCAAGTGTCACTAGTCTTGGGATTGATCCTGTCTTCTATGGTGTACTGGCAGTTATGTGCTCACTTATTGGAGAAATTACCCCACCATTTGGACCACAGCTTTGGATCGCTGCCCCTGTATGTGACGTGGATATGGGTGCCATCTGGCGAGAGGCATGGCCTTTTCTTATAGCTTGGGGGGTTTCGTTATTTCTCACAACCTTTTTCCCATGGATTGCTATGTTTCCAGTATATCTTCTACGGTAATAACAATCTGGGAAGAAGTTTTTACTTTCTTAGGGTGTGGGAGCCCTCATCAAAATGAGGCCAGCAACAAAAGTGAGAATCATGAAACCAATAATCACACATTAAAACAACACCAGGAGGTAAAGAGAAAAATGCAGTTTGTTAAATACAACAAGACAGGGAGCATCGCGGTTATAAGTTTTAACAGACCTGAAGTTCTGAATGCCGCAAATAATCAGCTTACGAGGGAATTCCTGCAGGCACTAAAAAAGGCTGAGGTCGAACCAGATGTCAAAGTGGTCGTTTTGAGAGGTGAGGGAAAAGCCTTTTGTTCCGGACACGACCTCAAGGAGGATACGGCCGGAGGCACTCTGGAGGAAAGCTTCATTTTAATAGAGGAACTTCAGGAAACCACCAGAACAATCCTGAAAATGGGCAAACCTGTGATCGCTGCTATACAAGGTTATGCTGTAGGAGCTGGTTGTGAATGGGCCATGAACTGCGACATAAGGATTGCAGCAGAAGGCTCACAACTGGGCTTCCCAGAAACAAGTATAGGCACCACGATCACGAATGCAGGAACAAAACTGCTTACTCTTCTTGTGGGCCTTGGAAGGGCTAAAGAACTGGTCCTTACAGGCAGGATGATCGAGGCGAAAGAAGCTAAAGAATGGGGTCTAGTTAATGAAGTAGTATCTTTGCATGCCTTACAAAAGACGGCCATGGATCTAGCCGGAAAAATTGTAAAGAATTCTGCAATAGCAAACCGGCTAGCTAAGTTGGCGCTGAATGGTGCTGTCAACGAGGACTTTGATCAAACTCTTAGCCGGGAGGCCAGGGAAGCGATACTCATGCCAATTACAGCGAGGGACAATTGAATAAGAAAATAAGCTTCTTGGAAGATAAACAAGAGGACACCTTCATCTTTCTTGACCTTCTGGGCCTTTTGCGCTAATTATTTAATGAGCAAGAGCTTTTTTTGATACATATGATCACTGCAGTTTAGGTATTGGGGGAGGAAAACGTTTAACGCCCCGAAAGTAGGAGAAGAATAAATTTTTTAGAGTACTATTATGATATGAAAGCTGGCCGAATAAACTTGGGAAAGCGTGTGCGGGAGATTAGAAAGAATGCGGGGCTGTCAATGAAAGAGCTTGCGGAAAAGGTAGGCGTAAGTTTTTTAACCATCCAAAGGGTCGAGACGGATAAAGTGAGCCCTTCGGTCGCCCTACTATCTGATATTGCCTATCATTTGAATTATCCTTTGGCTTCCTTGGTGGCTGAAAATATGCAGGTGATTCACATCAAAGGAAATCAGCAACCGGTCATAGAAAGTCAAAACCTTAAGCTAAAAATCCTCGCCCATAAGGGGCTTTTGGACCAACATATTGCAGTCTCGCTGGGCAAAGCTGAGAAGGGCGAGTTCATAAGCCAACACAGGAATGAAGGCCAAGAGCTGAGTTATATTATCAAGGGGAGGCCTGTATTCAGGTATGGAAAAGAAAAATTCGAACTCAGTGAGGGCGATTTAATTTACCATGCCGGAAAAGAACTTCACTCAGTAAGCGCCTTGGAGTCCTGCGAGTTCATCACTATTTTATTCACGGATAAGTGACGGGATAAATTTCGGGATTACAGAATATTTGATTTAATTTTGATACCAAATGTCTTTTTTGAACTGTGAATATACGGGATATGACCTTGAGTGTTAAAGTGAAATCAATTTATGGTGTGTGGGGTAATAAGTATTTGACTGAAAAGGTGGGAGAGTAAGAGTATACTCATTTTATTTAAGCCACAATATATTGCGATGGGTCTGCACAGTCAGGAATTTAACATTACGTGTCATATACTCAAATCTGGTACATTTCAGTATATAATCATTCATGAATAAGAGGGGAGGGAGTGAAAGATTTTTATATTTTGCCTTAAGGCACGTTAAGCAATTTCTGCGCGAACGTTCTCATTTATTAAGTTGCTTGAGACGCAACGATTTATTACTGTTTCTCATCTTTCTTGTCATCATCATCCGGGATGCTTTTATATTTTTCAGCCTGTTGCTCAGTTATCTTATCGATATCTTTTTTCGATTTATGGTACTGCTTGACGGCCCGGTTCCCGGTGACCTCATCTACCATCTTTTCGCCGCTATTGCACCCGCCGATCATGCCAAGTCCGACTAACGCGATCAGCAGCGTCATGAAAAAACAACGCCAATTACAATGTTTCATACTTAAAGTTCTCCTTAAATAATAGTTTCTGACACGTGCAGGAAATCCCACCACAAAGCCCGCATTGCATAATCGATTCTTTACCAGGTTTTGTACCTCCTCCTGTCCTCCTTTCAATATGCTGCTTCGGTATTTAGAAGATTACCACATCTAATAATAACAGCAAATAAATGTAAACCCCAAGGATTAATTAAATCTGGCAGACACAAGAGATCAGGATCGTGCAGGGGTTTTAGCCAAGCGAAAAAGGATGTTTTTTCGTTAAGGAGAGGTGTTTTTTCTCTTGATTTATCCCGTGAAATTCCAAAGGACAGCGAAGCGTATTTCACTGGGACTTGCCCTTTAATGGGTGAGCCCTTTACGTGGGCGCTCACCCGCCGTCATATCCTGATCTTTTGAATCGCGCCCTGGTTTAGCTTGAGAGCAGGGCGTCCATGCACCATTTGCACGATGCCAATTGCCTTGCCGCAGGCAGGGCAGGCCGGACGGGCGCACAACGGTGAATTGACTACCCCCACACCGTCATCCTGAATCTGGTCCAGGTAGCACTTGATCAGCCGACCGCGCCCTCCTTTGGAATACTTGAAGAGAAGCTGCCCACACTGGCATTCGACTTTGATAATTCGGTCTTTGGACATGTCCGTTACACTTTCCCGCCTATCCGGCGCATGGCGTCAACCTGGCCTGCCTGAGCGTTGCCCTTATGTCCTCTTTTCTTTATTTATTTCCCGGTTCCCTTCTACAATCCCTCTATTATTTTGTCAACATAGTCAACTACGTCCAGTCCCCTGTTCACTCAGAGAATGAGCGGATTTTTTGAGAGGCTGAGGTTGACATTGATGGATTGCAGCATTACTCTTCCCCCAAGATTACGCAAAACATGAATCCCACAGCGAAAGGCGTATTTTTTTTAATCCGCCGAGAGATTATCTATGACTGCGTGTAAGCACAAGAAATTGGTACTCATTCAGCCGCCTAAAAACAAAATTCGTTGTACCTATTGTAACCTCGTTCTATCCAAAGAAGAGGTTACCAACGGCTACTGCCCGGAGTGCTACCATGTAAGGGGTGTGCGGCATTATGAGTTCGAAGAAGTAAAAGCAAAACCGGGGGTTGCAGTCCAATACCGCTGTGAGGAATGCGGCGCCATTATCGAATGGGACGGTGCTGAGAGTTAAGCATAACCTACCGGCGGTTTGCATTCCTATATTTTTGCGGCACATGATAAGGTGGTCAAGCATCATAACCTGACTGTTTTATGGTGCCGGTGTCCGTGATACGAATAGTTTCAGTGGGCATAGGAGAAATGGCGTTTGCAAACACTACCTTAAAAACCGGTGTAAGAGATGGCTTGAACAGGGGTTGGGAGGGTTTTCTCTGGATGGTCAAGATCATTGTCCCTGTATCCTTTTTTACGTCGCTTTTAGAATTTAGCGGTCTGCTCGATGCATTAGATTTTGTACTGGAGCCTGCCATGGGTTTGCTGAATTTCCCATCTATCGCTGCTCTTCCCCTGGTGGTGGGAATGCTCAGCGTGATTTACACCGGAATAGCTGCCATGATTGTCCTCCCTTTACCAACAATCAGATGACACTCATTGCAGTTTTTCTCATGATATCGCACAATCTTGTCCAGGAGGGGATTATCCAGGCAAAGTCCGGCCTTGGTGGCCGAAGTGGGGCTATTTTCAGCAAGATTTGATTCAACTTAGCCTGTCGAAGCATGGTGTAGATCCCGCTATCGGGGCCCAGTTAAATTATCAGTTATTTTATTTAACCGGGGTCAACAACGTCCCCAAAAACACCAAAGTCACTTTTAAAGATCAAGATTTAAATGCCTCCAAAAGGATATGCAAATCCTCTTGGAGGCTTTATAGTTGCACTGTCTGAAAACTCCAACATCCTAGCGTTAAGAATATCGCTTTCACTACACCACATGAATCTCAGTTGATTACCCGGACAGCATTTTTATCATTTCCTCCACTTGACTTACCGAAGCAATAGGAAATAGCTTGAAAGAGACAAATGGAACGAACTTTTGTAGATAACTGCTAACTTCTACCTCTGTTCCTTCAAGGACACTATATCCGCTTGTTTCGCCAACAAATGCTCCCCAATCCTTTGTTATCCCTTTCTCTAAACTCTCTTTAACCATCGCCATCAAGAGAGACCATCCCGCAGCGCGTTCTTTTGGGTCTACAGGTATTTTACTCTCGTCTATTTCCCAAAGAGATAGATATCTTCCCATGACTTTCTCCTCCTTTTATTATGATTTTTGGGTTGTTGAAGTGGAAAAAGCTAAGCCCTCCCATAGAATCAGGCAAGGGCCCCTCATTCAGGGATATTCGGAGAATAGGAGCGCCTCCAAAGGGAAACAGAACCCCCTTGGAGGCTGCGTATCGGCACCTTCAGAGGACCTCTTCTCATGATTTCCTCCTAAAGGTTTAAATAAAAGATACCTATTAACAATGTGGGGATTCTTATTGATTAGTATGACACATGGGAAACAAAAAGCAAGACTGAATTATTAGGTAGAAAATACGGATGTAAAATACCAAGTATTGAAAAGGCGTGAGATTAGATTTGCATTCTTCACCATTTCCCATAGCGACGTGAATAATAAAGGCCCTATTTTAGTTAATAGTTCAGGATTTCCCCGCCTGCCCCATTTACCCCGTAGGTCATGTAGATCGTACTGGGGTGGAATGTTATTTTTCCTTTTATTCCATCGGGGTTAAATTTTTCGAAGAAAACAAGCGTAGCGTATTTAACTGGGGTTTTACCCCGTGAAATTTACATCTGTAACAGCGTAGCGTATTTAACTGGGGTTTGACCCCGTGAAATTTACATCTGTAACAGCGGAGCGTATTTAACTGGGGTTTGAGCCCAAATTCATTTCATGTAATGAGTGCCCTCGGTCCTCACATTCCCGCAAAATACCTCACACGCCGGGGCAGCACCGTGACCGTGGTTGGTGTGGTGC
>JGI10211J14876_10001291_pt1 | contig 11027 bp, 11 predicted proteins | sample Etolagsediment_FD_14876 | JGI IMG/M metagenome (IMG submission 14876)
ATATATGGCGGGTCTGGACAATCCTCACTGTTATTATTTTACAGGTGGGGGAACGGTTCTTAAGGCGTTGGAGGAAGGAAGCCCCTTTAAAATCAAACCTGTAGAGCGACTCCTAAAAAGATAACTATAATGGCAATTACACCAATCTTTGATCCTCAAGCAAAGGGAAGGGGCATGAGGATCGCTGCCTTTATGTCAGGCTCTGGAACTAATGTTATCCGGCTTCTTGAAAGAGAAAAGGAACTGGAAAAGGAGCCTGGTGGATCCCCCTTTCACATTATCTTCATCTTTAGTGACCGTTCTGATGGTAGTTCAGCAGGGGAAGAAATTGCCCTTGATAAAGGAATCCCCTACTTCAGTTACGATATAAGAAAATTCTACTCCCTAAAAGGATTAAAGAGGACTGCCTTAACCCAGGTAACTTTGTCAGCCAGGAGGGAGTTTGACTCTGTGGCCTCTCGTTTGATCAAGGCCTTTGATATAGATATAATAGCCCTGGCAGGATATATGAGTTATCTCACATTGCATCGATGTGTCAATGTACATCCAGCTGATCTTTCTATACTTACATCCGATGGAAAAAGGAAGTATGTGGGCGATTATGCAGTGGGAGATGCAATAGCCAATGGAGAAACCTCTCTACGTTCCTCAACCATCTGGATAGATGCAGGGGTAGATACTGGACCAATCTTGATGGTCTCAAATGCCCTTACAGTAACCTTACCTTCTCCATTACCAGATTTACTTAAAGACAGAGAAGCCTTTGAAAAAGTGGTAGATGAACATCAGAGGCGCCTTAAAGAGTTAGGTGACTGGAAAATTTTCCCTCAAACAGTGGAGATGATAGCAAGGGGGCGCTTTTCCATAGATGAAGACAATAATGTGTATGTAGATGGACAACCTATTCCGAAAGGGTATCGGCTTGAGGAATAAAATTGAAAAAAATGAGTAAAAAAATTTTTATCACAAGAAGTTGATTGACAAGTCAATCAATTTTTATTAGTTTTTATCTATGAAAAAAGATCTGTTTACCTTTAAAAGAAACAAAGAGCAGTCTATCTTTGAAGCTGCCTTAAAGGTCATTAAACACAAGGGTTTTCATAAGGCAAGAATGTCGGATATTGCGAAAGAGGCAGGAATTTCCTATGGGTTAGTGTATCACTACTTTAAAAACAAGGAGAATCTTTTTGACGCTATTCTTGATCGATGGTGGAAGGGCTTATTTCACTTAATGGCAACGATTAGCGAGGGTAGCGATTACGATGTGTATAAAAAATTGAGACTTATCATTAACTACTTCCTGGAAACCTATCAGAGCAACCATGAACTGGTGAATATCTTCATCACAGAAATTTCCAGATCTACCACCAACCTGACGAAGAGTCGGTTAGATTGTTTCAGGGAATTCATGTCTCTCACCGACAAAGTTATTGCAGAGGGGCAAGAAAAAGAAATACTCAGAAGAGATTTTAAGGCTCGATACCTTACATATATATTCCTTGGGGCCCTTGAGACCTTTGTTACTGCAATGGTTCTTGTGGACCAAAGAATTGAAGGAGACAGACAAAAGGAGAGAATTGCAGAGAGCATTTTGGAGGTTTTTCTGAACGGAGCAAAAAGCCAAACGTGAGGAAATTATGAATTTTTCTTTCACCGAAGAGCAGTTGATGTTCAAGGAACAGGTGATGCGGTTCGCAACAAAAGAGATTGTGCCCAGGGTACAGGAGCATGAACTCAAGGGTGAATTTGACTTTCAGTCCTTTCGAAAACTTGGTGAATTTGGCATCCTTGGTCTTCATTTCTCTGAAGAGCTGGGTGGAAGCAATGCGGATGTTGTGACATCTGTGCTGGTTGGAGAGGCATTGGGTGAAGCCGGGATAGATGGTGGACTAACTCTTGCCTATGGGGCCCACACCTTTCTTTGTGCAGATACCATCTTTGCCCATGGAACAGATACGCAGCGAAAAAAATATATACCCAAACTGGCTTCGGGTGAATGGATTGGATGCATGGGCCTCACCGAGCCAGGTGCCGGATCTGATGTGGCTTCCCTTGCTACCAAGGCAGAAAAACGTGGAGATAAATATGTACTGAACGGAAACAAGATGTTTATTACCAACGGTCCAGTCTCTGATGTAGCAGTAATCTATGCCAAGACAGGTAAGGATTTAAAGCACGCAGGGATTTCTGCCTTTATTGTGGAGAAGGGGGCTGCTGGTTTTTCAACAGGTAAAAATTTAATTAAAATGGGTGTGAGGTCCTCTCATACCTCTGAACTGATCTTCGAGGACTGCGAGATCCCCGAAGAGAACCTGATCGGACAAGAAGGGGCCGGGTTTATCATGGCCATGCAGACAGTGGAATGGGATCGCAGTGCTCTGCTAGCACCTTTTATCGGCGGAATGACGTATGTGCTTAAGAAATGCGCTCGATTTGCAAAGGAACGCTACCAGTTCGGACGTCCTATAGGGGAGTTTCAGGCCATAAAACACAAACTGGCAGACATGAAGATCTTTATTGAAGCGGCCAGGTCATTATGCTACCGGATCGCGTGGTGTAAAGACCAGGGAAGGCCTCTCAATCATTTAGAGGCGGCAGTTGCCAAACTCTTTATTGGGGATTGGTCTCTTAAACCTGCCAATGATGCGATGGTCCTCCATGGTGGTTATGGATACTGCCACGAATATGAGGTGGAACGATACTTCAGAGACAGCCGCCTTGCGCCCATAGGAGGAGGCACTTCGGAGATTGAGAAAAAAATAATTTGCAAATTGATTTGAAGGACACAAAAAAATGGATTTTGATTATAGCGAAACGCAAAGAGATCTTAGCGAGAAGGTTAAAGGTGTATTTGATACCGATTCGGAGGCCAGTTTTGCAAAACTGGAAAGTGGGGATGATGACGTGATTCGCATTGAGGTCTCAAAGTATCTGAAGACCTTGGGGCAGGTAGGCTACCTAACACTTGGGCTTGAAAACGGAAAAGACACTGTGGGTCTGGTGGCAGCCCAGGAAAGCCTGGCTACGATCTCTCCGTCTCTCTTCTTATCGGTGGAAGTAAATGCGAGGATCTTTGGACGTCTGATAGCTGTTTATGGCACTGCTGACCAGAAGCGCAAATTCCTCCCTGGCTTAAAAAAGGGAAGGGTTATCGGAGCCGTGGCCCTGTCCGAGGGAGGCATGAATATTGAAAACAATCCTTTACATACCGCTGGAGTTCCATTTGACGACGGTTTTTTGGTCACTGGAGAGAAAAATTATGTGGTAAACGCCTCGATTGCCGACTGGATTGCTATTGCAGGAAAGGTGAAAGAAAATATTGTTTTTTTCCTGATCAAAAAAGGCAGTGAAGGTCTTTCCATTGGTCAAAGGCTCTCTACCCTGGGATACAATGGGACGGCTATCTCCGCTATCTCATTAGAGAATTGTCCTGCCCTCTCAAAGTATGTAATCGGTCCTTTTGAGGGAGAAGAGCCTCTTAAGACGATACGCACATGGGAAAATCAGATACTCACAGCAGGAAGCTTGGGACTGATGCACCGCTGTTACACAACTTCTTTGAGTTACGCCAAAAACCATAAAAGCGGCAACAAGCCGATTATTGCATATCAGGAAGTAGGTTTCAAACTGGCAGAGATGCTGACTCTTTTACAAACAGCACAATTGTTGGCCTATAGGGCTGCATGGATGGCTGAAACCAAAGACAGAGAAACCAGTGTGGTTGCATATTGTGCCAAGGTCTTTTGTGCCGAGTCAGCCGAAGAAATAGCAAGTCAAGCCCTGCAAATTCTGGGTGGACATGGCTATATAGGAAGAAATCCTGCGGAAGAGGGCTATCGCAATGCGAAATATCTTCAGATTGCCGGCACCTCCACAGATATATCTCGCATGAAGATCGCAGATGGGGTATTACAGATGGACTAACGGGCAGAGAGAACGTTCACTGCAGATTCGCGAAGAGCACAGAGAGAATAGCTTGATAGTATAGGAATTTCCATTTTGGACGCAGCCTGCCCTGGCGTGACGTCCTTGGCATATATTGCAACCTCTGTGGTATCTATTGACTCAGACTATATAGCCTAAACATTGCATGCCAGGTCTGGGCCAGGGATGACCGCAGATTATCAAGATTTTAAATATTTCAAAATAGTTATCTGCGAGTATCGGCGAAAATCTGCGTCCTAATTAATTTATTCAGTGTCTTTCGCGTCTCAAGCGAAGCGGGCGATGAGAGAGGAATTACCATGGAAATCATTGAAACAAAAGTCAATACATCCAGCGAGGAATACCGGGAGAACTACCAGGCAATGGATGCAATGGTGGCGGACTTAAAGAAAGAGTTAGAAATAGCGCAGGAAGACCGCTCGGAAAAGGCGCGCGCCAGACTTGCCCAGCAAAATAAGCTCTCTGTCCGTGCGCGTCTGGAGCTCTTGTTTGACAGGAATACGCCCTTTATGGAGATAGCACCGCTGGCTGCGAAGGGTATGTATGATAAGAAGGTTCACGGGGCAGGGGTCGTTGCCGGAATCGGAATCGTTGAAGGCCGCGAGGTCATCGTCCATGCAAATGATTCCATGATAAAGGGTGGAACAATATATCCCATGGGAGTCAAGAAAGGAATTAGGATACAGACAATAGCTATGGAAAATCACCTTCCAATTATCTATCTGGTAGACTCAGGTGGAGCCTATTTACCCCTCCAGTCAGAGATCTTTCCAGATGCGGATGACGGAGGTCGCATATTTTATAACCAGGCCTTACTATCCAAGATGAGAATTTCCCAGATCTGTGGGGTGATGGGTTTATGTACAGCGGGCGCAGCGTATATACCAGCCATGAGCGACGAGGTGGTTCATGTAAAGGGCACCGGGGCCATTTTCCTGGGTGGACCACCCCTTGTCCTTGCTGCGACAGGTGAGGAAGTTACGGCCGATGAACTTGGCGGGGCCAATGTTCATTGTAGGGAGTCAGGTGTTTCTGACTATTTTGCTGAAGATGATAACCACTGTATCGATATCATCCGCCAGATAGTCAAAAACCTTCCACCTCCCCAAAAGTCAGATATTGGACTCCGTGAGCCAAAACCCCCTGTTTATAACCCCAAAGAAATTTACGGCATCGTTCCCAGGAGCCTCAACATTGCCTACGACGTCCGTGAAGTCATCGCCCGAATGGTAGATGGAAGCGAATTTCTGGAATTCAAGGAAAATTACGGCCCCACTCTGGTTTGTGGCTGGGCCTTTATCCACGGTTATCCAGTAGGTATATTAGGGAATAACGGTGTTCTTTTCTCTGAGAGCTCCCTTAAGGCAACCCAGTTCATCCAGCTATGCGATAAACGGGGAACGCCCCTTGTATTTCTCCAGAATATCACAGGCTACATTATTGGGAAGGAGTACGAACGGGGGGGAATCACAAAGGATGGCCATAAAATGGTTAATGCTGTGGCTACTGCCACTGTCCCCAAATTCACTGTGATTATTGGGGCCTCCTTTGGCGCAGGCAATTATGGCATGTGTGGCCGGGCTTACTCGCCTCGCTTTTTGTGGATGTGGCCCAATTCCCAGATCGGTGTGATGGGGGGCGAGCAGGCAGCAGGCGTCATGGTGACAGTAAAAAATGATCAGCTGGCCAGAGAGGGAAAACCGCCACTTTCCGAAGAAATAGTGAGTCAAATCAAGGGGCCGATTATTACCTCGGCTGAACGGGAAGGGAATGCGTACTATTCCACAGCCAACATGTGGGATGACGGAATCCTTGACCCAGCCAAGACAAGAGATGTGCTCGGGTTGGCTATATCGGCGGCGTTGAATGCGCCGCTGAGGCATGATGTGTATGGATACGGAACATTTAGGATGTGAGAGGATTGAGATTAAGAGTAAATGTCTATGTTCAAGAAAATATTAATTGCCAACAGAGGGGAAATAGCCGTTAGAATTATCAGGACCTGCCGGGAAATGGGAATTCACACAGTGGCGGTGTATTCAGAGGTGGATGCTGCTGCTGTGCATGTCTTAGAAGCGGATGAAGCTGTCTTATTAGGAGAATCAGAACCGGCTAAGAGCTATCTTAATATCGAACGTATCATTGCTGTAGCCAAAAGCACTGGTGCTGAAGCTATTCACCCTGGTTACGGATTCCTGGCTGAAAATTCTGGATTTGCGGAATGCTGCGAAACCTCAGGGATAACCTTCATTGGCCCCCCATCGGCTATTCTCAGGGATTTGGGAAACAAGACTGTGGCGCGCCGGATCATAGAATCTGCCGATGTGCCAGTAATTCCAGGCATGCTGGAGGCGTCACACAACCTCGCACTCTTACGCCAGGAAGCTGAGCGAATTGGCTATCCAGTTATGGTTAAGGCCGTTGCTGGCGGTGGTGGTAAAGGGATGCGGATTGTTTTACACCCAGAGACAATGGAAGAATCCTGTATCTCTGCCATGAGTGAAGCGGAGAAGGCCTTTGGAGATGGCTCTCTCTACCTTGAAAAGCACATGGAAGCCCCTCGCCACGTGGAATTTCAAATGTTAGCTGATCATCATGGAAATGTGGTGCATCTGTTTGAAAGGGAATGTTCAATCCAGCGTAGATACCAGAAAATTATCGAAGAAACTCCCTCTCCAGCCATGACACCCGCACTTCGTAACGAAATGGGAAAGATAGCTGTGTCAGCAATCAAGGCATCAGGATATATTAACGCTGGAACCGTCGAGTTTTTACTGGATCAGTTAGGACAATTTTATTTCCTTGAGGTAAACACTCGTCTCCAGGTGGAGCATCCAATCACAGAGCTGACCACCGGTATTGATCTTGTACGGCAGCAAATTGAGATAGCAGCCGGTAACCCTTTAACCTTTACACAGGAAGATATTACTCAACGGGGACACGCCATTGAGTGTCGTATTTACGCTGAAAATCCGGAGGCCAATTTTTTCCCTTCTCCAGGGACTGTTGCCCTCTATAGGGAGCCTTGCGGGCCTGGTATCAGAAATGATAGTGGTATTTATGAGGGGTTTGAAGTTCCTATGGAATATGACCCTATTCTCAGCAAGCTCATTGCCACAGCTGGGACGAGGGAAGCGGTCCGCCAGCGTATGATCCGTGCCCTTAAAAACTATGTGATTTTAGGGGTTCGCACCACAATCCCATTTCTGATCGATGTTCTCAGCTCTCCAGAGTTTGTAAAGGGAAATACCCACACCGGTTTTATAGATCGTCACTTTGAAAACTGGAGCCAGAGCAAGGAGGATGAGGATTTGGCAAGGATCGCGTATGTGGTTGAAGAGATGGCCTCCCATGGAAGACCCTCAGCTAAGGTCAGTGAAAAGGGCTGGCCCTCACCCTGGGAGACGCTTGGAGAATGGAGGATTTAGAACTGGGGGCTTTCCCCCAACTGGAATAGTGGATTAATGGAATGTTTGAGTAATGGGTGAACTTGTCTTAAACAAATTGAAAAAAATGAGTAAAAAAACAGCTTTTTCCGATTTTATTTCCCAATACTCCAGCACTCCAGCACCCCATTATCGTACATGATTGGCATAAACCAATTTTCATTTAAAATATGTTGTTTTTGCGCTTGAAGCTGATTGAATTGCGAAGAGGTGAGCATGAAGTATCGCCTTAAAATTTTAGAAGAGATAGTTGACGTGGATGCCTCTCATTCTGATAGCGAACATACTGTTCAGGCTATCATAGAGGGAAAGGAATATGATGTTCACTACCAGAGTGTTGTCGATAGGTGTTTTCACCTGGTCATGAATGGAAAATCTACAGAAGTGTTTGTTGCCCCAGGGGATCAAGGGAAGCATATCTTTGTGAACGGCCGTACCTTTTTTGTCCAGGATGCGGACCAACTACTTACACGCCGGGCCAGACGCAGAGGCCCGGAAGAAACCCCGGGAGAAGTAACGCCCCCTATGCCATCGGTAGTCCTTAGGATCATGGTCAAGGAAGGAGAGCGCGTGAAACGTGGCCAGGGCTTAGTCGTGGTAAGTGCAATGAAGATGCAAACTACTCTTGTGGCCCCCTCTGATGGCACGGTAAAAAGGATACACACATCAATAGATGCAAAGGTGGCTCCTGGTGATATCTTGGTGGAGATCGAGGAGGAGGCAACTGAAAATGAGTAAAGAGCTTCTTTATGAGGTGAAGGAACATGCAGCCTTTCTTACAATCAATCGCGAGGAAAAAAGAAATGCTATCAGTCAGGATATGATAACTGCCTTCCTGGAGTACTTCAAGAGGATTGAGCAGGATGAAGCAGTATATGCTGTCTGTATAACAGGAGTAGGAGAAAAGGCCTTTTGCTCAGGTGCAGATCTGGCTACCACTTTGGGCGGGAAAATGGAAGATAGCTTGTCCGGTGCAAGAAATTATGCTGAACTTCTCAAAGTGATGGCCCGATGTGGAAAACCCTTGGTTGCACGGATCAATGGACCATGCCTTGCAGGTGGTATAGGGGTGATGCTCTCGTGTGATATCGTTATTGCCCGGAATGATGTGTTTTTTTGTACTCCGGAGGTTAATGTCGGGGTTTTCCCTATGATGGTAGGCGCGCTCCTTTATAGAAACGTGAACAGGAAAAAGTTGATGGACATGGTTCTCACAGGCCGCAAGATCCTGGCTCCTGAGGCAGAAAATATAGGACTCATAACCCGTTCTGTAGAACCCAATTGCCTGGATGATGAGGTTCAAAAGACCTTAAAGATCTTGACATCCAAAAGCCCAATCGGGGTCCGTATTGGCAAAGAGGCATTTCGTGCCATAGACACTATGCTCTTTGAAAGTGCAGTTGATTATCTGTGCGAGGCTTTAGGAAAGGTCATTTCTACCGAGGATGCCAAGGAAGGTATGATGGCCTTCATTGAAAAAAGAGAACCCACGTTTAAACGGAGGTGATGGTTGCAGATGACTTCATTGTGGATTAGCGAAAATCGTAACTATGAGCGTTCGTGCATGATCACATGTGCCCTTTCTGGCGTGGTTGCTAATAGAGATCAGTGCCCAGCTATACCGTATAAACCAGAGGAATATGCGGCTGAGGCCAAAAAGGCCTATGAGGCAGGGGCAGCTGTGGTTCATATCCATGCACGGAAGCCTGACGGGTCCCCGAGCTACGAGGTAGAGGACTACCGAAATATATATGAAGCCGTGACTGCCACCTGCCCGGTGATCATCAATTTCTCAACTGGTGCAGTGGGGATTTCGGTGGAAAAAAAGATTGCCCCAATTAAAGAAATTCAGCCGGCTATTGGTGCCCTGAATATGGGGTCGATGAACTATGCCAAATACCACCCAGGAAAAAAGACGTTTGTATTTGACTTTGTGTTTGCTAACCCTTTTTCAGACATTGTTCCCTTGGTTTCTGCTATGAAAAATAGCGGCGTCAAGCCGGAAATGGAGTGCTTTGATTCAGGGCACATTGGAAATTCTTTTCCTTTGATACACATGGGTTTGCTAGAGCCTCCCTATCAATTCAGCCTGATCATGGGTGTGCTTGGCGGAATACCCCCTACAGGCGAAAATTTGGGCAATCAAGTACGCTTGCTCCCTCCTCATAGTGATTGGGAGGTAATTGGTATCAGTCAAGATCAATGGCGGATGGTAGCCACTGCGATTGCTTTGGGAGGAAATGTTCGGGTTGGTCTGGAGGATAATTTTTATATCTCCTCTGGTGTGATGGCCACAAGTAACGGCGAATTGGTTGAAAAGGCGGCAAGGATGATACGAGATCAGGGGCGAGAGGTAGCCACAATAGAGGAATGTAGGGAAAGGCTTGGGCTGAAACACCGATAAAATAAATTAGCCGCAGACCCACGCAGACTGATACAGATCTTTTGTTGGGCCGACTTGGCCCAACAAAAGATGCAATCGTTTCGTGAAAGAAACGCATTTTTAGGCATCCAAAAACTGAAATCAAAAGGATGGCTTTCAATTTGCCCGAAGGGCATAATGGTTAATACCTGGCCAGGTCGGCCAGGTATTAGTCCGCGTGTTTCTGCGGTTGAAATATATATCTGAGGCGTGAGACGAAGCTTAGTAAAAGAATCTACAGTACGTAAATAATTTATCATAAAATAACAACGCAGGAGATATCATGAAAATAGAGACAGGAAAGAGCTACGATGAATTGCAAATCGGAGAGCACGCAAGTTTCTCTAAAACAATCACTGAAGCGGATGTTTATCTCTTTGCCGGTATCAGCGGGGATTTTAACCCGCTTCATGTGAACGAGGAGTACGCCCGACAAACTACTTTTAAAACCAGAATTGCTCATGGGGCCCTTCCCCATAGCTTGATAGCACCAGTTCTGGGCATGAAATTACCTGGACTGGGGACTGTGCTCGTGGAGATTACTTGCCGTTTCAAGGCACCAACCTTTTTTGGTGATACCATTACCGCAACGGCAGAGGTGAAAGAAAAAATTGAAGACAAACGATGGGTGAGGATGAAACTCACATGGACAAACCAGAAAGGAGAGGTGATTGCAGAAGGAGAGGCGGTTGTTATACCACCAGCGTAATAGTGCAAACTTAAAAAAGGAGGAAAATATGGCTTTAACAAATGTCAAAGAGGTTTTTACCAAGATGCCAGAGGTTTTTAACTCCAGTGCTGCCCAAGGACTGGATGTGGTCTTCCAGTTCAACATCACTGGAGAAGGCGGAGGAAACTGGAATGTGGTAGTCAAAGATGCTGCCTGTCAAATTCAGGAAGGTACTCATGAGGCACCAAACGTAACGTTAACTATGACCTGTGAAACATGGCTTTCCATTGTAAACAGAGAACTGAATGCCATGCAGGCGTTCATGGGAGGTCAACTTAAGGTCAGCGGAGACATTATGCTGGCGCAGCGAATTCCGGAGCTTTTTCCATTCTAAAGAAAAACTTTTTTTGCCTCTCACTGAGACCACGGAGTACTCAGAGTTATTAAATTTTTCTCTGTGATCTCTGTGTGCTCGAACGACCAGAAGGAGTGGGCGAGAGTATCATGAGTGATTTTCAGGAATATTTTGGTGAACAGCACGAAC
>JGI10211J14876_10001293_pt1 | contig 11013 bp, 11 predicted proteins | sample Etolagsediment_FD_14876 | JGI IMG/M metagenome (IMG submission 14876)
CCCTCCAAGAACGCCGCCTTTCACTTTTTCAGGCGAGGTTCCTGGCTTGTTTATGTCAAAGCTTCTTGCAACAAGCAGGATAGGGTCTTTGTTCAGGTCTCTTTTTGGTGTTGGAATATTTTCTTGTATTGCTTTCAGCAGCAAATCAATGTTTATTGAATGCAATGCGCTTATAGGGATTATAGGAGCGTCCTTGTATTTTGTGTTTTTCAGGAATTCTTTTATCTTTTTGTAATTGTTTTCAGCAATTGCTTTATCCACCAAATCTATTTTGTTTTGCACGACGATTAATTTGTCAATGTTCATGATCTCTAGAGCCATCAAGTGCTCTTGTGTCTGCGGCTGCGGGCATTCCTCGTTTGCAGAAATCAATAATATCGCTCCATCCATTATGTTTGCACCGCAGATCATTGTTGCCATCAAACTCTCGTGTCCAGGAGCATCAACCAAGGACGCAACCCTCAGAAGTTCTGTCTCGCTTCCGCATTTCTTGCATTTTGTAAATACTGTATAGCATTCTGGCTCAGGACATTTTGGGCATTTGTATATGTTCATGTCTGCATAGCCAAGTCTTATCGTGATTCCTCTCTTTATCTCTTCAGAATGAGTGTCTGTCCATTTGTTTGTCAGGGCCTTGACTAATGTTGTTTTTCCGTGGTCAACATGGCCAATCAAGCCTATGCTTATGTCTGGCTGTCTTGCTTCTTTTTTATTAGAAGTTTTCTTTGTTTTTTTGACTGCTTTCTTTTTACCCATCTAGGTCAGAAAAGTAGTAATTGCTTTATAAAACTTGCTTTATTCCTTAATAAAAATAGGCAAATATGCGCGCTGCATCCAACCTGATGCGCGTTCAACAAATCCAAAGATTTTTTCTAAATCACTTTCATTTGTTATTACTTGATTCTCTAATACTGAAAGATTGCCGTCCATTTTATAATAAGGAATATATGCAGAATATTATAAAGATTGCGCAATATAACTATTTTTAGGATTTTGCAAGTATGTTTTCTAAATCTATTGAAGGAAGTTTGAATCCTAGCTCGTTCATCATCATTCTCGTTGTTCCATTTCGTCTTAATCGATAGTTATGCCATTCAATGCCTTTATCTAAAATTATTTTTTCAGCTATTTCTGCATTTCCTCCTCTAGAAAGCGCCCAAATATTTTCTATTTTAACCCCGTTCCGAACTAATCTAAGAATTGCAATCTCAAATGTTTCGCCGTCGTTTGCATAATCATCGCAAATTAAGTATTTATCATTAGAATTTATTCCGGGAATTACTTCTTCTCTCCATTTTTTAGGTTTTTTATCTTTATTGTAGTGAGATATAAAACTGGCAGTATATTCTGCTCCAACCCAAGGAGGAGGAGTATAATAAATTTTGCGAACAGGAACAGATAATCCATTTTCAACAAAAAACGCCCTAGAAAAAGGCTTGTGTTCTGTTTGTACAACCATGGCAATATATTTGCTCATTTCAGAATTAAATTCTTCTTTAGATTCTGATAATGTTCTCATTTTAATTGTATAAAAGAGAGGCAGTAATAAAAAGCTTGCGTAAATGTATATTTAATACGAAACTATAAAAAGCGAATTATTTTAGCATTCTTTAAAATGTCCAACAAAAATGATATGGCAGATGCTGTAGACTTCATTATACAAGTTTGTGGAGAGTGTTATTACGCTCAACATAAAGATGTAGAATCAAAAGAATTTTGTTTAGAAGAGCTCGAAACTCTTAAAGAGCAGGGTGAATCTTATCGGGGCATAAATATTGAAAATCTGCAAGAAACTTGCAGAAATTGCGACTTGTCTCAGCCATATGTTAAAAATGCATTACTCTTCTCCTAATTCCTCGATATGCGTCCGAACACTGTCCATTGCGCCGTACACTTTTACGCCTGCAAGCACTTTCTCATCAGGACAGAGCAATCTTGGCTTGCCGTCATGCATTGTCAATAATATCATTGCTGTGCTTTCTACATTGTCAACTGTTTCAGAGCAGACATTTAGTATGACTATGCATTGCTTTCCCATCAATTCTTCTATCTTGTAGCTTTCTTTCAAGTCTGCAACTACTTGTATGTCTCTCTCTACAGGGCCTAAATCAAGAAGTAATATGTATTCATCTTTTTTAGAATGCATTTCTGCTCCTGTTATGGTGGCGACTCTTATCTCGAATTTTTCAAAGTCTTTGAATGTAAGTTTTATTGGATCACATGCCATGAATATTCACCTCTGTGCTAAGAATTGCTGTTCTGTTTTATAAGCTTTTCTTTACTACATAGAATATTTCATTGGATTCCTTGATTATCTCAAACTCATAGCCTAATCTTTTCAGCATCTGTTCAAGCCATCTACGATAAGGATATTTCATCGGCTTTCCAGTCACTTTTTTTGTTGCAAAACTTATGACAAGGTATTTTGCATCTATGTTTTTTATCAAGGATTCGCTTGCTTTTCTTCCTCTTTTCCTTTCAACTTCATCAAGAATCTTGAACATAAAACAAACATCTGCTTTTGGAAACCTCTTCAATAAAGAAGGGTCTTTTGCAGCTTCTGTCAAGTCCAAAGGAACTGCTTTTCCTTTAATCTCCATTTTCTTGAAACACTTCTCTAAGAATTCGCAGTCTGCTGCATTTAATTCAGAGGCATAATACTTTGCATCAACCTCCATATAAGGATAGCTCACAGGATTCAGGCCGCACCCTAAATCTAAAATCACTTTAGGCTTTCCTGTTATTGCAAATATCTTTTGATAAATCACAGGATAGATTGGAATCCTCTCTTTTGTTGACAGATGCGTCTCTAATATTTTCTCATAAGCTCCTTCTGAAAGATATTTTTCTCTTTCTTTTGCTGCTTTTGTCAAAAACACGCCGTAGATTCTCCGCAAGACAGCCCGGACATGCTTTATTGTTTTCTTGTAATCTTCAGAACGAGTTCTTCCTTCAGAAACAGCTTTCATTGCTTTAGGATTCTGCTTGAAGTANNNTATCGCTTCTGCGCGCACAAACCGGTCTTCTATTGCATTGAACTCTTTTTTTTCTTTTATTTTTGCAATCAATTCTTTTATCATATTGGCTGCGCCCTTAAGTCAAATTTAGTCACATCAATTATCCTGACTTTTATCGTCTGCCCCAAGACAAAATTGCCAGACACGATCACTGGCTTGTAAGCATGGTTCCTTCCGATAAAGGTTCCGTCTTTGCCGTGTTCATCAATGATTATCTCGCCTTCCCAATTCTTCCATTTCCTGTTGTTGCTGAATGCAGTCCACTCAAACTGCGAGCTTAGTTTTCTTGACCTGTCTTTTATCTCTCCTCCAGGGAGCTGTTTCTCTCTTTTTTCTGCTCTTGTTCCTGGACGCGAAACAAATCTTGAGATGTTCAGGACATCTGGTTTTGTTTGGTCCATCAATAACAAGCTGTCCTTGAACTGTTCATATGTCTCTCCTGGAAATCCGCAGATTATGTCTGTTGATATTGTTATGTCAGGAAGTTCTTCCCTGAATCTTTTGATTATGTGCCTGAAATCTTCCACTTGATAAGGCCGGTTCATTGATTTCAATACCTTGTCATTTCCGCTCTGCACAGGAATGTGCAAAAACTTGAACATCTTTTGATGCTTGAATACTTTTATCAGCTCTTCAAGGTTCAAGAGAACATATTTTGGGTTTGCCATGCCCAGTCTTATCTTGAAATCTCCTGGAATCTCAACAAGTTTCTTCAATAGTTCTGCGATGTTTGTGCCTATGTCAACTCCATAGCAGCCAGTGTCCTGCGCAGTTATCCATATCTCCTTGCATCTGTCTTTGACACACTGCCGCACTTCATTTATGATTGATTCAACTGGGTATGAGACCAAATCACCCTTGATTAGTTTTACAGAACAGTATGCGCATCTTCCCCTGCAGCCAGATGCAATCGGGATTATGCCGATGACTGGGTTCTTTCTTACCCTTGGTAGGTTTATCTTTGGAGTTTTGTTCTTTGCAAGTATTGCCACAGGATTGTCATGCAGGGTCTCTTCAACAACAGAAACAACCTTGCTCACATTATGCGTGCTTACGAAAGAAACATCTGGGATTATCTCTCTTATCTGCGGATGCAGGTGCTTTGGTATGCAGCCTGCAACAATTATCTTCTTGTAAGGATGCTCTTCATGCACTTTTCTTATTTCCTTGAGTGCATTGTCATCTCCCTTGACTGTGCAGATATTGAGAATGACAATAAATGCATCTTCTATAGAATCAACTATCTTGAAATCTGCTTCAGCCAGGAGGCCTTTCATCATCTCTGCTTCTGCAAAGTTTGCACTGCAGCCAAATGTCTTTATGCAGATGTTTGTGCTCATGAGAAAAGTCAGTTTTATCTTATATTTAAAGCTTCTGTGAATTCTTTTTGGCAACCTTTCTTGATTTTGCCTGCTCCAGGCTAATAGTGTGGCGGCACTCAACGCACCATTTGCGCATAGGAGAATAGCTTTGTATCTCTACGCCGCATCTTTGGCATTTCACTAAATTTCCCCCCATGCCTCTTAATAAACCAGCATACTTTATAAAAGTTATGCTTTTGATATTACTCTCGAGTAATTAACAAAGAGATATTTTTCATTTGGAAAGGTATGTCTTAGAAAAGTTTTTATATTTCAAAGATTATGTGCGCTATAATAGGGTATTTCCGAATAGAAACTGGGGAAGATTTACCATATGGAAAACAACGGTTTGAGCAGTAATGAGAAAAAAATTCTTAATGAAGTAGGTAATTGTGTCAAGATAGATGTGCCTGCCTTGGCTGAAAAGACAGGCCTTAGCAAGCCCACTGTGCGGAGTATAGTCCAGAAGCTTGTTTCTGCTAATTGCATTATGCCGCGTGTTTTGATGGGCCCTGCTGCTCTTGGCTTGAACTTAATGACAATATATGAGCTTAATTATCCTGCATCTGCTGTTGCGAGGGGAGATGTTCTAGAGCAGCATATAAAGGCAATGCTGCCCATCACGCCGAATATCGCTGCTGTAATCAAAGTAAATCCGACAAAGGTATTGATTATTTCATTTTACACCAGCCTGGAGCAGAAAGATTATGCATTCAGCCAGACTCTTGCGCGTTATTTCAAAAAAGTGGGCGAGGATTTTCCAATGACTGCCAAGGAATTATGGACGCGCCCTGCAAAGGATTTTTATTATGATCCAAGCATATCTAAATTTTTGAAAGGCATTGATGATTTCAATAAAAATTCAAAAGAATAAAGAAGGAGGCATATACATATGGAAGAGAGCCAACAGCTCGGAGGCAATATCGAGCTCGTGGGTTTTAAGGAAATTGACGGCGGCTCTATGATAATCTTGAAGAAAGTCATAGGCAGCTACGCGCGAAAGTTTTCTGACAGGCTGGACGGCATTGACAAGCTGACCATACGGATGAAAAAAGTGGGCAACAGCCAGTTTGAGCTCAACTGCCTTCTTGCAAAAGAGGGGCAGCAGTTTAATTCAGAAGTGACTGACTACAACCTGTTTGTAGGCGTGGATCAGGTATTGAAAAAGATTGAAACATCTGCGTTGAAGTGAAAACTTTTAAATAGCTTAAGTTAATTCTCGTACTTAATATGTTCCAGAACCATATAAAGAAGATACTGAAGAAAGAATTAAAGCTTAAAGATATCTCCTTAGAGATACCTCCTGACTCAAAGCTGGGTGATTATGCTTTTGCCTGCTTTGCACTGGCAAAAGACATGAAAAAATCCCCTGCAGAGATTGCAAAAGAATTTGCTCAAAAATTAAAGCCAGATGATTGCATAAAGGAAATCAAGTCAACAGGCCCATATGTTAATTTTTTCATAGACAAAAGCAAGCTTGCAGAAGAGACTGCAAAAGAGATTTTCAAGAAAAAAGACAAGTACGGGCATTCCAAGATAGGCCAGAAAGAGACTGTTGTTATTGAATATCCTGGGCCGAACACCAACAAGCCGCTGCATATCGGCCACATGAGAAACATGGCTCTTGGCGTAAGCATGTCAAACATATTTGCAAGCCAGGGCTGCAAGGTCAAGAAAGTCAATATTGTCAATGACAGGGGAATACATATCTGTAAAAGCATGCTTGCTTACCAGAAGTGGGGCAATAAAAAGACTCCTGAAAAAGAAAAAAGAAAGCCAGATCATTTTGTAGGCGATTATTATGTCATGTTCTGCCAGAAAGCAAAAGAAAATCCAGAATTAGAAAAAGAAGCGCAGGAGATGCTCAGGAAATGGGAAGAAGGCGACGAAGAAGTGCGAGCCCTCTGGAAGAAGATGAATAAATGGGCTTTCAAGGGTTTTAAAGAGACTTACAAGCATTTTGGGCTGCCTAAGTTTGACAAGGAGTATCTGGAAAGCGAGACTTATAAGAAAGGCAAGGAGATTGTCATGGAAGGTCTGGATAAAGGATTATTCCACAAGAGAGATGACGGCGCCATTGTTGTTGACCTGAACAGGCAGGGATTAGGTGAAAAGGTCTTGATAAGGGCAGACGGCACAAGTGTCTACGTTACACAGGATTTGTTTGTTGCAGAGCAAAGATATGAGGATTTCAAGTTTGACAAGTGTATTTATGTTGTTGCTACAGAGCAGAATTATCATTTTAATGTTTTATTTACTTTGCTGAAAAAATTGAAATATCCTTGGGCAGGCGGATGTTATCATTTTGCTTATGGAATGGTTCATCTGCCGGAAGGAAAGATGAAATCAAGGGAAGGCATTGTTGTTGATGCAGATGATCTGATGCTTGAGATGGAGGATCTTGCCAGGGAGCAGATTGTAGAGCGGCACAAGGATCTTGAAGAAGAGACTGTACATGAGAGAGGCACTTGGGTCGGGCTTGCTGCAATAAAATTCTATCTGCTGAAGATTGACGCAATAAAGGACATGACTTTCAAACCAGAAGAGAGCCTTTCTTTTGAAGGAGATACAGGCCCGTATCTGCAGTACACGCATGCAAGAGCTTGTTCTATTATCAGAAAAGCTAAAGAGCAGGACATAATGCCAGATGTAAAGGTTGATTTCAGCTTGCTAGACAAGCCGTCAGAGATTGCATTGATACAGGCATTGTCAGAATTCCCTGCAAAAACCGCAGATGCCTGCGTTAATTTGAGGCCGCACATTATAGCACAATACTTGTTGTCTTTAGGCAGGGCTTTCAATGAGTTCTATCATGCCTGCCACTGTCTGAAAGAGGAAAACAAGGAGCTTGCCAAGGCAAGACTGCTTTTGATAGACAACACAAGACAAGTTTTGAAGAATGGATTGAATCTTCTAGGCATCCATGCTCCTGAAGAGATGTAAGCTTTATATACTATCAGCAATTTATGTTCTTTGGTGAGTGTGGGATGGATAGAACACAAGAGTACAACAAACATATTCTGCTTAGTAAATTGAGAAATGCGCCTTATTTTTTAGATGTCCGTGAAAAGAAATCAACAGGTGGACTCACTGTGCTTGTAGACAATCAATTTGACAAAAACTTTCTCGCAGATGTTATCTGTAATGATTGCAGAGGGAAAGATATAAGAGTCAATGCTATTGCGTCTATTGATCAATATTTTTATTGGTTCAGGAATGATGTCACCTCAAGCTATACAGAATCTTTTACTGAGGCCAGGCAGAAGATACAGGCAGCTTTAGAAAATAAATTTGGAATATCAGATACATATACAGACGTAAAGATAATGGAGAGAGGAAAGTCGCTTGCAGTCATCGAATTTGTAAATAAGGCTGCAGATGTGCTTCATTTGTTTAAGATAAGCGCCAGCAAAGCAAAAGAGAAAAGAAAAATCAAGGCTCTTAGACAAGGCTTGGATTTTTTCAAGAGGCATTTTTGGCGTGATTTTAGCTTGGCAAAAGGTTATGTGGCTTACTGCCTTGATGACCAGGTTGAGTTTGAGTTAAAAGTAGAGTAAAGCCATTAGTCCCAGAAGATTTAAAAAGAGGTAATTCTTTTTAGGATTTTATGAGAGTAATAAAGATACCGGTCAGTGCTGGCTGGCTGAAAAAGACAACAGGTGTTGAAAAAGCGCCAGATAAAATAATAAAGCATCTTGAGGATTTCTGGTTCAGCGAGACAAATGTTTTGCCGGTCTATAGCTTTGATGAAGTCCAGGCACCTACGCAAAAGACAATCTTTGAAAAAATAAAAGCGCAGAAAGAATTCATCGCTCTTGGAGGAGATCATTCAATGACTTATTCTTGCTTCAAGGCATTTGCTTCTAATCATAATAATCCAGGCATAATTGTTTTTGACGCGCATCCTGACCTGATGCCTACGACAGACCCTGTCAATCACGAGAATTATTTGCGTGCCTTGATTGAGCATGATGTCATTCCTTCAAAGAACGTCATTATTGTCGGGCTGAGAAACTCAGACCCAGACGAGATAAAGTTCTTGAAAGAAAATAAAATCAAGCATTTTCCAATGATGGAGATTGCGCAGGATGGGAAAGAATCTGTCTGTGATGCAATAATGGCTGCTGCTAGGAAGTGTGATGCATTGTATCTCTCTATTGACATTGATGCAGTTGATGCTGCTTTTGCTCCAGGAGTCACATATCCAGAGGTTGCAGGCCTTACATCAAGGGAATTGTTGTATTTTCTGCACAGGATAAAGAAATTAAAGAATTTGAAAGCAATTGATATTGTTGAGCTGAATCCTGACAAGGATATCAATAATATTACTGCTTTGTTGGCTGCTAAAATAGTGGTTGAATTATGCTGATTTTTTTAAAATTTGAGGGAAACATTTATATATGATTTTTCTGTTTTTTAGACTAATTTGAGTAAAAAAGGGGAAATAGGGTGACTATTAAACAGTTATTACTTATTTTGCTAGTTTTAGGTATTTTGAACGCTTTTCCAGTGTTTGCCGTAACATGCAACCAGACAATAAATGTAGACACCACTTTAACAAAGAACTATAATAGCTCTACTACTGGTTTCTGTATTAATGCCAGTCATATTACACTGGATTGTGCTAATTACAATATTACCGGCGGCCTGAATGAATACGGCATACTTGCAAACAATCAAATAAATATCACAATACAAAACTGCAACATATACAATTTCTCAGACGGGCTGCTGCTGAACAGTACCAGTAACAGTCATGTCATGAACACATTATCAGATGATAATAGGTTTAATTTTGCAAGCAAAGGAGTTGTATTGTTTAAGGCGCATAATAATAAATTTATCAATGTTACTACTTTCAATAACAGGCAGGCAGGATTTTATTTAGATCATTCTAATAACAATACATTTTTCAGATGCATCGCCAATTCCACTGGTGCTGTTGCAGGATTTTATATGGACAAATCTAATTTTACAAACCTGACAAGGAACAGGGTTTTCTGGAACAATGGGGATGGTTTCTATTTTCTTCAATCCACCAATGCTTTCGTGAAAAACAATACAGTATATAGCAATAATGACGGAATAATCCTTTCCGGCAATTCTCATCATGCTAAAGTGACTGATAACTTGGCATATAATAATTGGAATCCTGGAATTAGGGCATCTTGGTCTGATAACGCCACAATAACAGATAATATCGTATATGGAACGCAAGGTTGGGTGGGTTTTAATTTTTTTGAAAGCTCAAATAATACTATTGGGCGCAACCGGGCATACAATAATAGCCAGGCAGGGTTTTCATTTGATTCAAATTCAGATTTTAATTATATCTTTAATAATTCTGTATTTAATAATTCAGGGGGCGGATTTAATTTTACCTCCTGTGATAGAAACAACTTCGTCAATAACAGCATACATGATAATGCGCAAACTGGCGTTTCTCTGGATTATTCGCGCAATAACAGCCTGATGAATAACCGGGTGTACAACAACGGCGCAAGAGGAATAAACGTATATAGATCTAACAATGTTAATGTTACTAATAACACTGTGTATCATAACACAGGACATGGAGTTCTGGTATTCCAGCAGGGCGGTGGCCAGCCTGGAAGCAATACAAGAGTAACAAGAAACAGTATTTATGATAATGGTGGAAGTGGAGTATATCTTTACTTCACTAATAATGAATTTGTTATTAACAACAGCATAACAAATAATAATGGATCTGGAATCCGTCTTGGGTTGGTTGTTGTAGGGAATAATATCACTCTAAATACTGTGTTGAATCACACATACAGCATCCAGCTTATTAATGCCAGCAACAACACGATATATAATAATTATTTTGGCAACAAGCCGACTGCTGATGCTGCCAGCACGAGTAATGATTGGAATATCAGCAAGACTCCTGGAACAAATATTATCGGCGGACCAAATCTTGGCGGAAATTTCTGGCTAAATTATAATGGAACTGACTTGAATGATGATGGAATCGGCGATACGGAGATTCCTTGGAGAGGCGTGACGAAAGAGATAGTAAACGGCGGAGATTTCATGCCGCTGATTAACACGTATGTAAGGAGCATCGCATGCGAGTTTAATTCCAGCGGGACTTTCGCTAACTGCACGGATGCAGCATTCTTTCAAAACATTACAAGAGTGCGGGTTTTTTGCACATCAAATAATGGCAGGACAGCTAATGCAACTTTTAATCTGACGAACTTATATGATTCCAACACTTTCTTTATCAATACAACTTCTGATAATTCAACAGGATTTTTTGTATTGGATAATACTGATGTGCAGATACTTGACAGCGGAGGATGGAGATTATCTGCTATCTGTACTAATGAGTCGGGCGTTTCACAGTCCGGTTTTGTTGATTTTAACATTCCATTCGGCAATATTTCTGTGTCAATGCCAATTCCTGCAGGAAACGCAAATGTTACAGCAAACAGGACGTTCAACGTAACCTGCCGTCTGCAATGTGTTGGCGGCGAATGCGTAAACACAACAGCAACATTAGATCCTATTACGGCGGGCAATAATCCTGGAAAAAAGATAAAGCAAGAAGATTCGCTTGATTGGCTCTGGATTATTTTTATTTTATCACTGCTGATTGCAATAGCATT
>JGI10211J14876_10001294_pt1 | contig 11011 bp, 13 predicted proteins | sample Etolagsediment_FD_14876 | JGI IMG/M metagenome (IMG submission 14876)
CATCAAGCAACCTCCAGAAACGATCCCCTTTGCCGAGTTCTCCGAGATAGTGTAGGCCTGTGTCGAAAGTGTATCCCTTACGACGGAATGGGTTCAGGTATCCCCCGAATGAAGGCATTGCCTCAAGAAGCATGACCGAATAATCTGACCGAGCGAGCTTGAGTGCTGTTGACAGCCCTCCTGCGCCACTGCCTATTACTATTGCATCATAATCAACCATTTTTTGCCTCCTTCCGATATTATAGTATACTGGGAGGGTTTTTTATCCAACTCCTAGTTTTAAAAATATGATCCCTTACTTAAAGTGCATCATAGCAGAGCATAAGCAAAAAACACGATTTTAAAGAGCCTGCCTGTCATGTTTCCGGAGGTTTACCCGTCGTCCTTCTGGCGGACTTTACCACCTTTCCTGTCCCTGCTCCTTTCTTTGTTGTCGCGATCCACGAGCAGAATAAGTCCACGATTTCCATAAATCCGCACACTTTCTCCCTTGTCAATGGGCAAACTGTTTTCCACTACCTCAGCCTGCCACAACTCGCCGCGGACATGGATGTACCCCGAGGGAGCCAGTCTATTTTCAGCAATACCCCGTAGCCCTATCATCGAGTTTGCAGACCCTTTATAGCTCCGATCATAGGCACGCCACGTGAAGGGAAAAAGGATTACATCTTTCGCAATCCAGAACGCGATGAGGCCCCAGATAAACCACGCAGGAAGACTCACCCATCGCTGCACTAGGGCCAGCATTAAAATCAGTAGCACGAGCGCTGGCATCTGGAGTAGAATATATCTCACCAAAACCCGAGATGACCAGGCTCTCCTATTCATGTTTTCTTATAACCTATAGCTTAAGAGAATAATTGAAAGCATCAAAAAAAACCGCAGAGGATACATAAAGGACACAGTTTTCATTTTACTCTGTGAAGCACGGTCCTTCTTTATGTCGGAATGAAACCATTCCTTAGATACTAGTTTCGGTGTGGCCCAAAAATAACGTCTAAATCACGACTAGATTGTGTTTTAGCAATAACTCTCTAAACATATAGTGTTGATATAGACTAGCCGCCTGATAAAAGCGATAGAAGTTTTTTTTTGGCAGCATTCTCGGCTTATTCAAGGTTGCAAAGTTATCTCTTTGCTTGTCCCAGTCTTAGGATCGTGATGGGGGATTTGCTCTCCAGCTCGAATTCCAAGTTCCCCTTTACTAAATGTATCTCATCATTTTTCGGATCGTTCCGATTTTCCTTGTTGGAAAGAGAGAAAATCAACTACCTTTTCCTTAGAGAAAAAGTTGGAAACCTTACTTATTATTCATTAAATACATCGTTCCCTCTTTACGAGGAATTAAAGGCAATAGTCTCGAAGACTATAGGAATAGAGTATATCCTGAAAGAAGGCCTGAAAGCAATAGAAAGCATTAGTGTAGCCATTATCTACGGATCTGTGGCTAGTGGTGAGGATACGGGTAATTCCGATATTGATATTTTATTAATCGGGAACCCAGATATGGATGAACTGGTCAATAATGTTCAAGAAATGGAAAAGAAATTAGGATGGGAAATCAATTATGTCCTTTATACTCCTGAAGAATTTAAGAGGAAAAAGGAGGCACAAAACACTTTTATTATTGATGTATTACAAAATTCAAAAGTCTTCATTATTGGTGAGGAACATGATCTCTGAAAAAAAGATACATCAATAGCTGGAAAGTGGATTAATGAAACCTTCATGCCCATTCTGGATACCACGAAGGATGATAATTAATTCTATTTTCAGATCAAAAGGAGAAAACACCGGGAAAGGTTTGATGATCAAGAAGAATACTGGGAGCGGTTATCAATGGATCGTTTGAGGGTCATATTGTCTATATATTTAAGGTCACCACCCAGGGGAATACCCAAGGCAATTCTTGTAATAGACAAATCTTTTCCATTGAGGAGGTTTGCAAGGTATGAAGCTGTGGCTTCCCCTTCTACGCTTGGATTGATTGCCAGTATAACCTCCTTTATATTTTCTTTTCTCAGGCGGCTCATAAGCTCAGCTATACGTATGTCCTCTATTCCTACGCCATCTAAGGGGGAAAGGACCCCCTGGAGAACATGGTATCTCCCTTTAAAGGTCCCTGATTTTTCAATGGCAAGTTGGTCTCCAGGCCCTTCAACAACACAAAGGACGCCATTTGCTCTCCTCTGATCGGTGCAAATGGGGCAAGGATCTTTATCGGCGAGGTTAAAACATACGGAACAGAATTTAATTTTTTCTTTTACCTCCACAAGACTTTGAGCCAATTGCTCAGCGAAATCTTTTGGAGTTCTCAAGACATAAAGCGCCAATCTCTCCGCTGACTTCTTTCCAATACCGGGAAATTTGCTAAATTGTTCAATTAGGTTTCCCAGTGATGCTGGATAAATCCCCATTTCAATACCTACAGTAATATACGATATGTGATATGTGGCTTACATTCCGCATCCACTATCACACATCGGACATCCTCCGTTTTTACATTAGGCCCGGTATATTCACGCCACCGGTTAGTTTCGTCATTTCTTCGCTGACCATTTGTTTTGCCTGAGAAAGCGCATCATTGACTGCTGCTAAAACAAGATCCTCTAACATCTCAATATCTTCTTGATTGACAACCTCGGGATCAATCTTTATAGAAGCGATCTCTTGCTTTCCAGTTGCTATAACTGTTACCATTCCGCCGCCAGCTGATGTTTCAATTGTCTTTTCACTGAGTTCATCCTGCAGCTTTGCCATTTTTTCCTGAAGCTGTTGTGCCTTTTTAAGCAAATTACCCATGTTAGGCATACCTTTTAACAATTCTGCCTCCTTATATTAGTGTTTGTTGTGATTGTTTTATTCGTTGTGTTTATGAGTTTAGCCCTTTCTTTGCCGTTTGTAATGCCTTTTTAACTTCTTTCGACCCAGTTCCCCCCTTAGTATTTCTACGCTCGATACATGATGCAGGATCAAGCCATCCGTAGACATCATTCTCAATAAGCTTGCTAAAATGTTTCATTTCGTCTACGTCAAGCTGATGAAGTTCCTTATTTTTCTTTTGGGCTAAAAGGATCATATCACCTACAATGTGATGAGCTTTTCTGAATGTCATGCCTTTGGTCACAAGATAATCGGCCAGGTCTGTTGCAACAAGATGCCCACTTTCAGTCGCCTTTTTAAGATTTTCTTTTTTGAAATCTATCTCTTTGAGAAGCAGCGAGAAAATGCTCAGCGATTTTTCTACAGTGTCAACAGTATCAAAAAGGGGCTCTTTATCTTCCTGCATGTCCTTGTTATAGGTAAGAGGAAGGCCTTTCATGGTTGTGAGTAATGATATCAAGGAACCATATACCCTCCCTGTCTTTCCCCTGATCAGCTCAGGTATATCGGGATTTTTTTTCTGGGGCATGATGCTGCTACCAGTCGCAAATGAATCGGAGATTTCTATAAAGTCAAATTCCTGTGTTGACCAGATAATCAGCTCTTCACATAGACGAGAAAGATGCATCATCAAAAGGGCCGATACAAAGATAAACTCCGCTATAAAATCTCTGTCTGATACTGCATCCATGCTATTTGCCGATATTCCTTGCAGATCAAGCTCCTTAGACAGAAATTCCCTGTCTATAGTAAAGGTAGTCCCAGCCAGGGCAGCGCTCCCCAGAGGAAGGACCTTTGTTCTCCTCAGGGCATCCTTATATCTTTGTGCATCCCTTTTGGTCATCTCGTAGTAGGCCAGTAAATGGTGTGCTAAAAGCACGGGTTGGGCCCGTTGAAGATGGGTATAACCCGGCATAATCAGGTCTTGGTTCTTTTCAGCGAGCTCGATCAAAGATAATTGAAATTCCCTTATCAGTTGTAGAATGTTTCCTGTTGAATTTTTTATGAATAACCTTATATCAAGGGCTATCTGGTCATTTCTGCTTCTTCCGGTATGGATCATTTCTCCCAGAGTGCCGGTTTTGTGTATCAGGGCCTTTTCAATAAGGGTATGAATATCTTCTGATGACTCGTCAAAGATAAATGTACCTTTTTCTATCTCACTATAGATCTCTTGCAAGGCAGAGATAATCTTTTTCGCTTCATCTTCACTGATTATATCTTGTTTTCCCAGCATTTTGCCGTATGCTATGCTGCCTTGGATATCCTCTCTCCACAACCTTTTATCAAACTGGAGAGAGGAATTAAAGGTATTCACCATGTCATGTGTGTCTGATTTGAAGCGGCCTCCCCAGAGCTTTTCTGCCATTTTACTTTCCCAGTCTCATAAGATTTACGATTTTCGATTCATACCCATTACGAATAATAAATCCGTCGGCATCTTTCTGGTTGTATACCGGGTCTTCTTTTAATGTGGCATGGTTATCAAGGGCTAAAAAATCCTTTTTCATATCTTTATTGCCTTAAATATATCATCCAGACAGGTGATTAATAGATCAATCTCATTTTTTGTTATGATTAAAGGAGGCACAAACCTGAGAATTTTTCCCTGGACACAATTTATTAAAAACCCTTTTTTCATGCAGGCGTTTACAATGTCAGCTCCATCTCTATCAAGCAATACTCCAAGTATAAGCCCTAAACCCTTGATATCTTTTATAATACTATATTTTTGTTGAAGATACGTGAGCTGATTTTTAAAATAATCCCCCATTGTTCTGGTATTTTCGATCCAGCCATCATTCAAGAGGCTTTTGACAACAGCGAGGGCACCTGCAGTAATCAGGGGTGTTCCTCCGAACGTTGTCGCGTGACTCCCTGGTCCAAAGGCATTAGCTAATTCCTCAGTTGCCAGCATAGCGCCGATAGGAAGACCATTCCCTAAGGCCTTGGCAAGAGTCATGATATCAGGTGTTATTCCAAAATGTTGGTAGGAAAAGAGACTTCCCGTTCTTCCCATGCCGGCCTGCACCTCGTCCAATATTAAGAGAAGCCCATGCTTTTTACAGATTTCTTTGACACCTTTTAGGTAATCACCGTCAGGAACAACAACACCCCCTTCACCTTGTATTGGTTCTAACATTACAGCACACACAGATCTATCTATAGCAGCACTCAGGGTATCAAGATCGTTAAAGGGCACATATCTAAAATCTTCAAGGAAGGGGTCAAAGCCTATTCTGATTTTTTCTTGACCTGTAGCTGAAAGTGTGGCCATTGTCCGGCCATGGAATGAATTTTCCATGGTTATGATAGCATATCTCTCAGATCCAAATTTTTCTTTTGAATAACGCCTGGCTAATTTTATGGCTGCCTCGTTAGCCTCGGCTCCACTGTTACAGAAAAACACCCTGTCTGCAAAGGAGTTCTCTACTAAGATCTGGGCAAGTTCTGTTTGGGGTTGTGTGTAAAATAGGTTAGAAACATGCACAAGTGTTGTAGACTGTTTATACAGGGCTTTGCTTACTATGGGTGAGCTATGTCCAAGGGCACAGACAGCTATCCCACCAACAAAATCGATGTATTCATTGCCTTTCTCATCCCATACCCGGCATCCATCACCCTTAACCAGCGTGATGGGAAAGCGCGTGTATGTGTTGAACATGAATGTATCTGCTTTGGATATGGTGTTAGAAATCATAATTATACCTATAGGTTAAAGGAAACCGAAGCACCTAAAGTAAGCTAAAATTATGGACAGGATTCATAATGATATATTAACTTTAGGGACTTTTGACATATATTAATTGAGAACTATCTCTGTTCCTACTCCTTCATCTGTAAATATCTCTAAAAGGAGGGCATGCTCCTTCCTGCCATCAATAATATGAACCTTTTCTACACCTCCTTTTAGCGCATCAAGGCAGCATTGGAGTTTTGGTATCATTCCTTCATTAATAACCCCACGAGTTATCATTCTTTTCGCATCATCTGCTGTGATACTACTCACAAGATGGCCATCTCTGTCAAGAACACCCTCGACATCAGTTAAAAGTATGAGCTTTCGGGCCTCAAGGGATGAGGCAATATGGCCAGCTACAAGATCTGCATTGATGTTGTATGTCTCATTGTCTTTACCCGCTCCAACAGGTGCAATCACAGGAATAAATTGATTATTCATGAGACTTTTTATTATTCGGTTATTAACAGAGACAACCTCACCAACGAGACCAATATCTATTATCTCTGGAGGGTTATCAGGTTTATCTATTGTCTCATCAGAATTTGGTAGAAACCGAAGCTTTTTGGCAGTGATAAGATGGCCATCTTTACCTGACAGGCCAACCGCCTGACCACCATGTTGATTTATTGTGGCAACAATCTCTTTATTTACCTTACCAGCAAGAACCATCTCAACCACATCCATTGTTTTTTCATCAGTAACCCTGTGCCCATTGACGAAATTCGATTGTATGGACATTTCACTCAATATCTTCCCTATTTGAGGGCCACCACCGTGTACTATTACTGGATTAAGGCCGACGTATTTCATAAGGATGGTATCTAAGGCAAACCCTTTTTTTAACTTGGAATCAACCATGGCATGGCCGCCATATTTGACGACAATTGTCTGGCCATTAAATTTTTGTATATATGGCAAGGCCTCAATCAGGATTCTTGCCCTGTCTAAACCAGCATTCATCTGAACCTCATTTCTTACGTCTCCCGCATGATTAAACCCAGATATTCCGAAAAACTCTACCCCGCCATTCGTACTACTGACTAAATTATAAAGCGACTAGAATTATAATTACCAGATTTACAATTCTAAATCCCTAAATCCATAAATTCACAATCCAAAATTACTATAGAATATATTTACTTAGATTTACATCTTCCAGTATGCCACTTAACTTATCACTCACATAATCTTTATCAATTGCTATCTCTTTTTCTTGCATGTCCGATGCATTAAAAGAAATATCATCCAAAAGTGCTTCCATCACTGTATGCAAACGGCGTGCGCCTATATTTTCCATTGTCTCATTAGCCTGATAGGCCATTTTTGCTATCTGGGTTATGGATGATTCAATAAAGTTTAATGTAATTCCTTCCGTAGCCAATAATGCCTCGTATTGAATTATTAAGGCATTTTGCGGCTCTGTGAGTATCCTCACAAAGTCCTCCTGGGTAAGGGAGTTAAGCTCTACTCGTATAGGAAAACGGCCCTGAAGTTCAGGCAAAAGGTCAGAAGGTTTGCTTCCGTGAAAGGCACCGGATGCAATGAATAAAATATGATCGGTCTTTACCATTCCGTATTTTGTAAGTACTGTTGATCCTTCAACAATAGGGAGAAGATCTCTTTGCACTCCCTCACGTGATACATCAGGACCAGATGTTGAATCGTTTCCTACTATCTTGTCCAGTTCGTCTAAGAAAATTATTCCGTTTTGTTCTGTCCTGCGAATGGCCTTTTCAACAACCTTATCGATATCAATCAGCCTCTGTGATTCTTGCTGTGCTAATATCCCGATAGCATCTTTTACCTTTACCTTCCTCTTTTTAGTTTTAGAAGGAAGAATTTGTCCAAAAATTTCCTTTACATTAAGATCCATCTCTTCTAATCCGGCACCGGAGAATATCTCCACAAGGGGAAAGGACTTATCTGTTGTCTCCAGGTCTACATACCTTTCATCAAGTTTCCCTTTCCTTAAAAGACGCCTCAGCTTCTCCCTGGTAGAGTCAGAATTAGCAGGTTCGGTTTTAACTACTTCAAGCATCCCCTCTCTTTTTTCCTCGGTATCTTTCTCTATTTCTTTACTTGGTTTAGGAAGGAGAATATCAAGAAGTTTATCTTCTGCAAGATCATTTGCCTTGGTTTTTACCTTTTCCTGTTCCTCTTGCTTGGCCATATTTACAGCAAGCTCTGTCATATCCCTGATCATACTCTCTACGTCTCTGCCCACATATCCAACCTCTGTGAATTTTGATGCCTCTATCTTTAAAAACGGTGACTTGGCTAATCGAGCAAGACGTCTGGCTATCTCAGTCTTTCCAACGCCTGTTGGGCCTATCATAATTATATTTTTGGGGGCTATTTCATCTCGCAATTCTTGAGGGACTTGCTGCCTTCGCCATCTATTTCTGAGGGCAATAGCCACAGAGCGTTTTGCATTGTCTTGGCCAACAATATATTTATCCAGCTCTAAGACAATTTCTTTTGGTGTTAAGGGCTTTATCTCTTCTTCTATCTCATCGGTCTTTTCCATTAGGTCTCCATTACATTTCCTAAATTAAGAAGCGGGCAGTAATCGGTAAAAATTTCTTTGCTGTCTACTGCATGCTGTCTATTGTTTTTTATTATGCCTTTGGGTTGGGCAGAGGTTTTACCTCAAACTCTTCATTGGTATAAAGGCAAATAGAGGCTGCAATTTTCATTGATTCAAGGGCTATAGATTTGGCATTTAAATCGGAGTGAGTCATAAGAGCCTTTGCAGCAGCTAAGGCATATGGACCTCCAGAACCGATAGCTGCTATTTCTTCATCCGGTTCGATGACATCCCCATTCCCCGATAATATAAGGGTATGCTCCTTGTCCATAGCAAGGAGAAGCGCTTCTAATCTACGAAGGATTTTATCCGTTCTCCAATCTTTGGCTAACTCTACAGCAGCTCTGGGTAGGTTTCCGTTATATTTCTCCAGCTTTGCCTCCAATCTTTCAAAAAGAGAAAATGCATCTGCCGTTGCCCCTGCAAAACCTACAAGTACCTGATCGTTATACATAAACCTGAGTTTCTTAGCCTTTTTTTTCATAATGGTGTTTTCCAAGGTTACCTGCCCATCTGCTGCCATAACTCCCTGTCCGTCTTTTCTGACAGACAGGATCGTGGTTCCCCTGATCTTCTTTTGGTTTGACTTGTCTCTTTTTGTTAGTCCTAATTTCAATATATAACCTCCTTTGTTAGGAAGGAGCGCTGGAGTGATGGGGTAATACTCAAGCACCCCAGACATTTTTATCCTTTAGCTTCTCGGGTGAGATTTATCATAAACCTCCATTAACTTATCTATACTTACATGCGTATATTTTTGAGTAGTTGAAAGGTTTACATGACCTAGTAGTTCCTGGATTGATCTTAAATCTGCACCTCCATCCAAGAGATGAGTTGCAAATGTATGGCGAATTGAGTGAGGGCTGATTTCCGATGTTATCCCGCATTCCCTTGAATATCTTTTGACCAACCTATCTACGCTCCTGACAGAAAGCCTCCCTCCCCGGTAATTAAGAAAAAGAGGCCCATGGGTCCTGCTGTATCCGGACTTTTTTCTTGCCTTCTCTGTATTCTCAAGATACTCCTTGATTACGACAGTAGCCTTTCTCCCAACTGGCAATAGCCTTTCTTTCCCACCTTTACCTGATACCCTCACAAGGCGAGAAATAAGATCTAATTTTTCTATGTCTAAGGTGACAAGTTCACTGACCCTGAGGCCAGATGAATAAAGGAGCTCCAAAATAGCCAGATCTCTGAGCCCCAGTTCTTTTTCCTTGTCAGGCTGCTCGAGCAAGGCGAACATATCATCTATCGGCAGATACGCAGGAATACGCTTTTCTTGCTTGGGCGTAGTTATATCTACCGCAGGATTGAACGGTGTAAGTCCTCTTAATTCCAGATAGCTAAAAAATGATTTTAATGTCGAAAGCTTCCTGGCTATTGTTGTTCGCTTGCATGTATCAAAAAGTTCTCCCAAATATGATCTGATCAGAGTATAGTCCACACAGTCAATACCTGGATCACCTTCTTTGATACCCTTTTTAGTTGCAACAAATGTGTTAAATTGCCTCAAATCGCTTTCATAGTTCCTGATTGTGTGCCCTGAATATCCCTTTTCTGCCTTTATGTATTCGATAAAAGAATGTATACGTTTTCTCATTGCATTGAATGAACTACCACGCTATTTGAGAAAGATAGTAATAATATTAAAGACATATATACCTATCATATTTGTTAATATAAGCAATGAAAATTTTTTATCAATACCACCTTAGGTTTTTTTAGTGTCTATATCAGGATTTATTAAATATTAGCATGAGGGATAAAAGCTGGGTGATGGCAGTAAAGATCTTTTTTTGGCAAGAAGGCCTTGAAAATACATTACAGCTGAGCTAACAAAGCTAACAGATTTTTTTCATAGCCTCATTGAATAGCTTGTTAATAGAAATAGTTAACTCGGATGCTTTTTTAAGACAACTAACCACATCCTTTAAGCCCTCTAGATCTGCCTTATTTGACCATTCAAGGTAGGTTTTCGCATGATTTTCATTGTGCTTAATCCAATATTGGAAAAGTTTTCCCAGTTTTTCCTTTTCTGATGACGTATCATGGTTTCCTATGTGTGTGTCTTCATGGTGATGATGGTAATTCATTGCACACCCTCGCTTATAATTATTGTAATCATTTATCCTTTAAAATCGTCCAAAGGGCCTTTCCAGAAGTGGGGAATGCACCAGGATTTATTCTTCTTCGAGTAAAATTCTGTGATCAACAAGATTCATCTCTTTGATTCTCGCTTTAATTGTGCGCTGTCCACCAAAGATATCCTGAAGATATATACCACTGTTCTCAGGTCTTAAGGTATCGACGTTTTCCATAATGAGTTTTTCTTCCCCATTTTTTATGAGATACGCATTTGCCTCACACATTTCTCTGTCTCCTTGTAGTTAGAATAAAGGTCACGATGAAACAATTTAAAAAAAAGAGAACCAGAAAGGGATAATAATATTTTTTATAGGCCTTTCTGGCTTTTTTTAGTTCGTCTACCTTTTTGTAGCTTCTTGCTAACGCTTGTAGGATTTATTTAAAATAGAAAACTATACTTGTCAATAAAAATTGATGGGCTCCTTGGTTGTGAAGAATATGGAAATTTGTAACATTTTAGCCCTTTGAAATTACCTGGTGCATGAGCATGAAAATGTCTTTTTTTACCATGCCTGCCTGCCAGATGGCGGCCAGGCCCTCAAGGTCATGTATTTCATAGGGAGCACGTGTATGTCTTTTTTTATCTATGCCCCTGGCCCAGAGCTGGCATGCAATGGCTGAGTTCTATAGATTACACAACCAATTTATTACAG
>JGI10211J14876_10001295_pt1 | contig 11005 bp, 13 predicted proteins | sample Etolagsediment_FD_14876 | JGI IMG/M metagenome (IMG submission 14876)
TGGGAGCAGTAATTATATCCATATTTTTAATAAAGATAACTAATTTCACGAATGAAAAAATAAATGAATTAAGTTGGGGCTTTTTGATATTGACAACCATTGGGGGGATTTTTGCCACTATTGGTTTAATAATTCTATTGTCTACAAGAAATTTTTTCTTAATTTTAAATTCTCTTTCTTGGATAGGAATGGGAATTGTAATAACTAAATACAATTTGGATGGAGTATGGTAAAATTAAGAAAGTCTTGGGTTACTCCTTTGGCAGTATTACTATCAGTAAAATAACACAAATGGGAAAACCAATAAAATTTAGAGCTAAGAGAAGACTTAATCTTGTTAATAGATGTATTATGTGCGGGAGGATTATCCCTATGGGGAAAGCAATATGTAACTCCTGTAATCTTAAAAGGGTGAGAGCATTAAATAGAAGAAGATAAAATGGCAACTTACTCACACTCTCGTATAAGCACTTATGAAAATTGTCCTTTAACTTTCATAAAAATATTACTACTTACTACTATATAAACCTTTTGTTTTTAAACAGGACAGACAGGACACTTTATTTTTGTTTGAATATATAAACTTATTAAATGTGCAATTACCATAATTAAAAAAGCACCAATCGCAATTCCAAATGCTGTAAGTTTATTTTTACTAATCATCTCACGCCAATTTTTTAAAGAATTCACAGTGGCTTGTTTAACATCTGTTCTAACAGGTTGAATCAATAATTCATAACTATCTATCATGATTGGAGTATTATTATCATTAAATAATAATTTTCCATCTGAACCTCTTGCTTGTTCTTTTCCACAATTATTTAATTTTTCAATAACTTGCAACCAAATAGTTCCGTCTCCTGAAGTTATGAAATGTAATGTTCCATCGTTGTCAGCCTTGCTGAAATCAGGCATATAACCTAATTCTTTTTTCTTTCTTTGTTTAGGTATTTGAATTTTAAAATCCCATATCCCTGCATTATTAATAAATTTTCCACCTCTTAATCCTGTTTTTCTTTTTTTCGTTCCGTTCTCATAATACATTGTTAATGTAATAGGGTTTGTGAAGAATGTTTTGTTTTTATATTTTTTATATACAAAAAAACCAATAATACCAACAATTAAAATAATCATAAATCCCCAAAAAAAACTTAAGAGAGTATTAATTATTCCCGCACTTCCTAATTTAATTTCATATCCTGCAATATTTACCATCAAAACTTTTTTTTAAATGGATTAATTGTATCTAAAAAACCTCCTTTTTCTTTTTGTTTTTGTTTTTCATTATTAAGATTCATAACTCTTCCTAATAAATCTTCAGAATATGTTCTGCCTAATAAATTTAACATTTTTCCAGTTCTAGCTTTATAAAAACTTGCTAACATAAATAATCCTAATGTACTTTTAACATAAGTAAAATTTCTTGGTTCTAATTCATAATAATCATGCCAAATAGTAAAAGATGGCAACATATCTGACATAAAATAATCAAGCATTTTTGGAATAATATCTTCAGGATAATTACTCCAATCGCTTAAAATAATTCTTTTCAATAAACTTTGAAGTAGATAAGCACCCTCCCTGTTCATAATTTTTTCAGAAACACTTATTAATTTTTTTTCTTTTTCATCATACATTAAACCTTGTGCTTCCAAATAAATTTCTTGTATTTTTGGATAGTTATCTAATGCTTTTACAATAGCAATATTGTTCTCATCTAAATTTTCTTTTTGTTTAGGAGGAGTTAAATTATGTGCATTAGAAATCAAGCTTAATGTTTTTATTTTATCAACTTTATTTTGCAGTTCTTGAGTTATATTAGAACTTTCTACCATTTTTTTGTTTCTTCAATTTTATTAAACTAATAGCATTTATAAACTTTACCCAAAAATACTTTTTTCAGAAATTTCTTTTTTTTGTCCAAAAACATTTCCAAAATCAACTTGGTTTTTTTGTCTGACTTCTCTTAATTCACTTCTTGCTTTTTCTAATTCAGTCCTTTGTTTTATTGTAGCAATTTCTCCTTTAATTTGTTCAGTTCTTTGAGCAGTTCCTAAAACTCTTCTTTTATTTGAGATAGCTTTATTTATTGCAGCTTTTCTTGGAAGAGATGCAATACTACCTAAGAATTTAGCAAAACCTTTTTTCCCTTCCTGTTCCTTTGCAATATCTGTTTTAATGGTTTCTTTTTTTGCTTCAAGTTCAGAAAGTTCTTTCATAACTTCTGCTTTATTGATTGTTGGAGGTTTTTCTTTATAGATTATTTTTGTTTTAACTTTTTGGTTTTTCTTTCCCATGTTTTTATTTTCCTCCTTTCAGTAAGTTGTTAAACTTTATAAATTTATACTTCCCCCTTATTTTGTGCCAAGAGGAATATTCCTAATAACATTAAAATAACAGTTACTGTCAAGGTTGCGTCATTAACCCAACTTAATAATCTAAATAAAAATACGTTTAAACAAACAATAATGCTTGTTATTCCAAACGCTTTTTCAGTTCCCCATGCCCTCATCATTAAGAATAAAATTGAACCAAAAACAATTAACATAACTGTGAAAAACATTCCACCTTGTCCAACATCAGTTAAGTTATTAAAATATGTCAACATATTTATAAGTGTTGTTGTATTACTTGGTGGAGCAAAAACCCAATCTACCATTAAATTTGCCACCGCTGGTATATTTCAACCAATTTAATTATGCCCCAAACTACTATCATAATTATAATTATTGCAATTATTGCTGCAGGAATTGCCAATATTGCTAAACTTCCAGTAATTATTGCCCCACCATGAACAAAACTTCCAAGGATTAAGCTTGCTATTCCAATAACTGCTGCAGGAATTGCTGCAATTCCTGAAAGTATTTTAACAAACCATCCTTTTTCTTCATCACCAATATTTTCTAACGCAGTTTGAACTGGTTTAACGCTGTTGTTTATTTCTGTAGAATAATCAAATTTTCCAGCCCATGCACTGTCATTTATATCTGCTTCAGGATAATTGGCTTTACTTTCTTCAGCCATAAGCCCAAAGATAAACATGAACGCTGCAATTACTAAAAAGATTTGTAAATATGTGCTTAATTTCATTTTTCACTCCTTATTAATAACCAAACAATAATTAATTCGATTGGTGTTACAACATACCAGCTGTAAGGGAATAACCCTCCAATTTTTAATAATAAAATAGTAGCTCCTGCTACAAAAACAACAGCACTTGGGCTTCCCCTTGATACAACTGCTGCAGAAAAAATCATTGTAACTAAAATCGCAACATTTAAAAATATTCCTAATAAACCTAATTCTGTATATGCGTCAGAAATAATAAATTGAAAAACTTGGTCAAGTATTTCAGGACTCCTACTTATATAACTCTTGGCAATAAAATCTCCAGAATATCCTGAAACATTACAAGTAATTATTCCAGAGGAAGCATATAAATATTCATCACAAATAGTTGTTCCAACAGATAAATTAAAACTTACTTTTCCAACAATAAACCTAAAATAATTTGCAGTTGCAGTTATATCTGTAAATTTATAAGTAACAACCTTGCTTGTGCTATTGTAAGTAATATTACTTATAATATTTGCAGCAAATTCATCATTAAATTCTTCCCAAATATCATAAGATGATGGGTCAATTTGTAAAGTTAATTCGCAAGGGGCTGCAGAACAAGACGCAGTTTTAGAAATGCTTCCATAACTAACCCCGCTTTTATTAATCCCAAAATTATATTTTTCATCAAGTTCTAAATATTCTATAAATTCCCCCGCTGAATCTGTTTCTCTAACTCCTATAAGATTATAATCTCCGCTCCCTGGATAATATTTATAAACATAAACAAAGGCATCTGTAAATGCGTCTATCCCATTTTTAACAGTGACATAAAATTTTGTTTGTGATGATGTGTTTAATAAAGATAAATTAAAAACACTTGTCGTGTTCGTTAAAGAATAATTATTAAAATAATATGTTCTATCAGAATAACCTGTTGCACCATATTGTGCATCCATGTTTATATTAATGTTTGTGTAATTGGGGCTAACGCAAAAACTGTAATATGAATTTTGGGATGTATTTTCAAAACTATAAGTTTTATAATTACTCCCTGATGAAGAGGACGTCCAAAACTCAAAGGTTGCAGCAAATGTCCCTGTAATTGAACTTGAATTTAATTCATCTTTAAAAGTAAAATTAAGGTAAGGAAAACCATTTGTTCCATCGCATGAACTAAAATTTATTCCAGTGACTGCTTGTTCGCTTGAAGTTGTATTAATTAAAAATGAACTTCCTGAAGAATTTGTTAAAGTAAAACTCCAATAAAAAGTTTTATTAATTTTTCCTAACACCCAAGGCAATATTTTATTTGCAGAAAAAATTGTATTTGCTTCAGCCCCTGCCTTTGTTGAACTTGTTGAAGTTGAATTATAAATTAATTTTCCAACAATATTTGTATAAATTGAAGAATTATAATTAACACTTATTAAAAAGTTTTCCGTGTCAAAAGAAAGTGCAGAATTTTCAAAAGTTCTGTTGTTTTCAAAAACTTTATACGCCCAATTTATTGTGGTTGAATTAACTTGTCCAAAAGTATCATTAACCCAAATAGTAAGATTATAAGGAGAAGTTTCTAATATGAAAGTTGTTGAATTTATGGCCCCATTTAAAGTTACATTACTTCCATTATAATTATACCATACACTTGCAAAATTATCATCACTTGCACTCCAATTTAATTCTTGTTCCATCCCTATAACCCCATAACTTTCTGTTTCTGTTGGTAAATTAAGTGTTAATTGAGGGTAGGTTGCATCTACACTAAAACTTCTATTTGGAGATGCCCAAGCATATTGAGAACTATTATCAAATGCTTTACAAGTCCACATATGATTTATTCCATCTGGAATATTCTTTGTAAATACAGAACTATTAGAAGTTCCATTAACATTCTTTGTTTCATTCAAAACCCAAGTCCCAGTTGTATTTAACCATAAAGTTATGTTTGATAAAACTTCTCCGTTTAATGAATCAGTTTCAGCAGAACAATTAAAAGTTATAGAGCTTGAAGTTGAATTTGTATAATTAGTAGGTGTAACTAAAGTTGAAGTTACTGTTGAAGTAATTGATGTTTCATATCTAATTATAACAATACCATCTCCACCATTAGCACTTCCACCTCCGCCTCCTCCATATCCATCTAATCCAGCAACATTATAAGCACCACCACCACCAGCTCCACCAACTCCATTACTTCCAGAACCACCAGCACCACCTCCTCCTGCCCAAGTTATAGCGGTTCCATTAATTGAATAAGATAATCCATCTCCACCATCTCCACCATTATTTCCATCTCCATATTCTCCTACCTCACTTGCACCTCCGCCACCTCCAGCACTATTTTGAACATTGTTATTATTTCCACCATGATAACCTTGTCTTGTTCCATTATTTACTCCATCAGTTCCAAGATAAGGATTTCCAGCAACACAACCACCAAAAGCTCCTCCACCACCAGAACCTCCATCTTTTCCTTCTCCATCTCCACAACCCCCTTGATTATTTCCACCAGCTCCACCGCCTTTTGCTTCTAATTGTCCAAAAGAACTATTTAAACCATTTAATCCATCTCCTCCTCCTGTTCCTACAATTACAGGATAGTTTCCAGAATAAAGAATATAACTATTATTATAAATAAGTCCTCCAGCACCTCCACCTCCTTGATATGGACCAACATCTGTATCATCTCCTCCACCACCTCCACCAGCAACAACCAATACTGTAATATTTCTGCTACTTGTTACATTAAAATATGCACTTGTTCTAAAAGTATGAACAGTATAATCTCCATCATAAGTAATATCTCCACCAGCTCCCCAATCTGCCCATTCATCAATTAATTTTCCTTGTGTTGTAATTTGCCAATCTGTTGTTTCATAAAAATTCTTTCTACCTTCTAATTTAACTAAATAAGTTCCTTCTCCAACAACATCTCCTAATGTATACTTTTCCCATATTGATTCTTTTTCATAATAACTTCCAACTAATTTTCTTGTGCATTTAGTTGTTTCACTTCCATTAATATTTATAAAAGGAATACAAGTTGTTTCATAATCTTCAATTAATTCTCCTACATTCTTTTCTCCTGTTTTAATATAAAATTGATAAGAACTAACTTCTCCTCCAACAAATTTAACATCATCAACTAAAACCCCTTCTTTATACATTATAATTTCAGTTTCTGAACTACAACTTGTTCCACACATATCTGTATTTTCTTTTAATTCTAAATCTACTAATTTAATATCAAACAATTTTCCAATAACATTCCAATTATAAATAGTAAGTTTTCCATATTTAGAAGTTGTTTCATCAATTATTAAATCTCCTTTTAAGTTATCAATCTCTAAAGAATTAACTAAAACAGGGGTAAGGAATAATATTATTAATATGAAAAAAGTTAAGCAGTGAGCCTTTAAACGATTATTTTTAAAGTGTTTTTTGTTAAAATTTGCCATTTTAAGTGATTATATCCCCCCCGCTTCTACTCCACATTATTATCATTATAAGTCCTCCAATCACTGTTAAAATTAAAGGCGTGTATTTACTAAAAAGGAAACCAGTCAATTGTAATTGTCCAGCTTCTGTCAATAAAGTTGTTTGTTCTGCAAATCCAGAATAAATATTCACCATACCACTTGCTATGAATATTGTTATTATTAAAAATAATAAAAATATAAAAAAGATTGTAGGACTGAATTGAGTTTTACTTGCACTTATTAATAAAGCAATAACCCCTCCACTAAATAACATAAAAACCATATAATCCGTAGTTCTTGGTGCACTGTCTTGCAACATATCAACATATCTTTGTCCAATCACTGTATCATTTAATAAATTTGAATCTTCCCAAGCAGTATTGATTTCGTTAGTCATTTTAAGAAATAAAATTCCCACGATTGCAGCAACAAACAAAATAACAATTAAAACAACCAATTGAAATATGTCTGCTTTTTTATTTTTTCTTCTCATAAATTAATCCCCCTTTTTCTACCAATAATTTTTTTAACTTCTGTTGGAGAAATTATAATTTTATCGTTCTTAGCCATAAGCAATTCAAAAATTTCATCTTCAGTTGGTTTAGTGACTTGAAGTTCTTCAAGTTGCTTTTTTAAATTATTTATGTCTTTTTTTCTATTAGAATTTAAAGCCATATGATAATAATTTTTACCCATCTTTTTTTATCAAATCGTTTAAACGATATTTAAATTAAGTTTATAAACTTAATAAACCTATTGTTTTTGAATATCCTAAGATGCTGATGGTTAAAGCAATCAAAAAAAGGAGGGAAAAAATGAGAAGCATATTAAAAGAAAAAAAAGCTGTCATGGGACAGGTGATTTCAGTTTTTGTTTTAGTTCTTGTTATTAGCATCTTAGCTGGTTTAACTTTCTTGTTCGTTTCTGAATTAAAAACTCAGGTTGAAGCAACAAGCGGTGGAACAACTACGGTTGCATATCAAGCTGTAAATGACACTGAAAACGCAGGTGCCACAGTTATTGATTATCTTCCTTTAATATTCCTTGCATTAATATTCGGAGCAATTCTAACACTTGTGTTAAGGATTATAATTCCTTATATTAACTTGGGACAAAACATGGGGGGCTTCTGATGAAGCGTCCGTTGTTTCTTCTCTCTGGGGGCAACCCCCTCAGAGATTAATTTAAAAGAAGATGAAACAGAAAAAAGCAATGGTTAGTGAAGTTGTATCAATTTTTGTATTGGTTTTAATCATAAGCGTCTTAGCTGGTTTAACTTTCTTGTTCGTTTCTGAATTAAAAACTCAGGCTGCAAATACTGCAGCAATTACTTGGACAATAAGCGGTGAATCAACAAACGATGCTAAAATTACTTCTGCAAATATAACGCCATATCAAATTTGGGCTGCAAGAAATGACGCATTGTCAAGCGATTGGACAATCACGGACATTTATAATGCAACAAAAAGTTATGACGTTGGAAATGTAACTCTTAATGCATCAGGTTATTTGACTAATGCAACTACAGTTGTATTCCAAGATACAGGAGTAAGGATTAACTATACTTACACTTCTGCTGCAGGAACTCCTGCATATAGTGCAATAAATGATACAGAAGACGCTGGAGCAACCCTTGTTGACTATTTGCCATTAATTTTCTTAGCATTAATATTTGGAGTAGTTTTAACACTCGTGTTAAAAATAATAATTCCTTATATTAATTTAGGAAAGAACTTTGGGCAATTTTAATTTTTATTATTGGGGGTTTTCCCCCTTCTTTATTTTTATATAAAGAAATAAAAAACAATGCTTGTTATAGCTATCCCATAAAGCATTATTAAATTCTTATCATAAATAAATTCTTTATTTCTATATTGAACAGGTAAGAAATCAATCCAGCAACTTGGATGGACTAAAATAAACCATAATAAAATAAAAAAGGTTTTAAAATTAATCTTAAATTCATGTTCTAAATCAAATTTATTTAAGTCATGCCCTTGTTCATGTAAAATAATATCTTTTCTTAAAGAGTTATATTTTTTAAGTTTTAAATGTTTATTTAATTCTATGTGGTTTTCAAAACAATTAGCCAAACCCCATTTCTTGTAAATTAATTTCTTTTGTTTTTCCATCATTATTAAGTATTCCTCCTAACATCTTTGAAAATTTTGGGATACAATTCTGCATTGATTTTTGATATATTTTCTTTGCCCTATTTTCTAAACTTTCGTTACGCCATTCAATAAAACATTTCCAATGCCAATAAACTTCTTCATAAATCTTTTTTCCTTCAAAAGTTTTCCATAAAACAGCTTTATCTATTTTTTTTATTGTCTTTTTACATCTTTTACATTTCATTAGAAATCAAAACTCCTATCAATTTCATCTCGTTCAAGTTTAAATTGTTTGTCTTTTAATTCTTGCCTAAACCTTTTAACAAGTTTTTCCCATTTAGTAAATAATAATACTGCTGAAATTACTAACCCTGCAACTAAAATAAATAAGAAGATATTAAATATCATTTCAGGCATCCCTGAACTACTTGCCCCTGTATAATTTTTATGATATTCGTAACCTAACCAAACATCATAAACAACAAATAACATGCTTAAAAATATAAACAATATTCCTAACACCCAAAGTTTATCACTATCAGAAAATTTAAATCCCATCCAACCAAACATTATTGTTAATGTTAGCATTAAAAATAAATAACTAAAAATAGCAAAACCTTGAAATTCTGTTTTTTCAATTCCTATTGTTTTCACTTCCCATAATCCTACAATAGCCCCTCCAAGATTTGTTCCTTGACATTTAATACCATAATTATAATATCCTATTTCTGAAAAATTACCTGCTTCAATATTTTCTTCCCAATGCCCGTCTGCATTATAACTAACATTAGTAAATATTAAAACATTCCCTGAAGAATTAGCCAAATAAAAATCACATAACGCATTTTCTGGAGTAATTAATTCTCCATTACTAATATTATAAACAAAAAAATTAACTTGATAAGTTTGGTTTTGTTTTAAAATGGTTTGAGGATTATCTTCAATGATATATCCTGTTGAAAATTGTTGGGTTATTGTTACAGGAGGAACAGCAGAAACTAATGAAATTAAAATTAGAACACTAAATAAAAATAATAATTGTTTCTTCATTTTAAAATGCAACTTTTTTAATTTCTTTTTTTAATTTTTTATCTTGCTCTTCTTCAATTGCTAAAACAGGGCGTGTTTCAATACCGCTATATATTTTTTTACTTAACCTTTTAAATTCTTTTCTTGTTATAGGAATAGGTTTTCTTTGAAATGCTGCAGCCCCTAAACTTGCTGTGTATTTGCTTTTTGGTTTTGTTAATTTTCTTTGCAATTGTTTTAAATTAAAAAAATCTTTTGGGGCTTTTCTATTAAATTTAAAAAGAGGAACTTTTGGAAAATATAAATCTGGGGATCTAAGTAATTGATTTATTTTTTGTTTTTGAATTATGGGTTGTTTAAATATTTGTTTTGGTAGAATTTTCTTTAATGCTGGTTGTTGGATAGGCTGTAAAATTTGTTGTGGGGAAACAATACTTTGAACTTGTCTTTGTTGTGTTCTTTGTAATGTTAATAATTTATTTCTTTGTTGTTGTTTAGATTTATCTAATTGTTCTTCAGATATTTTTATTAAATCTTTTTGTTTTATAGGAAATAATAAATTTTGTTCTTTCTTTGATGATGGTGTTAAACTGCTCAAAGTTATTATGTCTGAAACTTTTTGTATTTTTGGTGCAGGAAATTTAGTTATGTCAAAAGTTAATTCTATTTCAGGAAATTGTGTTCTTGTTAAAGGCATTTTATAAACAGGAACGCTGATTATATCTTTTCTAACTAAATCTTCAATTAAATATTTAAAACCCTCTTTTGCTTCTGGAGTTTTAAGTTCTTTCCAAGTTTTAATTAATTCTTTTTCTACTTCTTTACTTCCTTTTTTTGCATAAATATCTTCATACTTTTTTATTAATTTTTCAGCTTGGGCTTTCTTAACTTCTTCAGGGGCTTCAAAACGCCTTTTATAAACTACTTGTTGCTGTTGTTTTTTAACTGCCCCTGTTTGTAAATAAGGTTTAAAAATTTGGGCTTTAAATGCCATATCAGAAAGCCCAACTAAAAAATTTCCAAAAGCACTTGTTGGTGCAACAGCGTTAATAACATCATCTTTATTAATAACATATTCATCTCCTACTTGTTTAATTTCTATGCCTTTCGCTTCTAAATTTTTAATAGCTTGTTGTTGCTGTTCATAAGTTTTTGCTGTTTTAATATCTTGTAAGCTTTCAGCAATTAATGCTTCTCTTTCCCCTTTCGCATAAAAAGTAATATCTCCCTCATATTCTTTATATTTTTTAAAACCTTTATCTATTTTTTCAAGAACATTTATCTTTTGTTTTCTTCCACCTTTCGGAACTAAATCTTTTGTTA
>JGI10211J14876_10001296_pt1 | contig 11004 bp, 12 predicted proteins | sample Etolagsediment_FD_14876 | JGI IMG/M metagenome (IMG submission 14876)
AAATAAAAAAATGATTTATTATTACGATAAAAAACATAATTTAAAATATTAAAATTTATTAAAAATGGATATTGATCAATCAAATTCTTTTATTTTATATAATACTGACCAAGAAAGTTTAAATAAACTTAAAAATATTGCTATTTTTAATGTAATAGGTACATTAATTAAATCAAGAGAAACATGTAATAAAATGATTCAACATGAAAATGACTGGAAATGGATTAAAAAAAGTATTCTAGATAAATTAACTGAATTATCAAAGGAATATCAATTAATATTTTTTATGAATGAATTAGATACATTAACAAAAAAATGTTTTCATGATATATGTGATATATTACAAGTACCAATTATTGGTATTATACCAAAAAACAGTGAGCAATTTCTACCTAATACAACTTTATTTGATTATTTATTTTCAAATAATCAAAAAACATTATTATACTCAAAAAGTATATGTATTGAATCCATAAGTGGAAGTAGTAAATGGAAAGAAAAATCATTATTGTACAATTTATCTCAAAACTATGGAATGAATTTTTTAAATAGTGATTATTTATTTTCATTTGACATTCCAAAAACAATTGAAGGCAATTTTGAAAATAAAAATAATAATGAAGTTGTTATTTTAGTTGGAATGCCAGGTGCTGGCAAATCAACTTTTTGTAAAAATAATTTGCCTAATTATCATTTAATTTGTGGAGATACTTATCGTACACAAGGAAAAATGTTAATTCAAGGTGAAAAATATATTAAAAACGGATCTATTATTTTTGATGGTACAAATGGAACTATTAAAAAACGAAAAATATATATTGATTTTGCATTAAAACATAATTGTGATATCAAATGCGTATATATTAAACGTTCAATAGACACATCTTATCAACAAATTAAAAAAAGAAAATTTGAAGGTGGTAATTATATTCCACAACGTGTATTAGAAGATTATTGTGAAAAATTAGAAGAACCAACTACAGAAGAAGGTTTTGAATTATTAATTTTTGAATAAAAACTATAAAAATTATAAAATATATTATATTATAATAAGAATGTTAAAAACAAATAAAAAATTTAAATCTGATAAAATAACACATCATGGTTATGAAAGATTTTATGATTATTTTTTAATTCCATTTAAATATAAAACAATTAATTTTTTTGAAATTGGTGTAGATGCTGGACGTTCATTAAAATTATGGAACGAATTTTTTCCAAATGCTAATATTTATGGAATGGATATAAATCATTCTTATAATCATGAAAAAGGAAAAATTTTTAAAGGAGACCAAAGTAAAAAAACAGATCTTAAAAAAATAATTAAGGAAATTAAAGTTTCTAAAATTATTATTGATGATGGTAGTCATAAACCAGAACATCAATTATTAACTTTTAATTATTTATTTAAAAATTTATTAGAAGAAGGAGGTATTTATATAATAGAAGATATTGAAACATCTTATTGGAGAAATTCCGAATTATATGGATATAAAATTAATGCTGGTTATAACGCAGAAAATAATATTGTAAATATATTTAAAAATGTTGTTGATATTGTTAATAGAGAATTTTTATTAGAAGAACATATTGAATATATTAAAAATCTAAAAAAAATAGACTACGATAATTTAAAATATATTTCATTTATCATGTTTGGACATAATTGTATTATAATAAAAAAAATGACTTCATATGAATATAAAAAATATGGTGAACGAAAATATCGTTTTATAAATAGTTTATAGTGAAACTATTATAAATTTAATATTATTTTAATATTATTTTAATATTATTTTAATATTATTTTAATATTATTATTTTAATATTATTATTTTAATATTATTATTTTAATATTATTATAATAATAATGTATTCTATTTTATTTCATGTTGCAGGAATAGCTATCATAGAAATTTGTTTTTATTTTATATATATAGGACCAATAGAATCATCTATATTTGAAGATAAAATAAAACATTTAATTTATATTCCTAACCAAGACGAAAATATTCAAAATATTTATAATTCTATTCAATATTTTTTGAATGAATCAACTAAAAATTTAAAATATAATAATAATGAATCATTAAAAAATTATTTATTACAACAAAGTAATAAAGGATTAGAACTACGAAATACTAAAAATCAAGAATTATTTTATCAATCAATAAAATATTGGCTATATTTTACATTATTTTCAATATTTATTTTTTTAATTTATTATTATAATTATAAAAAATATTTAATTAAGAAAAAAAATGGTACTACAAATATTTTATCTCAACAAAATTTTATAAATTATGATTCTGATTTAGACGATGAAATGGAAATGATAAATTTAACATTATATAGAAAAAATTCTATTGATGATGAGCAAATTGAACAATTAAAATATTGTTCAAAAAATAATAAAAAAAATATATATAATATTTTATATTATTCATTATTTGCTTTTTCTTTAATTGGATTTCAATATTTATTTTTTAAATTTATTGTATCTAAATATATTCCTTTATCTAATGATGAATTAAGGAACATTATTTATAAAGATTATGAATCTTTATTATAATGGGAAAAGATGTAATAATATGATTGTGATATATAATAATAAATATTATTATATTATATTTATTATATTTATATAAATATCATATTTATTATATTTATATAAAATATATAAATATGAATTTTATGACAAATTTTATATTAACCATCGCATTTTTATTTGCTACATTAGGAACTACATTAAATACTCAAAATTTAAATCAAGATTTAATAAATCAATTAAAACCAGAAGAAATAATTTTATATAAAAATATCACTATAATGCGTCGCAATATTTATTTTACAGGGCTAATAATAGGTGTTATTATGTCATTGATATTTTTATTATATACTTCATCTTATGATTATTATTATCGTTTATTTGGAGCAATTTCAATTACTTTTTGTGTGAATTATTTTTACTATATTTTATACCCTAAACCTATTTATATGTTAAATGTATTAGATACATCTTCTGAAAATAAAGCATGGCTTAAAATTTACCGAACAATGCAATTAAGATATCATTTATCTTTTTTATTTGGTTTATGTTTTGCTTTTTTCTTATATAAAATATTTATTAATTATAAATAATATAAAGTATATAAAACTATATAAAACTATATAAAATTATATTAAATAATACAGCATAAGATGTTACCTTTTCCAATTATATTTGTTATTACTATAGTTGGTTTTTATACGGTGTATATTGTATTAGATGCTTTAGTATCAATAAAAAAAAATATTAATATAAATATTAAAACATCATTAAGTTCATATATTGAAAAATCTAATAATAATGAATTATAATAAAAAAATGATTTTTTATTATAAAAATGATTAAATTTATAATTATCAAAATTTGAATATATTTAATACTATTAAATAAACAACAAATAATGTCCGAAAGTAATAATACTAATTCCACTAAGAAAACTACACACTCAAATGAGAAATCCATTGTTCTGAATGTTTTTGAAAAAATAATTCCGACTGATGAAAAGTTGGAGAAGAATTTACAATCTCATCTTCAAATATCACCATCTATATCAGTCAATGACGATGACGATGACGATGACGATGAAGAGGAAGATTATGACGAAGATGAATTCAAATGCGAAGAATGTGGTACTGTTCAAGGATTAAATAATTGCGAACTGTGCGACGCAGAAAATGTTTGCGAAGAATGCTATGGTCAAGGAGGTGATTATGGACCTAATGAAATTTGGGTTTGTCACGAATGCCTTCCGACTTGTAATGAATGCAACAAAAAATTGTACACATCATTTGATAAATGTTGCGGAAAAGGCCGTAGTGATGATGATATTGATGATGATTATAATAAATAATAGAATAAATATGATTAATAATAATCATATTTATTACATCAAAATATGAAATATTTAATAGTATTGACTCGTTTTACAATTGTGATATTGTAATTATAATTTTTACTTTTAGATGTGTATTTTTATTATAACCATTCAATAATATTAATATCATTAATTAAATATTTTCTTTTAATTACATTTATTATAATAATTTGCGATATTTCTTTACAATAACCTTTGAACTTTACTATTTCATCTATAATATCTTTAAATTTATACGTAGGACTCCAATTATTACCACATAATATAGTTTTACAACAAAAACATCTAATATTTTTATATTCTACTAATGCTTCTCTAAAATATAATGAGTTTATTTTCAAATAATCGAAATATTTACGATAATTTATATTTAATTTAGGAGACCTAAATGGATAGTTAATAGGTAAAATTAATTCATATAAATTGTAATCATTTATATTATAAAAACTTATTCTATAAATAATATGATCAGATTTATCACATTTATCTTGTTTTATATTAACATATGAATCATTATTTAAATATGATATGTTCATTAATATTTCCAACTCATTTTTTATTCTATTTTTTAAAGTTAATTGAGGTATTGTTGATATTTGTTCAATAATATGATTCATCATTAATTATTTATAATTATATTAATTTTAAATTAATACTTTTTAACATATTATAATAAAAATTAAGCATATTTTTATTATAATATATTGACGAGTTTATTCTATAAATGGTATATATACATTTAACTTTGTAATGTTAATTAAAGTATTCATTGTAAATGTGTTCATGTGTAACATACTTATATAAAAAATGACCCAAATAAATATAATTTAGGTAATGAAAATAATATTATTAAACTAATTTTTTTCGTTTTAAAGAAGCATATAATTGTTCTTTTGTTTTCAATTTTTTTTCTTTTGTTTTTAAATTAATTTCATGTTTTTTAGCTATTTTAACTAATTCTTCTTTAGAATAATCAGTTATTTTTTTTGACATTTTTGATTTTGGTGTCTTTGTTTTTTTTTTTGTTTTTGAACCACCAAATATATTATTAGGATATGAATATGAATATCCGTCTAACGTAAATTCTTTTTCATAAATTTTTCCTTTTAATCCTTCAATTGTATTTTTTGATTCTTTCAAAGGTGTGATTGTTGTTTTTTCAGTACACATTTTTTTCATTAATTCTATACCATTATATTTAGCATTTTTAGAATCTTTATTGCCTTTTTCCATCGTAATTAATCCTATATTATTATCAGGGTCAAATATGTTATTGGGTGCAGTTAATCCATGAAATAATACTTTAGCAGGTCTATCTATAATATATTTTGGGTTGCTATATATATCTTGTATAGTATATGCTTTCATAGTTTCACCTTTCATAAATGGATGTGGTAAACTTTTTTGTACACTATCAAAAAAAGATGGGTTTAATTCAAAAATACCAATATCATTTATTTCTAAAAAAGATTTGATTTTAGAATAATCTTTTTCCATATCAGATGTAGGGTTTGGATTAAATGCTCCTATACTTTTCATTAAAGAATCATCATTATAACCTAACTTAGTAGATGATATACTATTTATATTTTTTATAATAAATTCATAATTATTAGCAATTTTCTTTTCATCTATAATTTTCCTTATAATATCATCTGACAGACGAATAAAATACATTCTATATATTCCAAATGGATCATTACTATCTGGAAAAAAATCTATATAATTTGGAATTTCTTCACTATCAATATTTAAATTTTTTTCTAACTCACCTTTTTTTAATTTTATTAAACCTGCTGTTTCTTCAAATAATTCATCAATTGCTGTTTCTTCTGCATCTGGTTCTGGTATTGAATTTGAATCAGATACTTCTCTTTTTTTAGTTGCACCTCCAAAATCTTCATATACTCCTTCAATATTAGAACCGTTATATTTTTTATTTTGAATAGGTGTTGATTTGTCATTTTCTCTTGCCAATATCATAACAGATTTCATAACAGATTTATAATTATAATTACCACATATAATAGTTCCCATTCCAGATATATGATATTTATAATCTACTAAATTTTGACCTTCTCTTCCAGTAAAACCACTATTTAATTTTTTTCTTTTTTTAATAGTAAAATGGTTATTAGGAATAGACGAACTCTTATTACTCATATTTATAATATATAGAAATATATTTTTTTTATAATATATAAAATATATTTCTATATATTATAAATATAAATTATATATTTTACTTCATTTCGAAATTTAAACTCTGTTTTTTAAATATATTTATAAGTTTTTTTATTTTAGTAGATTTTTTGTAGATTTAATTATAATAATGTTCCACCTGTAGATACAAATAATGGTAATGGTACTTCTATCACATATAATAATAAGAAAATTACATTTTGCAGTCTTAATAAAAAATTTAATCCTGCAATAATAAGTAATATTGTTAAAAATAATAAAAATAATCCCACTTAAAATAATAATATATAATATACTACTATGAATTTTGAAGAAGAAATTAATAATTTAGAGCGCTGCGCATTTTAAATGCCGGTTTTATAAATTTTTTGTTTTCTGCGTTTTGATGATGTTTTACTTTCTTTTTTATCATTTTTATAACTTTTTTTATTATATGCATAAATAAAATAATTTTTATAATTTTCTTTATTAATTTTATCAATTGAATTTTTTAAACTTTCTTTTAATTCATTAAAATTTTTAGGTTTGTCTTGTTCTATACAGTTTAATCTTGGATGATATGGAATTGTATATAATAAATTATTACCTAAATTTTTTATTATATTTTTTGTTTCTTCTTTTTTATGTATTTGACCATTATCTAATATTACTAATTTATTTTTTGTATTTTTTAATATATCTATTAAAAAATCATTAAATCTTTCTGCATTAACGGCACCATTTTCATATAATTTATAACCTAAACATTTTTTATTACATATTGCTACAACCAACGAATATTTTTTAAATACTGCATTATCATCAGTTTTAATTATACATCTTTTTCCTATATATCCTCTACAATAATTAACACTTAAAGATGTACTTATTGATGTTTCATCAATTGATATAATATCATCTAATTTATATTTTTCTATTTCTTTATAAAATTTTTTTAATTCTGCTTTTTCATCTCTTTCTTCACCTCTATAAGTTTTAGGAAAATGTTCGAATGTGGCTCTTTTGTATGTTATGTTATTATCTCTTATAACATTATGTAAATATTGTCGTGATATTTCAAAATCTTTAAATTTATTTATAATTAATGTATGTAATTGTTTAATTGTTATAGTATTATCATTTTTAAGAGCATCTTTTATAAATTTAATATGATTCATACTAATTTTATATGAACCTTTTTCTCTTGGTTTTCTATCTAAATTTTTATCTTTATCATATTTTTCAACCCATCTTTTTAAACTTCTTTCACTACATTCAAATATTCTACATACTGATGCATAATTATTTATTTTTTTATAATATTTAACTGATTTTAATTTTAAATCTGAAGAAAATTGTTTATTCATATATAAAGATATATATTTATAAAAATTATAAAGATATATTAAATATTATATTTATATAATGACGGAAATAAATTATAAAAAATTATATGAAGAATCTATATTTGAAAAAATAAACTTACAAAAAGAATATGATGATTTTAAAGATATTTTTAAAATATATAAAGAAGATACAATTAAAAAAAATAACGAATATGAAGAAAATATTAATGAATTAAAAGAAAAATTAAAAAAATATACTGCTCCAAAAAGAAATAAAACTTTTTATGAAAATCATAAAGAAGAAATAATTAAAAAAAATAAAGAATATATACAAAAAAATAAAGATAATTTAAAAAAACCTGACTCTGAAAAAATAAAAGAATATAATAAAAAAGCATATCAGAAAAGAAAACAAAAAAATAATTTAGATATTAGTAATGATAATTTAACAATTTTAAACGAATTAAATTAATTATAAATTATAAATATAAAGATTTTTTATTATAAAATATTTAATTTATTATTATATTAAATATTTTAATTCGTTTAATTCTATTTAAAAAAATAATAATATATTATATATATAATGAAATTAAAAGTTAAAATTAAAAAACCTCCAGATATTGAAGATAATAAAGATGAACATAAATTAAATGAACAAGTTTATAGAACAATTAAATGTCCTCTAAAATCTGTCTTAAAAAATTATGATAAATTACATCCTATTATTGAAAATTGTGTTAAAGATATAAATGAAATTATTATTTTGGCATATCAATTTATTAGACTTTATTTATTAGATAAATTTTCAAATAATAAAGAATTACCAAATATAAATAAACAGTTTATATTAGATGTATTGAAAACTGTTAGTTCTACTGAAACAACTAAAGGAAAACAAAAATCTGAAAATAAAATTAAAAATAAAGAAGGTAAAGATGATATTAAATTATTTTATGATAATGTATTTTATAGATTAGTAAATAAAAAATTATCATATTCTAATAAAACTTTTATTTTAGATAAAATGGCTGATGAGATGTTAAGATGTATTGAAACAAATATATCAACTCATTTTTTTAAACATTTATATAAATTAATTAATTATAAATTTAAAAAACCAAAGAGTGAAGAAATAAAAAAAGAAAAAGATAAAGAAAAAAGAAAAGAATTATATAAAGAACTTAATAATGATATCAGAAACTTAAAATCTGATATTATTGATAGACAAATTTTAGATTCAAAAGAGGAATATCATCAATGGATTAAAGATAATATTAATTTATTATTACCAGTAAATTTTACTAAATCTATACCTTATGATATAAAAGCAAATCCAACAAAATATATAAAATATTCAATGTATATAAATAATGAAGTTGAAAAAATAGGTGGAAAACCATATGTTTTTATTCCTCAAAGAAATAATATTATATCAAAGAATATAATTTTAAATACAAGTGGAATTACAGATTTAATTTGTTCTAAATATGAAGAATTATTTAATTATAAAAAAAGCAATTTAATTTTAAATTGTAAAAAATATCAATCACATATTTGGAGTAAAATATTAAAATTAGAAAAAAGAAGTATTTTTAATAATAAAGAATATGTATTTTATCATCAAATAATAACTGATGGATTTAATTGTTGTTTATTGTTTATATTAAAAAAATATAAAGATAAGAAATTTGGAGATAAAATACCTAAAGATAAAGAAGATAATGATATTGATAATGAATTTATTAAAATGAATGATTTAACAAAAGAAGAATGTGATAAATATTTGAATGGAAATTATAAATTTGTAAGTATCGACCCAGGAAAAAATTCACCTATATCTTTGATAGATGAACAAAATAATTTTTTTCAATATTCAAATTGTAGGAGAAGAGTAGAAACTTATACAAAGCAAACTAAACAAATTATTCAAAATGAAAAAGAAAAAAATAATATTATAGAAAAAGAAACAGAATTATCTAAATTTAATTCAAGAACATTACATTTTGAAGAATATAAAAAATTTATAATTCAAAAGACAAAAATAAACAACGAAGTAAAAGATTTTTATAATAATATTTTATTTAGAAAATTAGATTTTAGAAGATTTATTTATACAAAACAATCAGAAAATAACTTATTAAATGAAATTGAAAATAAATATTTAACAAAAGAAGATAAAGAAAAAGGTAAAAAAATATTATTAATGTATGGTAATTGGTCAATGACTAAACAAATGAAGGGAAAAATGCCAACCCCCGGAATAGGTATAAAAAGATTGTTAAATTCAAGATTTAAAATATTAGATATTGATGAATTTAGAACAAGCAAACTTTATAATAAAAGTTTAAAAGAATTGATAAATATAAAAGTAAGAAAAGGTAAGCATTCTAAGAAACTTCACCAAGTGCTAACTCTAAAAGAGGAAACTGAAAAGTGCATAAGAGTGAATAGAGATAAAAATGCTTGTATGAATATATTATATTTAGGAAAATATTACTTGGAAAAACAATTAAGACCTATTGAATTTCAAAGAGAAAAAGAAAAAATTCAAAATAAAAAATCTATAAAATTAACAATAATAAAAACAACTAAAAAAAACTAAACAACAAATTGCTGTTTAATTAAGAGTAATAATTAAGCAGTATCTGGTGAGATAAATAACTTTTACTCATTATTTAATAAATATTAAGTTATTTAGTTAAGCTCACTACTTTTAGAATTTAGTGTCTTAAATGACAAAGCATTGCATTTTTTAATTGATATGTGTATCTAAATAGGTTATCTAATTTTAATTAAAATCGAAACCTTGTAGAAAACCGGCATTTAAAAAGCGCAACGCTCTAAATATAAAACTTGAACCTATTAAAATAGACAAAGATGTCAATTATTTTAATTTTGATGGTAAGACTTTTATTGCTAAACCTTGTCATGTTTATGATGGTGATACTTTTAGTGTTATTTTTGATTTTAAAGGNGAATTAATTAAATATAGATGNCGTTGTTATGGNTATGATACCCCTGAAATGCGCCCCTCTAAAAAAAANCCAGACCGTTTAAAAGAAAAAGAACTCGCTTTGATTGCTAAAAATAGAATGATTGAATTACTTGAAGCACATCCAAGTAAACTTATAAAAATTGAATGCTTAAAATTTGATAAATATGGTCGTATTTTAATTAAAGCTTATAATAATGTTGATGAAAAATCAATTAATGAATTGATGGTAGAAGAAGGTCATGGAAAATGGTACGATGGCGGTACAAAGGATACAAATTGGTAATTTTTGAAAAATAAACTTTTTTTATATAAAAATAATTATATATAATAGTATATATGAATACACTATTTAATTATGTTCAAAAAAATATTAACTTTGGTTTAGATTATTTTTATTTTAGACTTTATCACTATGATGAACATTTATATTCAAAATTAGAAATATATAATGATATTATCACAGATGTACATGTATTTTTTACTAAAAATATTAAACATAATAATTATAAATTAGATCTAAATGATGATCTTAAAAATATAATGAGTAACCTTAATA
>JGI10211J14876_10001297_pt1 | contig 11002 bp, 8 predicted proteins | sample Etolagsediment_FD_14876 | JGI IMG/M metagenome (IMG submission 14876)
ACAATTACTGAAAATAATTTAATGGATGCAGATGCTAATGGTTTACCAGATGATAGCGGTTTATCTGTTGCAAATGCTTCAGATGCTATTTCAAAGAAACATACTAGATTGCACGATATAGATGATACTAATGACCATAACGGAGTTTCTGGTGCAACAGAAAATAATTTAGTGTCCTTTGATGCAAATGGATTACCAAAAGATTCAAGCAAATCTGCTCCTTCTGGAGATATTGTTGGAACTTCAGATTCTCAAACTTTAACAAATAAAGAATTAAGTGACCATACGGAAACTTTAGAGATGACTGCTGGAGAAAATGTTTCTTCAGGAGATACTTGCTATTTAAAATCTGATGGTAAGATGTGGAAAACTGATGCTGATGCAGAAGCTACAAGTAAAGGTTTAATTTTAATGGCTTTAGATACTATCACAGCAGATAATTCAGGAACATTTCTTAGAATAGGAAAATATACCACTTCAGGTTTGACAGCAGGAGATACTTATTATCTTTCTGCTACAGCAGGAGCAATTACCAATACTGCTCCTAGCGGTTCGGGAGATATAGTAAGAATTATTGGTTATGCTTTAAGTACAACTGTTCTTTATTTTGATGTAGATAACTCTTATGTGGAGATTTCATAATAATGTCGATAGCTAAAATTTTAGGAACCTCAATTGCTAATGTTTCATCCCTTGCTTCAGTTAATCTTGCAGGAGCAACGGAATATGCTCATTATAAATGCAATGATGATGCGGCAAATACCACTGTTACAGACGATGGTACAGGGAGTAACAACGGAACAGCTTCAACTAATACAAATAATCTATCCGCTACAGGAAAAATAAATGATGCGTTTGATTTTAATGGTAGCTCGGAATATATAGATATAGATGCTTTGCAACAAGATATAGAATCTGATACAACGGGTACAATATCTGCATGGATATACATTAATACTGATGCCTTCAACAGTATGATTTTTAGTCTTGGAGATACTAACAGCGATACATACTTTATGTTACGATATTTATCGAATGACAATATTCAGGCAATTCTTCGGGCGCCAGATTCAACTTATTGGAGCATAGTAACAACTTCAGCGCCAATATCAAAGAATACCTGGCATCACATTGTTATAGTGCAAGATGCTGTAGAACCAAAATTATATCTGGACGGAGAAGATATTACAGAATTTTCTGATACAAGTTCCAAAACATCATGGTTCTCATCTATTTCTGAATTGGATAATGGAAGATTGGCAGTAGTGGTAGAAAATTTTTTCACAGGTTATTATTTAGACGGCAAACTAGATGATTTTAGATATTATCAGAATATTGCTCTGTCTCTGTCACAAGTCAAAGCTCTTTACAATAACGGAAATGGAAGAGAAGATGCAATTCCAGCAGTTTCAAAAATTTTAGGTGTAACTAAATAAATATAAATTTTTAATTTGGAGAAAATAATGGGAAAATATACTAAAATTATAGATGGAGCGTCAGTTGCAGATATAGCTAATGGAGAAGGTGGTTACAATTATTATGGTTATGTTCGTGAAAATGGAGAGTGGATAATCATGAGAGAAAATACTGCACAAACAGAATATAGATTTGCGAGAGGCGCAAGCGATTATACTACTGCTTGGACTAATAGAGCTTCTAAAGATTATAAAATTCCAGTAAAAGCATAAGGATAATTTATGCAATCAGTTTTGAAAGAATCTGAAATAGAACTAATGGAAATGTTCTATAATCCGACAGCAATGACAGAGAATTTAATTCCAGAAAATTTTAATTCTCCTCAAACATGGCCTATAGGACAGACAATTACGTTGCGTGATTATCAATTTCCAATGCAAAATTATTCTTATTTAATTGCAGATGACCCTGAATTAGATAAACAAGAAATTATGACTTTGAAGAAGTTAGTAGGTGACTGTTATAATATTTCAGCAAGAAATGTTGGAAAAACTTTTCTTTTAATTATTGATGTTCTTCAGGCGATTATTCATAAATGTAAAGAAGGATGCGTTACTTCGGTTACTGCGGAAAAATTAAAAAAAGTCGCAGAACCTATTTGTAAATTTGTAGAAAGTCATAAATTTTTAAAGATTTTTCATTTGAAACAAGAAACAACACGAAGTAAAACTGTTAAACGTGACCCTTTGACTGTTAATACAGAACATGGTGCAGTAGTCTTACCTGTTAATGAAAAGGTGGATAGTGATAATCCAGGAACGCAGTTTCATAATAAACATTATGATATAAGATGGTCAGAAGAATATTCATATAGCAGTAAAGTGGGACAAGAAAAAGCTGAAGATTCTGAAATGTCTTATGGTCATATTGAAAGACCTTCAGGTATTCCAGATTTAAGTATAGATTCTCCATTAGGAAAAATAATAAAAGATAAGAAATTAAAAAATTGGATATGTAGATACCCTCAATATGTTAGAGAAGACTGGACAAAAGAAGTAGAGCAAAAGAAAGAAGATTTTTACAACGGAAAAAAATCTGCTGGCTATTTATTAAATGTTGAAGCTAAAGAACTTCAAGGAGCCTACGGATATTTTAATATTGCTAGAGCTAAAGAAGCAAGTTTCAGAAAAAGCGGAAGAGTTAAAACTTTTGAAATAGGTCAAGAAAGTTATGAAGGTTTCGAGAATCGTCTTCATATTGAAAAGTTAGCGGGAGCAACTCAAACCTATATTTGTGCAGATATTGGGGCTGGTTCTGCTCCAACAGAAATTGTTATTATTTTTTATGATGGAAAAAAATTTAAGTACGAATATAATATTATAGTTTATAGATTGTTACAAGAAGAACAATCAGAAATTTTTTATTGGTTGTATGAGAAATTAGGAGGAGCCTTTGTCGCCATTGATGCCACTCATGACCAGGGTGTCATAATTGATAAATTAAAATCAAAAGGCGTTCCTTCTGATAATTTGTTAAAAGTAATTTTTACAGCAAATATAGATGTTGATTTTGAAAGAGACAAAGATGAAAAGGTTTTAATGGATTCAAATAATGAACCTATAATGAAACAAGCTAATACCGAACATTGGTCTTTTTCAGAATTAGAGAAATTATTGTATGGTGGAGAGTTTGAAACTTCTCCAGACCCAAAACTAGAAACTCAATTAACTGATATAATTTGTAAACGAAGTAAAATGAAAATTTTATTTGATTCAAAAGGTGCAAATCACTTAGTTCAGGCTTTTCAGGTATTTGCAATTTGTAGATTTTTTAATAAATTTAATATTTTAAAACAAGAACATAAAAAACCAAAAAGAGGTTTTTGTTCATCTTAAAAAAGGTAAAAATAATGGCATCTGTAATAGAACAATATTATTCCAAGCTCTTTGATTTAATGCTCACACCATCAGGTAAAATAAGAGTAGAAGACACTTTTCATGGGCAAATGAGACAAATTAATAAATTGTTAGAAAATGACAAAACAGGTTTAATTTCTACACTTTTAGAATTTATGGTTCATGCAGGTACAGTTGACATTAATTTTAATGCATCTAATTCTAAATTAACTGAACTTTTCAAAGATTGGAAAGATAATGTTAATGCTGATTTAAATCTGGATATTCCTAGAGGGCTTAGAGGATTTACCGAACAATATTTTAGAGAAAGATGGAAAAGTTCTTTTATCGTTGCCAACTTGAGATGGCATCAAGTTAATGGTTTTTGGCTTCCAACAAGAATGTATATAATGGACGGTGCAAGTATTCATGTTAAAAATGATAGAAGATTATTAAATGGTAATGCTTATTATTTAGGAAAGCCAGAAAAAGAAGATTCGGAGCAATTAAGAAATACTAAGAATCAGACTATTTTAGTTCGTAAGCCCTATAATCATTGGTATGACCAATACCCAACTCCTTATTTGGTTAGAAAAGGAGCATTGTATCATTCTCTTTTTAAAGTAAAAGTTTTAGAACGTATGGCAGAGATTGTACAAACTGCATTCCCTTATCAACTTTTAATTAAAGTAGGTACGTTGGATGCAATTAAAAAGGGTTATGGCCCATCGCAAGACCAATTAAACGAAATTAAAGCAAAGTTTCAAAAACAAAAGAAGAATTTTGATGAACACACATTTGACAAGGGATTAATAGATGCGTTTGCTGGTGATGTGAGCTTAGAAGAAGTTATTCCAGATTACAAAAAAGCATTAGATGAAGCAATTTTGAAACCTGTAGATAAAAATATATTATATGCTTTAGGGATGATTGAATTTAAAGGCTTTTCTTCAAATAGAGAAGAAGCTATTTTAAACCCCAAAGTATTAGTCGAAGAAGTTGAAGATGCGGTTAAAGATTATGTTGAACTTTTAAAAGAAATTGCAAACCAAATCAAAGAAAGAAATAAAGGAAAATACACTGTTAATGATAAAGTAGAAGTTCAGCCAGGAATTATTAAAACTTTTGTTACCGATGAAATGAGAACACTTATTCGTTCTTGGTATGATAGAGGAATAGTTGGGCAAAAGAGTGGATTAGAAAATACGACGGGATTAGATTTCGAAACACAAATAAAAGAAAGAGATTTTGAGAAGAAAAATAAATTAGATAGAAAATTATATCCTAGAGTGACTCAGAATTTAGAGAAAGACCCTGCGGATTTGACACCTGATAATGAGGAAATTCCAGATGATAAAAAACCTGGAAGTCCTGAATCAAAAAATTACAATAATGCCTGTGAAGAAACTGAATGTATTACTGAAGCTATGAAAACAATTCGAAGTATTCCTGATGAGATTCGAGATGAATTGACTAAAGAAGAACAGAGAATTTTTAAACAGGCTTTTAATGATTGTTTCGCAAAATGCACAGAATTAAAATATGATAATTTTTTGCGAGCTAAGGCTTCGATGGAATACGCTTATAAAATTGTTAAAGAATATATTAAAGCACCATATAAAACAAATAACGATTTACCAAAGAATGTAAAAGTTTTACCTTCTACGGCTCAGACTATATTTAGAAAAACTTTTAATTCTGTTGTTGCTGACGGAGGTTCTGAAGATAAAGCAAGACGTGTTGCATGGAGTCAAGTCAAAAAGCAATATAAAAAGAACGATGACGAAAAATGGGTTAAAAAATAAATAGTGAGTTTATTTTGAGAACAAAAATCGGTAAATATATAAAATGTAAATAATGTCATTCTGAAATAGATATATAGAGGAGTAAAAAAGGAATGAAACAAAAAATTTATTTTGAAGCAAAAGCAAAAAAATCAAAATCTCCTATAGAAAAAGTAATTAAAAATTTAGGAATAAATTATCCAAATGAAAGTTTAGGTTTTTTACATGCTGTTTATGCTAAAGTGGATGGGAAAACTCCTAATAAAAATCGTGTAATTTTAGCTAAAACTGTAAAAAAAGATGTTCCTCAATTATGTTTTACTCAAGCCAATATTAATCATAAACGGCAAGGATATGTTATAGGGACTATATTAGATGCCTGGGTTAATCAAAATGACCAAATAGAAATAGTATTTTCATTTTTTAAAAGTTTATATCCTAAAGAATGGGAAATTGTTGAAAATGCAATTGCAGAAGATGAAATGTCTGTTAGTTTTGAATTGATGGTCAAAGAAGATGATATTATTAATTTGGTTAATGGAGTTCGAAAATTAAAAAGAGTTTCTTTTGATGGAGTGGGATTATTATTTCCTGGCGTTTCGCCCGCCTACGATGATGCTAAAGTTTTACAATCAGCAAATGCAATAATTAATAATGTTTTTGATAATAAAAAAACTTTAGTATGTGCTTCAGCGAAAGATGCTGTTGATAAAATAGAAGAATATTTATTAAAATTCAGTAAGAAAAAAAAATTAGAAGAAGCAAGTTATAAATGTGAATGTATTAAATGTGGTAATGTAATATCTTCTACAGAACATTGTAAAGATATAAAATGTTCTAAATGCGGTAGTGAAATGCGAAGATTTGATAGACCAAGTAAACAAAACTATAATGCTATATTAAAAGACTACAAAAAAATAAAAGGAGAAATTGAAATGGAAAAAAAGACTCGTGATGCTTTGTTAGCCAAGTTTAAAGAAGAACTTATTAAAGAACTTGGTGAAGAAGCTGTCAAAGACTGGTCAGACGAACAGTGGGAAGCTGAATTAGAAAAAAGAGCTTCTGCTGAACAGAAGACTGAATCCGAGACTACTGAAGCTTCTGATAGCGAAGCCGAAGAGTCTAAGGATAAAGAAGTTGAATCTTCTGAAGAGAAGAAAAAAGAGGAAACTAAAGAGATTTCTAAAGAAGATGATAAAGCCGAAGAAACTGAAGAGAAATCCAACGAAGATTCTAAAGAAGATAAAAAGGAAGAGAAAGCTGGAAAATCTAAAGTCGTTACTGAAGAAAAGATGAAAACCGAAACAACTTATGATGACGAAACTAAGATAGAAACAATTTCTCGTGATGGCGAAAGAATTGTGAAGCGAGACGGAAAAGAAGTCTATCGCACTAAAATCAAAGAAGACCAAATTTACAATTATGCTCAAGTTGAAGATATGAAAGCAAAGTATGAAGAAAAGTTGAAATCAAAAGATAAAGAGATTGATTTTTTGAAAGAAAATGCTAAGAAAGTTGTTGAAATTAGAGCAGAACTTGGCGATTTCGTTAAAGATTTATCAGACGAAGATTTGTTAGATGAAAATAAACTGGAAAATGCTCGTTTAAAGAAAAGAGTTAATGAACTCGAAAAGAAAGAATTAGAAACTGCTGAAGATAAAGATGAAGATGATGATAAAAACTTAAAAATAGATGATGCAGAAAATAAAGAAGAAAAAGAAGAATCTGCCGATGATAGAATCGGAAATTATTTAAAAAATAAGTATGGAAAATAATTAATTTTTCACTAATCCAATAGGAGGAAATTAAACATGGATAATAAAAAATTGATGCTGGCTCAGGAAGAACTGAAAGCCAAATTACAAGAAATTGCAGTACAGGGCCCTACGGGTAATGCCTTTGAATTAGCTAAATTAGCTAATATGCCTTATGACGCAGAACTTCCTATTCCTGAAGTTATTGCTGAAGTAGCTCAGATAGGTAGAGTTAATAAGGGCGAAGACTATGAGTATTTTACTCAGTCTCCTGAAACGAAAGTTGTTTACACTATCAGTAATGGTTCTGTAAATCAAACTAACGTGACACCTGGTTCTGAAAATGATTTGACTTTTAATAGCTATAGCTCTGACGAATATTATGTATACGTTGAGAAATTACTTGAAGCTAAGTATGACCCTATCGCTATTAAATCTAAGACTGCTATGGAATCTTTAGACCGCAAAGAAATCAAAGACGTTCTTGATTTGCTTATTGCGGCGGCTGAAGGTCGATCAAATACATTTGCTAATGATTCTGGCGACAGCGTAATTGATTTTGAGAAAGTTGTTGATATGGTTCGAAGCGTTGCCAAATATGGTAATAAACTTGTTCTTATCACTGGCGCTGATGTTACAACTGATGTAATTTTGATGGACTATGAAGAGGACAAGAATCGTGAAGTTTCTCTTGCAAAAGCTGGTATAGCTAAATGGGTTAAGATTGAGAATTATTCTTATACTCATAGTACATCTCAAACGGTGTTTGCTACTGATAAAGCTCTTTTGGTTGCCACAAGCGACGCAGAAGGTAATAGACCTATTCATTTCGTAAGACGAAAAGTAAATAGTCTTGATGGTGTTGGAAGTCCTGAAAAAGAGAGAGTAATTGTTGCGGCTGGCCCTAGAATTAATATAGGTGCGACTCCTAAGTGGGCGTATGCTATTACAGCAATGGAGCAGTATGGTACTGTTGTTACCAATCCTTACTGTGTAGCGGTCTACAAAAAAGCATCCGTATATGCTTAATACGAAAGTTTTCTTCACATTTATGTGAAGTTTTTATACGAGTGGAGAGAATTAATTTTCTCTCTACTCCCAATAACAAAAGGAAATATATGCTAAGAGTTATTAAAAAAAAGGATAAATTAAATTTTTTTGATTTTTCTCAAAAAAATAATTTGAATTTTTATTTATTTAATGAGTTTGTAAAACAAAAACAACTGGCGTTTATTTCAGTAGAAAAAGATATAATTCAAGGTTTGTTGTATCTTGAAAAGAAAGACAATGATAAATATTTGCATATAATTACTAATTCTAAGAAAATTGCAGATAATCTTTTAAAGATTTTATTTTGGCATTATAGAAAAGAAATGTACGCAGAGATTGAGAAAAAAAATAAGCTTGGATTTCTTTTAAAAGAGAATCATTTTAGAATTATAAATAAAACAGAGTCAATATTTTTATTACACTATAATCCAGTAGAAAAAGGCAAAAAATATGGCAAGCGTAGTTACAAGCGATATAATTACACTGATAAGAGGGTTAATTAAAGATTTATTGAATTCGTCTGGCAGGGATGGGTTTACATACGATTCAGATGCTTCTTTTAAACTAAGCTCATCGAGAGTTAGTGCTTCTACTATAATTGTTTATGTGAACGGAACAGATATAACAAGTTCTAATTGGACTTATAATTCTGATACAAATAAAGTAACAATCACTTCTTCTCTTACTGCTGAAGATGATGTAATAATTACTTATAGTTTTTATGAGAAATATTCTGATTCTGAGATAACGAGTTATATAAAGTCAAACTTAGTTAGATTTACTCAATTTAGATACAAAAAAACTTTTTATGTGAACGATTCTAACGAGATAGTTACTCTCAATGGCGTAAATCCGACAAGAAGTGAAGGTGATTTAATAGCGTTAATAACTTCTATAGATATTGACCCTCAGAATATTGATATTAGAACAAGAGATTTTCAAATCACTGCAACAGAAAATAAAGGTAAGAGTGAATTAATAAGAGATGCTTTTAATTCTTTTGCAAGAGGATTTATATCTTTAGACTTTTTAGAGATAGAGGATTAAAATGGCAAATTTTATTATACCTTATACTACACCAGCAGACTATACTTATGACGACACAAAAATAACTGTCGAAAATAATGTGGCTAAATTAAAATTACAGAATCAATTAGTAACTTTTAATGAAGATTTTGCAGATGATACAGATTTTACTTATGATTCAGATTTAGCTGAATTTGTTGGTGGAAAAGTTCAACAAATAAACCAAAGACCAACAGACGCTATTTTTTATGCTTCATTTAATAAGGATAAAGATGGTGATTGGGGAGATGGAGATTTAACAGGAACTTTATTAGGAAGTGCAAGTGTTTCTGGTGGACAATTAAACTGTACTTCCTCTGCGAGTGATGGTATAAGTTATGATTGTATAGGAAATGCAGATTTTACCAATCAATGTTGTATTCGATTTAAAATAATTCCAAATTATAATGGAACTCCAGCAGTTAATTCTTATATTTTTGGTACAAGTCCAGCAGTAACCAATGAGATATTTATTAGACATAATAATGGGGGAAATTTAGTTCTTGTCATTAGAAGTAATGTTGGTGGATTTATTGTTAATCAAACAATAGGAACTTGGAACGCAGTTTTAGGTCAAGAATATGAATTTGAACTTAATATTGATTTAATTTCTGGAGCAACACGTTTATTTATTGATGGAGTTCAATCAGGGTCAACAATTACAGCCACAGGCAATCGTGGTACATCTACTAGTATTTTATTTGGTAGAAGACCCATATTTTCTGATGGTGTAGATGTTAAATTTAATGATATTTTAATTTTTGATACAGTTCAACATACATCAAATTATACACCAGATTGGTCAAATATAAAAGAATATGATTATGTAGACACATCAGTTATTCTTCCAGAAATGGAACAACATACTTTATCTGGTAGCTTCCCTTCTTATGACGAATCTACAACTATTGAAAATGGTTCGCCTAGATATACAGTTCAATTTGGAAGAAGTGGCGATTATTTATATTGGAATGGTTCAGATTGGGTGGCTTCCGATGGTTCTTATGCACAAGCAAGTGACCAAGACACATTTAACACACATGGGGATGAATTAGCACAATATGTTACTGATAAAAAATACGGACAAATAAAAATACATTTTCCTGATTCTAATACACAAAGTGACGTTTCAAATTTAGAATCAAAATGGTATATGGACACTGGTTATCTTGCAACCAAACCAGCTATTTATAAAACAAACGGTGATGGAATTGCTAATATTGAGGAATGGATTTCTTTTGAGGAAACTTTGGGTGCAAATAATGAGGGGTCTGTTGTTTATCAATTATCAGAAGATGGAGTAACTTGGAAATATTGGAATGGTTCTGCTTGGGTGACAGCAGAAGATTCAGATTATAATTCTGTTGCGACAATTCATAATAATATCAGTGATTTTCCAGCAGATGATGATAAAATTTATGTTAAAGCCATTTTTATTTCAAATGGGTTACAACAAGTAGAATTAGATTTAAATGAAGTTGGATATGCTATTAATACAAATCCAATCTTATATGCTGGAACAAATAAAAACGCTATTTACAATGTTGCCATGACACCATTTTCAGACACAACATTTTCAGACGCAGAAACAAATATAGATAAAGTTGAATGGAAAGAAGATGGTGGAACTTACACAGAGATTTCTCAAGGAGTTTATTCTACTCTTTTAGAAGCTGTTCAAGCATTTAGTTATACACCAACACATTCTGGTAGTAAAACTTTATATTTGAAAGTAACAGATGATTATGACGCTTATACTGAAGATAGTATGAATGTTAATGTTAATCAGGTCACAGTAACAGTTAATATTAAAGATAGTTCAGGAAATCATTTGCCAGGTGTAACATTTGATGCTGGTGATAGCTTTGAATCTTCAACTCAAAATAGTCCATTTTCTTTTACATATGATATAGGAGTATGGTCTTCAACAGTAAGCAAAACACATTTTGATTCTTTAACACAATCAAATACAATCTCAATTTCTACAACAGAGGTAGATTTTACGATAAGCAGAGAAACAAGAATAGACGAATTAATT
>JGI10211J14876_10001298_pt1 | contig 11000 bp, 11 predicted proteins | sample Etolagsediment_FD_14876 | JGI IMG/M metagenome (IMG submission 14876)
TATTAAAATCGAAACTACATCGTGTCACAACAACACATGCTGAGCTAGACTATGAAGGCTCATGTGCAATTGATGGTCACTTATTAGAAGTGGCGGGGATTCGAGAATACGAACAAATCCAGATTTACAATATCAATAATGGTGAACGCTTTACCACTTATGCAATTCGTGCTGAAGACCATAGTGGAATCATTTCAGTTAATGGTGCAGCTGCCCATAAGGCTAACCCGAATGACCTTTTAATCATTGCAACCTATGCATCGATGGATGAAGCCGAGGCTGAGAGCTTTAAACCAAAGTTAGTCTATTTTGATGACAACAACAAAATCACTCATACTCGTAACACGCTTCCAATACAAACCTCAGATATATCTAAAGCGAGTTAATCACCTCTAACCGCAAACAAAAAAGCTGACACCAAGTCAGCTTTTTTCGTTTTTAGATAAGATACTTATCTTGGCCTTAAATCTTCAGGCGTAATAAGAACCTCAACCCTTCGGTTTTTAGCATAATCTGCAGCGGTTGTTCCGTTTGATACAGGCTGCGTGTCAGCTAGTCCTATTGCTTGCGCTTGCTCAGCCCTAATTGTTTTATCTTGTACTAACTGCTCTATCACGCTAGCAGATCGAGCACTAGAAAGCTCCCAGTTTGATTTAAAACGACCACCAGAGATTGGTCGGCTATCAGTGTGTCCAATGACCTGTAGGGCAACCTTCTTATCCTTAAAGGCAAAAAACTTTTTTAGTAGCTCAACAAAACGAGGCTTTAAGTCAGCACGACCAGGATCAAATGCAATTTGTTCTGGAAAAATTAAGCGTATTTGATTATTGTCGACATCATAATCTATCTTAATTTCACTCTTTTTACCCGCTTCAGAATAGGTTTCAATTAAGCTTTCATATAAAGGCTGCAAATCTTGGATGGTAGTTTGCTCAAGAATTATTGGCGTGAGTCTTGGCTTTTGTTCTTGCTCCTTCTCAGAAGCCTGCTGCAAAGATTGAAAAAACTGCTCTTGTTCAGGCGTTAATTCGCTACCATTACCCAAAGCCTCTGTTAAGGATTCAACTACGGCTTTGTATTTTGGAACATCAGTAGTCGACATAGCATACAACAGTACAAACAATGCCATGAGGAGTGACATTAAGTCTGCAAAAGTTGCCAGCCAAGCTGGACAGGGCTTAGCCTTCTTCGCCACTTTCTTTCGCTTTCTTGCTCGCCTGTAGAAATGGAGCAAGTAAATCACGCATAACAGCAGGGTTATGCCCTTGACCTATACTATCTATGGCCTCAATAATCAAAATCTCTCTATCTGATTCATTTTGAGCCCATGACTCAATTTTATCTGCAATTGGTAGCGCGATAAGATTCGCAATCATTGCACCATATAAAGTCGTTAACATAGCCACTGCCATGGCCGGCCCAATTGCAGAAGGATCACTTAAGTTGGAGAGCATCTGAATTAAACCTACAAGCGTTCCAATCATTCCAAACGCAGGTGCAGCCTCACCAATTGAACGAAACACTCCCGCACTAGTTTCAGCCTTTTCAATTAATAACTTGTTCTTCTCTCGCAAAGTCTGCTTAACCACCTCCAGTGAATAGCCATCTACCAGCATGCGAACACCTGTATTGTAAAAGCTGTTATTGAGTTCATAACTTTCCATTGCCAGAACACCTTTACCGCGTACTAATCGTAATAAATCCTCGGTAATATCAACCAACTCGTTAAAATCTTTAACTTCAGACGTGACCTTCAAAGCACTAAACGACATTCCCCATGCTTTAAAACTATCCGCCATAGAGTATCGAATCATGGTGGCAGCGATAGTCCCGCCCACAACGATCATCAGGCCTGGTATATTGACAAACATAGAAATAGACGACCCCATTGCCATTGCAATAAGCACAATAGCAATACCCGCAACTAAACCGATTAAAGTAGAAAAGCTCATAAGTAGATTCTGTTAAATTTCATTAAAATATAGATTTGGACTATCTAATTAGCAAAATATTGTCCAAAAGACGCGTTTTACCTAAACGAGCGACCGCCAATATCACAACGTCTTTATCATCATTTTTAGCGGTTAAAAGAGTCGTTGGATTACAAACCTCAATATAATCAACACTATCAAAACCTTCCATCATCAGGTTGTTCTTTGCAACATGTGCCAAAGCTAAAAAATCATGATTTCCCGATTCGATTGATTTTGCAACATCTTGCAGGGTTGTAAACAATTTTGGTGCTATATTTCTTTGCTCGTCAGTCAGATATTGGTTTCTAGAACTTAACGCCAAACCATCAGCATCTCTGCCAATCGGAGCCGAAATAATCTCGATAGGCAATGCTAATTCTTCAACCATAGTTCGAATTACGCTTAGTTGCTGAAAATCCTTTTGACCAAAAACAGCCTTATCAGGCTGCACCATATTAAAGAGTTTAGTCACAACGGTTGTAACCCCATCAAAATGTCCAGGGCGATTAGCCCCTTCTAACAAACAGGTTAATGCCTCTGGAACATGAACTTTGGTTTGATTTACGCCATTTGGATACATTTCTTTAACAGTTGGATAAAAAACCGCATCCGTTTGTAAGTTGGCTAGCTTGGCTTGGTCTTCTGTAAAAGTACGAGGGTAACTGTCAAAATCCTCATTTGGCCCAAACTGCATCGGGTTAACAAAAACACTCACAACAACCTTATCACAAGCTTGTTGAGCCATTTTAACAAGACTTAAATGCCCTTGATGCAAATTACCCATTGTTGGCACAAAACCAACCGTATGTCCTGCTTTTTTCCAACTGGCAACCTGTTTACGTAAATCATTAACTTGTTCAAAAACTTGCATGAAAACCTACTAAAAATAAGTTTAAAAAGACTAAAAATTAAAAGAGAAGACTATATTGAAACGAACCAAAAATAAACAGAACCTTAAGCAATCACATGAGTCTCAGCAGGAAAAGTTTCAGCTTTAACTTCTAATACATAATTTGTTAATGCATCTTGAATAGAATTGGATTGAAGCATAAAGTTTTTAGAAAACTTGGGAGAGTTACCAACAGTAATGCCCAGCATATCGTTTAGAACCAGTACTTGACCACTTGTATTTTTTCCAGATCCTATACCGATTACAGGAATATTCAGTAAATCCGTAATTTCTTCTGCTAACTTAGAAGGAACACATTCCAGAACCAACATTTCAGCGCCTGAATCTTGTAATGCTACAGCTTCATTAACAAGCTGCTTAGCAGAAACACTGTCTTTGCCTTGAACTTTATAACCGTATTTTTCTACTGATTGCGGCAATAGACCTAAATGACCACACACAGGAATACCTAAAGCAGAGAGAGCTGAAACCGACTGTAATACCCTTACTCCACCTTCAAGCTTAACCATATTGGCACCGCCCTCTTTCATCAAACGTGCAGCACTTTGCATGGTTTGTTCAATAGTTGTATCTGACATAAAAGGTAAATCGGCAATACACCAGGCCTGGTCATTACCACGTTGCACCATTTGAGTATGATAAACCATCTCATCCAAAGTAACCGGTAGGGTCGTAGCATGTCCTTGTACAACCATCCCTAAAGAATCACCCACTAAAATCACCTCAACACCAGCAGCAGAAACCCAATGCGCAAAACTTGCATCATATGCTGTTAAACATACAATTTTTTGCTTAGCTTGATGCATTTTTTTGAGTTTTGTAAGTGTGACTGACATAGCTTTTCCTAAAGATGATATTTTGTGCATTTGTACACGATACTTATGAATTTAAGTAAGATAAGAATATTATAGAGATTTTAATAAGAGATGCTGAATTATCTAATTTGGAGCTTTTTCATCCAGCGCAATTAAATAAGAGTCTTTAAGAGCTGCAATTAAAGGTTCAATCTTTCCAAGTTTTGGAATTACCAGGCCTGGTGCAATCTCAATTAAAGGAATCAATACAAAATCACGTAAAGCGATTTGAGTGTGGGGCACGGTTAATTCATCAGTAGAGATCACATCATCGCCAAACAGCAAAATGTCCAAATCAATCAAGCGTTCACCCCAATGTCGCTTTTTTATACGTCCTTGTTCAAGTTCAATTTTTTGCAAGTATTGCAATAGTTCTTTGGCTGATAACTCCGTTTCAATCTGACACACTGCATTCACAAAATCTGGCTGATCTTGCGGACCTAAAGGCTTAGAACCATAGAAAGAAGAACTCTTTAGTAACTGAGTAGAGGGTAAAGCATCAATAGATTGAAGCGCTGTTTTCAGTTGATCTATAGGGTTTGATAAATTACTACCCAACCCTATGTATGCAGTGACATTAGACATAAGTTATGACTTAATAAAACACATCGTAAAATTCAAGTTCTTATTATTTAAGAATCTGATCCTGTTGATTGGCTTCTTTTACGATAAAAATTTCGGTTACGACGTACACGTTTTTTTCGCTCTGGCTTGGCAACTGAGTTCGCAAAAGCAACTTGCTCTACAGCATCTTTTTCTTGGTAAGTTGTCCACCAATCAAAAATAGATTGAACTTCTGTCTCACCTGCAGCAGCTCTAACACCCAAGAAATCATATGCCGCTCTAAAACGAGGATGCTCAACAATTTTCTGAGCTCTATCACCATGACGTTTTGGTAAACGATGTTGTAAATTCCAGATATCCCGCATTTGTGCGGTAAAACGTTTAGGAATTGCCGTACGTTTAATTTGTTGTTCAATTACATCATTACAGGCTGCAAAAAAGGCATCCTGATGCGCAAATCCTTCATCTAAAAAATCTTGCTTACGTTGCAGCATTGGTTCCCACAACATGGCCGCAAATAAAAAGGCCGGGTTAACCGATTTACCTTCTTGAATTCGGCTATCCGTGCTTTTTAGAGCTTCAATAACCAGCATTCTCGGAAAACCATCTTTTTCTTTAGACAGAATTTGTTCTGTTAAAGGGAATAGATGCTCAAACAAACCGTAATGGCGCAATTTTTCAAACACTTCAATGGCAACACCACTATGAAACAGCTTCAAAACTTCTTCAAACATGCGGGCATTAGAAACATCATTCAATAGAGGTGCTAAACTTGTTATCGGTTTTTCAGTACGTTTTTCAATTTTAAAACCAAGCTTTGCTGCAAAGCGTATTGCTCGAATCATGCGAACAGGATCTTCACGATAACGTGTTACAGGATCACCAATTAGACGCAGTTGACCTTTTTTAATATCCTCTAGACCACCTGCATAATCGGTAATCGAGAAGGTTCTAATATCATAATAAAGGGCATTTACAGTAAAGTCTCTACGCCAAACATCTTCTTCTATCGTACCGTAGACATTGTCTCTTAGTACGCGACCTGCATCATCCACCTCTCTTGCCGGGCCAGAAAGCTTTCCTTTACGACCGAAACGATCTTTACGACCATCGCCATCACCCTGCCCTCTAAATGTGGCTACTTCAATCATCATTCGTCCAAAACGAACGTGTGCAAGCCTAAATCTACGACCAATCAAGCGACAGCGCTGTTTAAAAACGTTCTTTACTTGATCAGGTTCTGCATCCGTTACTACGTCAAAATCTTTTGGTTCTAAACCTAACAATAGATCACGCACACAACCACCAACTAGGTAGCCTTCATATCCGCCTCGCTTTAGGCCATACAATACATCCAATGCTGATTTATCAATTTGTTTGCGGGAGATACCGTGTTTTTGGCGTTTAACAATAACGGGAGAATTTTTTCCTCTTGAAACTGATTCAGGAAGAAGTTTTGTCCTTGAGAAGAAGGCGCTGATTTTACGAATAATTCGTTGCATATTTTGAGTATTAATTTGTATCTAAAGTATGAAGTTTCATTTTAGCGTGTTTTGAAGATACTGCAATGAATTCACCATTTTTTTAAGGTTTTATAACGTATTAGCTCTTTTATTGCATTTTTAGAATAAGTATTCTAGAATATTAATTCTAAAACTCAATAATAAAGACATTCATGAAACCGTATCTAGTCAATCCCAAACTATCAAAAACGCAAATTAAAACACTCGAAAGTGCTTTATCACTATTTGTTGAAAAAGGCTTTTTTAAGACCTCTATTCCAGATTTGGTCGAGCATTCTGGTGTAAGTACAGGTTCAATTTATCATGCTTTTAAGGACAAACAATCCATTGCAGAATCATTAATGGAAACCCTTCTTGAGCAAATCAACCGTGAACAACAAGAAATCCTTGCCAACAACGCAGATAGCTGGAGTCGATTTTATGAACTTTCCAAGTGGATGATTAATACCTCTGACCGGCACCCACAGGTAATGCGGTTTATTTTCAATGGCCAACACAAAGAGTTTATGCCAGAGCTGCCACCTATATGCTCCTCCCAACCTTTTTTAACTTTAAGAAAGGTCATTCAACAAGGAATGGATGAGAAGGTTTTAATCAAAATGGACTTAATGGTTGCCGCAAGCAGTAGTTTTGGAGGGGTTATGCGATTAATTCAATTAGGCTTAGATAACATGCTTGACGACCCATTACCTAGTTATTTAGACAGCATTACAGATACATGCTGGCGTAGTATCGCTCAACAATAAGGAAAGATATGTTTTCAATTAAATTTAATCTCATTTGGTTTTACTGGGCAATTACAGATATTTTACTGATTGTTGGAGTAACCCATTAACCCCCTGTTTTTATATTGGGCAATTGCTTTGAATGTTATTCAGGTTTTCCATTTTTATTGGTTAACACCACAAATCAATAACTTTGCCGTACAGGTCAGAATTGCTTATCTACTTCTGCTTATTGTTGCCTTGTACCCTCCATTATTTTTCATTTTTTACCTACAAATCATTGGTACCACTGCGATGGTTTTAGGCAATTACTGTTTCCTTGCACGTCTAATGTCACTAATGCCATGGAACAGCACAAAAGACTTTTCACTAGACTTGGTTAAAGAAACCTTTTTTTCAAAACCCGTGAATGGCAGCGTTCAACACGCTACACAAAAGCCATCTTAATAAGAGAGATTATTATGAAAAAAACCACTATCATTAATGCTTTAGTTCTCGCCCTAGGTACATCAACAGTAGCCATTGCCTCTGATGCTTACATAGAGAGTTTTGAAACCTATGCTAAAGAAATGCAAAACTTTCCTGGCGGTCAAAGTATTGCAAATACCATTAATTCTTACCAACAAGAGGTTACCAAGACTCAACGCCAAGTCGGTTATATTGGCAAAGCTTTAGCCCTGCCAGAACCCACAAAAGTGGCTGAAGGCGTTTATACCGTTATTGGGAGTTTAATTTGGCACAACCCAACTAACTTTGGCTTAAATAACAACCTGACGTTTATAGAATTTGAAGATGGTGTATTTGTATTTAATGCTGGGCCAAATCCTGCAGTAGCTTACTCTTTCCATCAGCAAATTAAAAAAATTACCAACAAGCCTGTTAAATGGGTTGCGGTAGAAAACAGTCAAGGGCATGCTTATTTAGGGGCGAGCTACTGGGTAGACCAAGGCGTTAAAAACCTTTACTCACACAGTGTTGCAAACCAAGACTTTCATAATAGTTATAAATTCATTAAAAAGAGCTGGGGCGACCGTGTTGGTCACCAGATTACCGAAACGGCACGAGATGTTTCAGATAAATTCACCACCTTTGATGACAAAATCACGGTAGATGTTGGTGGTGGAGAAATCGTTGAGATTTTAAACTTTGGCCCTGGACATACACCTGGCTCAACCATCGTATATCTACCAAAACGTAATATTGTACTGCCTGGTGATTTGGCCTATAACGAGAGAATGTTAGCGCTGTTTTCCTATACCGACACTGAAAAATGGACAGAAACATTTGAAACGTTCATGAACGCTATGCCAAAAGATGTCTTAGTCATTCCAGGACACGGCGGCCCAACCAATATGGCTAAGATAAAACAAGACACTTATGACTATTTAAAGTTCATGCATGCTGAAGTACAAAAAATTATTGATGCCGACGGTTCTGTTGAAGATACCGCATCTATTGACCAATCAGCTTATAAAGATCGCCCTGTTTATGAACAAACTCATAAACACAATGGCGTACATATCTATAAAGAGTTTACTGGTGGTGATTTAGGTCAAAGCTACGAGTAATAAATTTCATACGGCTTATTATTCACGGTAAACTAAAGTCTGTTCATAACATTGAACAGACTTTTTTATTTTCTGAGCAGACTTAAATGATTACAAAACTTAAACACCCCGTTATTTCATTTAGTTTAGTAACGTTACAGTTTTCACTTATTGCCATCCTATTATTATTACTCCCAATTAGCTTAAACTTGGTTGTACTGTCGATTCAAGCCATCGCTATCATCATTGGATTATGGGCTGTTCATGTTATGCATATTGGTAATTTCAACATCGTTCCAGACCCAAAACCGGACATGCAATTAATCACCAGTGGGCCATATCAATGGATACGTCATCCCATGTATTTCTCCATCGTGCTGTTTTTCCTTCCATTAGTCGTGTTAAACCTAAACTGGATAAACCTCGCAATCTATGCCAACTTGTTCATTATTCTTTTTATTAAACTCAGTTATGAAGAACATTTATTGGCTGAAAAAATACCTGAATACAACAGCTATCAACAAAACACTAAAAGATTAATTCCATTTTTACTTTAACCAGGCCTGGTAACTTTGTAGCAAACCGTCAAACACCAACTCTTGTTTATTAACGCAATCTAAGACTAACTTCCGTTATCACCTAGTTATTAGACTAAGAAAATGAGAAAATAGCGCCCATTAATTTTGGTCAACGCTCTTAACAAGAGCCAAAGATAAGAAAAAACCTCTATGACAAACTCTAAACCTACTCTGCTTAGCGGCATTCAGCCTTCTGGCGATTTAATGATTGGAAACTACATCGGTTCTATTAAGAACTGGGTGAAAATGCAAGATGATTACAATTGCCTTTTTTCATTGGTCAATATGCACGCCATCACCGTTGAACAAGACCCAAAAGAACTACACAAACGTAGCTTAGATTTTGTTGCACTTTACCTAGCCGCTGGAATAGATCCAAATAAAAGCACGGTATTTATCCAGTCTCATGTTCCAGAACATTCTGAACTCGCTTGGATTTTAAACTGCTCTACTTATATGGGTGAACTAAACCGCATGACGCAGTTTAAAGATAAGTCACAAAAGCATTCACAAAATATCAATGTTGGTCTATATGACTATCCAGTATTAATGGCTGCTGACATCTTGCTATATCAAACCGAAATGGTGCCAGTGGGCGCTGACCAAAAACAGCACTTAGAATTAACACGAGATTTAGCCACACGTTACAACAACCGTTTTGAAAAAGAGATATTTAAAGTTCCTGAGCCTTTCATCCCTCCGACTACTTCAGGTGGACGTATTATGAGCTTGCAAGACCCACTTTCTAAAATGTCTAAGTCCGATGAAAACAAAGGTAACTTTATTGGCCTATTGGATGACCCTAAAACAATTATTAAAAAGTTTAAAAAGGCAACAACTGACTCTGGCGCTGAGATTCATTATGATTTAGAGAATAAGCCAGGTGTTTCTAATCTATTGACGATTTACTCTGTGATCAGCGGTAAAACCATTCCTGAAGTGGAATCCCATTTTGAAGGCAAAATGTATGGTCATCTAAAAGTTGAACTGGGTGAATTGGTTGTGGATTACCTAGAACCAATGCAAAACCGTTTTCATGAGATTCGTAGTGATGAGACCGAACTGCGTAACATCCTTAAAACCGGTGCTGAAACCGCTCGTGAGCAAGCTCAAAAAACGCTTAAATCAGTCCACGAAGCGATTGGATTCGTTTTACCTTAACAACCTGCTCTAAATTAAAATCCATAATCACAAGCCTCATAAAAATGAGGCTTTTTTATTTCTTATAAACATTATCAAATTAATCTCCAAACCAATCTACCAGGCCTGGTTAATTATTGTTAGCCTTAAACAACTGATACGCATTATCGAAGGCTAGCTTTTTAGAGACTTCTGATGGTAAATCGCCTAACCAGGTATGAATATCTTTAACGACCAAATCAAACGTATTCCATCGATTCACACTAAAAGTATCAACCGCTAACGTAAAGTTATCTTGATAATCAATAAACAACTTACGCCAATCAGGCGTTAACCTACCCGTTTGTAGTAACTGTTTATCTCGAACAGAGGTATCAATATAAAGATTATTTGAATGACGTTTTAATACAGAACGTAAAAAATCAGGATTAGGATTGGTTCCCATATGCGCCCATAAGATAGTTACATTAGGTGCCTGTTCAAATATTTCGTCCAAAATATCCCCATCGCCATGGACTTGGAGCATTAAATTACGCTCAACCGCTATCTCCACAACGCGCTTCAAGACAGGGCTTTTACGATCTTTAGCAAAAATATGAAACTCACCAATACCTCGATAAATCCCACTTTCTAAAGCTTTTTCTAAACGAGGAATAACCGACTCATCCCACATCCAATCACGTTTATCGCCTAAAGTACGGTATAAGCCTAAAAATGGAATAATTCTTTTAGGAGCGTATTCATATAACTGCTCAGTACCATCATTAGGTGTGCTTGATACTAAAGCATACTCAACCTGATTACGGTCAAATATTTCAATAACCTGTTTAGGAGAATAATGTTTAACGTCTTCGCCACCATAATGCAAATGACTGTCAAACAAGACCTGTTGAGCATGAGTCTGAAAAGATAATAAAACCGAAATAACGGCGATTACATAGTGTGTTTTTTGCCATACAAACATAACTTCGTTATAACTCCATATTCATAACGGGTAACTTACTACGTTTGATTTTAACAAACTATGAATAAGAAAAAATAACGGACAAGAAAAACACAGAAAAAACGTCAGAAAATAAAAAAGGCCTGTAATGAAGAATCATTACAAGCCTTTAGAATAATGGTGCGCCCGAAGGGAGTCGAACCCCTAACCGCTCGGTTCGTAGCCGAGTACTCTATCCAATTG
>JGI10211J14876_10001304_pt1 | contig 10977 bp, 11 predicted proteins | sample Etolagsediment_FD_14876 | JGI IMG/M metagenome (IMG submission 14876)
AACAATATTTACAAATTGTGGGGACATATCATAATCTTCTGTCCAATCAATATCGGGAGTAAAAATAGAATGTGCTGCTTCGTGACTGAGCAAAAGATCATAAACAGTATTAGATGCCTTTTTCCACATTGGCAATACCAATACCCTAGTATGAACATTAAATGATGCAGTTTCTACATTCTTATGTTCTACAATAATATCTTCCGTTGCCAACAGTTTGGCAAGCATTCCCTTGATCTCAAAATTGACAGACATTTGGTGGTCTTGTGCAGTATGAGATTATTATACAAAAAAAGAGGGTGGTGAAACCCTCCAGTATGACGATTTGTGAGGTGTCCTATCAAAGACCTAATCTTTTCTTCAATTCTGCTCTTGCTTCATCTTCACGTCTATTACGCTCCCCGAATAAATCATCCCTACGTGCTTTCAATCTTTCTCTCATCCTATTCGTTTTTTCTTCTCTTTCACTTGTTGAAAGTCTATTTAATCCTTTACTTCTTCCTTGATGTTGGTTATCAAGAACATTTCCTGCTCTATAAGTAGTCTTTACACCTTTTTCTATTTGCTTATTTGATTGATCTTTTGCCGCTTCAATAATATCTTCTTTCCACTCTTCACTCATATTCACCATAATTGCTTCCGCTGCCTCTAAAGTTTCAGCATATCCTTCATCAAGCAAATATGATAATACAGTATCATAATAATCATAACTATTAAACTGAACCTTACTCAAATCAGTTGTTCTTTTTCTCCTTCTAACAGATCTTGTAGTAGATGGAGGTTGATTAGTTTCTGACTCGGGAGGTTGATTACCAAAATTTACTGGTCTATCTAAAGGAAATCTATATGGACCTGGTTCATCAGGATTAGTCGTACTATTTCTTTTAATAGACCTAAATCTTCCTCTAATTGGTTCAGAAGGTCTGGATGAAGAAGTAAAATATCTCATACCTGCTTCAGTTAAATCTTCAGTGTCAGCATTTTCATTATACTGACAAACTTGCATATATGCTTCTTGAAGATCGATAATTTCTTGATCTCTCATTTAACTAAAAATACTTTTTAGTTATTTATAAAAAAGAAGCATCCCCATTTTGGAGACGCTTCTTGAGGGCTTTAAGGCGTGCTTTTGCCTGCCTTAGTGCCTGCGGTTTAAGTTTTCGTTTTTGATCTTTTTTTGAGTGTTTCTGCCAATTTGGAACTTGCATTGGTCTGGTGCATTTTTCTCACTCTAACAAACCCATAAGGAGTTTTCAAGTTATTATGACACTTTATTTAGTGTCACTGCTTAACCAATCTAGAAAATCCCTTAATCTTTTCTGCCTTATAAACACAATCAAACTTATCTTCCAATCCAGTCTTATGAGAAATTACAAATACATTTGTATCTTTTAAGACAAATCTAATAATTCTCAAAAACTCTTCAGTTCCAGTACCATCCAAAGAACTATCAAAAACCTCATCAAATAGAAGAATATTACAATTAACTGAGTTTTTTGCCTTAGCAACCTCACGCCAGGCAAAAATAAGTGCAAGATTTATTCTTGCTTTCTCACCTTCACTAAAAGAACTATAAGAAAAATCTTCGTGAATGGGAGATTCTATTGTCTCATTAAATTCACCATCAAGCTTAAAATTAATATAAAAATCCATCATCTGCAAGTAACGATTTACTTGCTGATTAATCAATGGAAGATACTTATCAATAATTTTAGTCTTTACTCCATCATCTTTGAGTAAAGAATAAGCAAAATTATAATGAAGAATTTCTTGCTTTCTTTCTGAAAGTTGTTCAATTGATTTTTGGAGATTTTCTCTGAATTCCTCTAACTTTTGATGTTCAGTATTTCTGTTCTGTAATTGGTTGGTAATTGTTTGAATTTCTTGTTCAAGATCTCTGATTTGTCGTTGACTAAGATTAATTCTAGTATTGTTTTGAGAAATGTCATTCGTTAGTTTACTAATCTCCTTTGATAATGAATTAAACTGACGCTCTCGCTCTTGCTCAAACTTTATTTTTTTATCAAGTTCTTCATAACCATTTTTAAGTTCCTTTGCCTTATTTTGAGCATCACTAATTCTATTTAACCTAAAATCTTCATCGGTTTGAGTGCAAGTAGGGCATACCGCATTTTCAGTAAAAAACTTATGCTCTTCAGTAATTGTTGATACTTTTTGAGATATTTTACCTTTTAGATTATTGAGTTTTACTAATGTATTTGCCGAACCAATAACTTCTTCTTGCTCTTTTGTATACTTATGAATATCTTCCTCAAGAACGGCATTTTGCATCATATAATTGTCAATTTCTGCACTTAAATTGGCAATCTTTTGTTTATTGGCATTAATATTGGCATTTCCTCTATTTTCAAGTTCTTCGATAAAATCTTCCTGCATTTTGATTTTATCTTTTAGATTTTCTCTTTTTAGATCTAAAGATTTTATTTGATCTTTTTGAGTTCTTATTTCTTCTTTAATGAGACTATTCATTGAAGAAAAAATACGAATGTCAAGTAAATCTTCAATTACTTCACGACGATTTGCAGTCGTCAATTGCATAAATGGAACAAAAGTACTACTACCAAGAATAATAATTTGTGTGAATGACTTATAATTTACTTTAAGAATATTATCCTCAAGAATGCGTTGATTTGCCCTATCATCTGCCTCTTTATGGAGAAGATTGCCATTAACTTCAATATCAAATACATTTGGTTTAATTCCTCTACGAACCAAATAATCACGATTATTAACAGAAAATTCTACTTCTACTAGACAATCTCTTTCATTTACTGTATTGACTAGTTGATTCTTATTGATTTTACGGAATGCTTTATTAAAGAGAGCAAATGTCAAAGCATCAAGCATTGTTGATTTTCCTGCCCCATTTGTTCCTATAATGAGATTTGTGGTACTTTTTTGAAAATCAATTTCAGTAAATGCATTTCCAGATGAAAGGAAATTGCGGTAACGAATTTTCTTAAATGTAATCATTAATATAAGAAATCATATTATAAAGTGTATCAGTATTCTCCTTTAATGCTCCGAGAGAAGAATTACAGGGAAAACATAAAAGTGCTCTTACTTTACCAGTTTTATGGCAGTGATCTACATGTGGTTTTTTCATTTCACATTTACAGATTTTACATTTATTATCCTGCTCCAGTATCATAGCAGAGAAATCTTGTAGTGTCAATCCATAATGTTTTTTTAACTTATGTTTTTTACGCCATTCTGTATTATTACAAGGATTTTTTCTCCTCTTTTCCCTTAAGACTTCCGGGTCGGTTTCTTTATATTTCTTCTTACTATAGGTAGATAAACACAACCTACATTTACCGAAATAAACGGGACCCTTTTTACCTTGTCGTTGGATATTATATTCTTCCACAGTTTTATTTTCCCCACAACCGGAGCATATCTTATGCGTTTTCATATACTAGTATAATAACTTTCTTTTATTTATAATACTTATACTATTACAATGCTACCCTTTATGACATACTATCATTTTTAGGAGGAATTACAATGTCATTAGGAGTAATTATTGCATACTTGTATTGATAATATTTACAAGTCTTTATGGCAAGTTCATCATCAACTTCAACTATATCCATCTCGGCATCTTCATCATCTTTTAACATTAATGCATATCTAGTTGCATCATCTTCTTCTTCAAATAAGAATAAAACTTTGTTTCCATATTCATCCTGAACAGCATATGCCCCATCTTCTTTTTGATCTTTTAGTGTTAGAAGAAACATTTATTCTACTTCGCAAGCTCTTTTATATAGATCCTGAAAAATATTTTTAATAATGTTTTTATCTAACTCAAACTCAGAATCATCAATATAACGATTTAAGATGGAAAGAGTGTTTTCTTCTTCATCAACTTGAAAATCTTCTGATTCTTGTATCTGAAAATTTTCTACTATTTTTAGATCCTGAACACCAACAGAATAAAGTTTATCTAAAAATTTCTCAAAATCTTTNGGTTTNGATTTTTTACGAACAATAACTTTTACAATTTTNTTCTTATATTCGGTTGCATTAAAAAGTTTATAATTCGTATCCTCATAGTAGATATTATAAAACATTCTATAAGGATTATCTACTGGAGTAAGTTCTAATGATTCTGTATCAAAAATATGAAATCCTCTTGTATCATTTACATCATTCCAAAACATTTCATATGGATTTCCTAAGTAATAGATTCTTCCATTATTCGATCTAGTGTGATAGTGTCCCGAGAAGACAAGTTGGAACTTCTCAAATAATTTGCTGTCCATACCATCTTCCATGGTGTGTCCTCGATGAGCTTCAAATCCATTGAGTTCAAGGTGCCCCATCGAACACTTGCAATTTGTTTTTTGAATAAGTTTAAAAGTTTTTTCTTCATTTTCAGTATTAATCCAAGGAACAAATAAAATATCAAGTCCACCAATATTAACTTCTGTTGCTTCACTGTATGTTTTGATGTTTTTATAATCCTTAAGTAAAAGTTCTAAAGAATTAATAGAGTTGGAATTTTTTAAGAAAACATCGTGATTGCCAACAATCATATAAACATTGTATTTTTTTAATGGTTCTAATACAACCCTTCTTGCCCAATCTAATCCCCAGTAATCTATCCCTTTCCTATTATCAAATGCATCTCCAAGATGAATTACAGTATCAATATTATTTTCTTCTAATTTTGGAAAAAATATATTTTTATAAAATAACTCAAAATAATCGTGCAAGTGTCTAGAAGATTTTTTACACGACCAATGAGTATCTGTAATTAAACCTACTTTCATTTATTGTTCCGATATTGGATTGCATCTTTGATTCCATTATACTCTGAACTGTGTCCAGAAAGCAAGCTATCATCAACAACCATAACTTCATCAAAACCAGTCTTTTCAATAATCTTATTCTTAATATCTAACTGCTTCTTTTCTTTCTGGATACGTCTCAAAAAAGCATAATGAATAATTTGAGTAAAATATGCAAATGGATTTTTAGACTTCTCTGGATCAAAATTATGGATGTACTGAACACTATTTTCAATACCATCAGAAATCATATCTTCCCTAAACATATAATTCACAAAATTGGGTTTATATGAAAGATGTGTTGCAATTTTAAGAAAACAATCTCCAATATAATTCGGAATTGGTGGTTTACCTTCCCACCTCTTTGCTCTTTCTTGTTTTGGTTGCTCACAAAGGTCTCTATTGAAAGTCTTTTTGTATGACTCTTCAATAGAAGTTCTATAAGCAATCATTGCTTCCAATAATTCTTTATTGTTTACATAGTGTTCTGTTTTCTTTTTTGGCATAACATCTTTTTATTTTTGTATTAATTGTTCTTATTCTAACATATGTTAAGGGGGCTTGACAAGGTGTATGAATATGAGTAGAATACCTTTGTTGGGTTTGAAGGGTGGGGCTTAGCTTTATATAGAGTTATTAAAGATATTTTCAAGATTATTACGGGCTTCTTCTACAGAAGTTAAATACCCCATACTTTTAGAAGGTTTAGTCTTACCAGAAGATTCTTTACTTGAAGAATTGTAAGGATCAAATAAACCATCATTAATAAAATCATTATAGATTCCAATAATCTTTTTATCTTTAGTTTCTGTCATAGTAATAATCTTATCAGGTCTTACAATAAAGAAATCATCAGAAGCAATTTCCATCCAAGATTTAATCTTTATACTAATTCCTTCAGTAGAGTGAATTAATTTCATTGTTACTGGATTCTGTAGTATAATTAATGGATCTCCATCATTCTCATCAATAGAAACTAATGATAAGATTTCTTCACCAGATATAAGTTTTAATACTGCGTAGAACTCTTCTCCCATTAGTTCTTAAAAGGTATGTTTACAATTTCATAGTTAAAGTTTTCTTCATTATAGATTTTTATTCTTTCAATCAAATGATTAAGTGTATAATTCTTTCTAGACTTATAACTTATATCATCAGCAATATCATATAAAGTTGCTTTTGTTTTGTTATTACCTTTTCTTAATACACGTCCAATTGACTGAAGGTTTCTGATTCTGGATTTACTAGGTGAGGCAAAAATAACATTATGAAGATTCTTGATATTAATCCCCGTACTGAATGTTCCATATGATGCCACGATAATTGCATTATTTTCCTTTTCTGTAATCTCCCTAATCTTTTCACGATCTTCAGTAGCAACTCCTCCGTGAACAAAAAAGACCTGACGATTATCAGACTTTTCATTATTTATCATTTCATATAATGGTTGTCCGTGACCTTCTACTCTTGCAAAAAGAATAAGCGTATTTCCCTTTAAGTCTAAAGAAAGATTTTTAATGAACTTATTTCGTTTTTCGTGATTTATGATATACTGAACTTCATCCTCAAAAGTATCAAACTTGTTTGGTGAATGTTTCAGTAAAAGTACATTAATATCAAGAGTTGCTACATGACCTTTCTTCATTAATTCATCAGTCTTAATAATCTTATAAGAAGGTCCAAATAATCCCTCTAGAACCCATTTATGAGTCTGAGAACCATCTAATGTTCCTGTAAATCCAAACCTATATTTGCAATCGGAAAGTTTTGTCATTATAGATACTAATGACTTAGACTTGAATTGATGTGCCTCATCCCCAATCACAACATTAAATCTTGAGAAGTATTGTCTGGGGAGCTTGAAAATGGATTGCCAAGTTGATACAATTACTTGAGATTCTGTTTCTCTCTCCTTTCCACCATAAATCTTGTGGCAATATGAACCCACATCAAAACCATAATCTTCAAAGTCTTTATACATCTGCTCTACAAGCGATGTCGTTGGAACAATTACAAGAATATTTTTGCCTTTCTCAACATAATATCTCACAATTGAATATATCATCAATGACTTTCCAGAAGCAGTTGGAGATATCAATAATTTTCTATTATGTCTTAGTGCGTCGTATACTCCCTCAACTTGATAGTCTCGGGGAGAATACTTGCAGATAGAATTCATATAATCTTTTACACCTTCCTTTGAGATCATCCCATTGACCTCGAAAGGAAGTCCATAAAACTTGTTTTCTACAAACTCATAAGTGTAGTCGTGATCTTTACAAAACTGAACTACACGATCTAAAAGTCCAATATAAATTTCCTGAGTATTTACATTGAACATATAAATTTTTCCATCCCACCATTTGTTTTTATATGCTGGTGAAAACTTTGCATTTGGTACTTCAAACTGAAATGCATCCCTCAATTCATAATAAATATGAGGTTCTGTCTGAATACGAAGATAAACCTCATTTTTCTTAGAAATAATCAAATGTGACATATACCCATAATGCATCTATGGGTATTTATTCTTTTAATTATATCCTGAAGTGAACTGCATAAACTCTATAGAGTTTTTAATTTGAAAGACCGATTAGAAATCATTTTAATGATGTCTTCAAGAAACTTGAGCATCACATTATAATACCTAACTTTCAAGTCTATTTCATTTAACTTCTTATCGGCGTCTAGGTGCCTCTGTAAGGCGTCTTTATCTCTTACCTTATATGGAAAGGGTTCTTCGACATAAACCTCTGCTGGTGCCTTTCCTGAGTAGTAATTATATCGATCTAATCTAACCTTATTGTATGTTTCTTTCGCTCTTTCTCTTAGTAGAGAAATGGTATTATATAAGGTATAATACTTTGAATGAAGTTGTGGTATTTTTAATGATTCATCGTGTAAATTATCAGGATCAATGACAGAATCTTTTTGCCACATTTCCTGAATAGTTTCCAAATTCATAGGGGATTCCCGTCTGTTCCTAATATTGTATATAAAGTATACTTGAAAATTACATCCGCTGTAAAGTAGTTTACGTCAGTATCAGATGCCTCAAAATTGAGAGATGATAATGATACTGGAAATAAATCCTTAAATTTTACAATAGCAACATCTCTATAATTACTATTCAATATATGTAAACTTCCATCACTAAATTGTTCCAATAAATCTCTAGTTCCACTTTCATTGGTTGTTAAATTTCTAAAACTTTCAGTAGAATCTGGATATCCAAGACCAACTATCCAATTATGAATTGCCATATAATTAACAAGATTTTCATCGACTAAAAATCGTAATTGAAAATCTCCATATTCTATTTTATCTCCTGGAACATCAACATCTTTTAAGTATGATGGTTGAATAGCAGTTCCAAGTGTAATATCTGGTATTCTTGCAGAATTGCAAAAAAATGCAACTTTTGGTTCTTTTGCTAAAGTAAACTTAAAACCAACTGGTGATAGAAAATTTCTATTGCTTATTTGCTTATCAAATGCTGTCGCCATTTTTTATTTTTATTTATCAGGTCTTAGACCCAGAAAACCGGGATGTCTTCAGCATCCCGGTAGTTCAATGCATAATCGAATGAGATGCTTCTGATTGCACTGAATATGAAAAAGCAAGAGAACTTGGTTATAACAAAATATTTGATTGTGGGACAATATCATTTGGTCTTGCATAAAAAAAAGGAGTCCGAAGACTCCTTTTGGAAATTATGTGATTTATAGATCACATTAAGTTGAGAACACGAACTCTCTGGTAGTAGCGGTTTACACCTGCCTTCAGGCGACCAGTATTGGTTTCATTGGTTCCTTCAGCGAAAGGATTAGCAACAATGCCATATCTGGTCTTAAATCCAATTTTTGGTTGGAAGGTGTTCTCGCCAACGGCACGAACCATTTGGAGAGGAACGTAAGGGCAGTAGAAAAGACCAGCATCATAAGGAGAAGATCCCTTATAACCAACAACATAATACTGAGAACCATCTGCAGTGGAATTAGCAGAATATGGGTCAATGTATACGCGATACTTACCTGCAAGAATACCAGCAAAGGTATTACCAGTATCATCAACGTTCAGGTTTGCATTGAGTGCAGGAGTGTAATCAAGAACACCTGCCATCGTGAGAGCAGAAGCAACATCAGCAGAGCAAAGGATCATATTGCCCTTCCCTCTACGAGTTCTCTGAGCAATGCGGTTTGCATCTCTTTCGATCTGGAAAATCAGACCCTTGAACTTCTCAACGCTCCAGCGACCGTTAGAATCAACGTCAAGGTCGAATACGCCATTTGTAGCAACATTGGTCTGTGCGCCCGACTCAGCGACCTTATAGATCGTTCTGATGACTTCACGGTTGATCTCTGCAAGAATCTCAGTAGAGAGAATGTTTGCGAGTTCAGCTTCTGCATTAAGACCGTGAATTGCCTTCAGATCCTGAGCGAGTTCAAGACTGTATTCTGCTTTCAGAGCACGGCTCTTTGCAGTAACAGTGACTTTCTCGATCGAGAAAGCCATTTCATTGAAGTCATTATTGGTTTCACCAAGACTTTCAGCGATCTCGGTGTCCATACCACGACCAACGCTATAAGTGCTGGCATCAGCATTAGGATCAAGAACACCTGGATTGGAACCCTGTTGTGCGGTAGTACCGAAACCAACAGCAGCACCATCAGAACCAGAAACATAACCACTGGAAACTGCATCATTACCTTCTCTCTGTGCAGAGAATGCAGTATCTGCTTCGTTGAAGAATGCTTCGGTTCCGTTGTTTGCACTGTAACGGGAGCGCATCGCAAAAATGAGTCCAGTAGGACCATTCATTGGTTGAACGCCTGCAAGGTCATATGCGACCAGGTTAGGCATTGCACGTCTGATCAAGGAAATCAGAACAGGGTCAAAACCTTGAAGTGCTCCTGATGCACTACCACTCATACCTGCGGTAGAAGTGGATGAGGTGGTGAAGTTAGTTGGTGCCTCAGAGAGGAATGCACGCTCTTCGCGCATTTCGTTCTCTTGGTTTTCTAACAGGATTGCGGTGCAAGCTCTGCGATGCGAATCTCTGATTGGATTAAGACCGCTATAGTCGAGAACTGGTGCCCACTTCTCCTGCAGAACATCTGTATTGTACATCTGCATTTGTTTTTACCTTGGAATTGTTTTTTGTTTGACTATAATATTTAAATCAGTTTTTAGAAGCTCTTGATAATGTATCAAGATAAGATTGCATCATTGGGGAAACTGATTCATTGATCTGTTCCTCATATGATACTTCTTCGGACAAATTTTCTGTCTCACTTCTTTGAGCACTGACATTAGTTGGGAAATATGATTCCCTAAGAGAGGTCAGTTTCTCACGATAGTTCTGCTCACTATCAAACTCAACATTTTCGGCAAGAGAAGCGAGTTTTTCTTTTTGTGAAAGTGCAAGACCTTCACAAACATCGGAGAAGATTACATCAGCAACCGACTCAGCTAATCTTTGATTAAGAGCAATATTTCTTTCGATTTGCTCGTTGAGTTTATCTTCCATTTCATCAAGTTTTTCTACCATAGTATGGAGTACATCATACTTTTCTTCAGGGATTGATACATAATGTTCTTCAAAAAGATTCTTCATTCCCATAAGGAATGATTCAGTCATTTCTGTCTTAAGTCCCTGTTCAACAGCGAGTTGATTTTGATTCATCCATTCATCTGCAACATACTCAAGATAAGAATCAACTCTACTAGTCAATTCTTCCTTGATTGTAACAACCTCTTCCTCAAGAGATTTTTCATACTGTTGGACGAGTTCCTCTTGAATCTCAGAAACTTTTGCGTTAATAGCAGTCTCAAAAATAGTACGTGCTTTTTCTTGAAACTCTTCAGAAAGTTCTTCACCTTGAAGAAGAGCATTTACATCTTCCTCAATGTCATATTCAACCACAGTAGTTTCTTCGTCTTCAGTGTCTTCTTCAGAAATTTCTTCCTCAGAAGAATCAAGATCTTCATCATCTTCTTCTTGTTCTGAAACTACCTCACCTTCAAGCTCTTCCTTTTCCTTTACAGGATTTGACATAGAAGGCATTGGTTCAGCAGGTTTTGCTCCCCTATTCACAATATCCTTAACGGATGCGATTTTGGGTTCATTAACCTTCGCTGAATCATCATCAGATCTATA
>JGI10211J14876_10001305_pt1 | contig 10976 bp, 12 predicted proteins | sample Etolagsediment_FD_14876 | JGI IMG/M metagenome (IMG submission 14876)
AATCTGTCTTTCTTCTTTGCTAATCTCCTGCTTGTTGAATAGAAGTTTAGCAGTATAGGTGTGTAGGTCAGCACCCTCATTGAAAGCCTTTTGCATATTACCTTCCTTGGCAATATGCGACAAGACCCGCAGTTCCATCGCTGCGTAGTCTGCTGCAATAAAGGCCCAATCTTTAGGAGCAGCAAACAGCGAACGAATATTATTTTCAGTCTCTCTGGGCAGGGTGTGGAACGAAACACCCATAGCCTTCTGTGCATTATATGCTGCACAGGATAGGCGTCCAGTTGCCGTACCATCGAAACGGAAATCACAGTATACTCTGTTCTTGCCGTTGTATTCAATGGCCTTCTTAGTTCCCTCGATATAGGTTTTAGTCAGCTTCTCACTCTTGCGAAGATCCAACAAACCTTTTAGAAAGGTACGGGCACTATGAAGTTCCTCGGTGGATTTATCTGCAATTACTGCTTTACTAATTCTTTTGCCTTCGTCCCTATGCTTCCACTTACTCACGGGTTTGTAGCTCCTCTTCGATATGCTCTAGCAGTAGTTTTAGTGTGGGTGCGGATACAGATGGCTTACCCTTTCCTGTTCGATCAGGTGGGTAGAGTCCCATACCTTCTTCTCGAAGATACAGAATCTCAATTAGGTCATTGTTTGAAGCTAGGTTATCGGTAGTCAGTACCCCCTTGCAAGAATATAGGGAATCCTCATCATCTATATTCTTGGAGCGAAGTTGGCGACCGACAGACTCTAGCTTGTCTTCATCTACGATCAGGCCATTATACTCCATCTCTGCGAAAGTTTCAAGAGAAGGCATGACAACATTTTCAATGAGTTTCATCACAGGCTGATCCTCTAGCTTTTCCATAATAACATCGAAAAGCTTTAGTGTGAAGTAGGTATCCATCGCGTTGCCTTCACAGCAATCGGATAGATCCATGTTAGCCCAATCAAACTTGCTGGGGTTTTCAATTGTCAGCATTACAGATTCTCCAGTTCCTTTGCGAAGTAAAGTTTAGTTAGATCCATCAGAGACTTAGGCATGTTCTCATCAAGAAGGTGGTGCATAATCTTAGTATCCCATACATTCTTTGGATAAATACCGTAGTTGATAAGAAACTTGAGATCGAACTTGGCGTTATGGAATACCTTTCTGCTGTGAGGATTCTCGAAGATTCGACGCATACATCCCCACACCTTCGCATAATCAGGTTGTCCTTGCCTAAATGGACTATCCTTATGATCCAGAGGGATAACATAAGTTTGCTCCCTTGTGGAGATAGCAACGGTCATAATGTTATCCTTCAAAAAGTTCAGTCCTGTAGTTTCCAAGTCGGCAGCAAAGGTTTCCGTGCTATCCTTTAGCTTAGTAGCCAAGGCTTCGACGGATTCAATATCCGTTAGAACCTTGTACGAGAAACTTCCCTCAGTTCTCCTCTCAAGTACATATTTTTCGTATGCATTTGAGATGTCCGTCTTGAATAGATGTAGGTGCCTAGGCTCCTTGATACAAGAATAAGGGTGATAGATAGGAACAACGACGCAAGAGTGCCCAGCAGTAGTACTGTATTCATATGATTTTCCTCTTTTGTTAGTGATGCCACTCTTCTTGATAAGCATCTTCATAGAAAGATTCCCGCACGCAAATACGAGCTTGGGTTTGATCTTATCAATAGTCGCTTCAAGATGTTGACGACATAGGTTCATATCCGCAGGATTCATGTCACCATCTTTGATTGACGGACACTTTACCGAAGCTGCCATAACAAACTTCTCGGGATAGCATTCCTTGATAAGTTGAATCTCTGGCTTTGAAAAAGCCTGGGTTGTACCTAGCTGATATTTTAGTGAGTCAGATAGGAATAGTGCTGGAGATGAATCTAATTCCTCATAGTCCATAACGGAGTGGCAAGGCTTAGACTTATCTAGAATAGAGCATCCGTGGCAAAGGGGATTATCCCCATATGCGTTATGCCCTTGGTACAACTTGTCTAAATCAAACATGGCTATTATAGTGTATGAAAAACCATTACATAGATAACGAGAGATTTGAAGAGATCATCCTATCATACCAGCAAGACCCAGAAAATTATGAGGAAGAGCTAGTTTCTTTATTTGATGTCCTAATACAGAACATCATCGAGACCTTCAAGTTCAATGTAGATCCCGATGACGCGAAGCAAGAATGCTTTACTCTGGTACTACGGACTGTGAAGAATTTTAAGCCAAGGAAGGGCTCGGCATTCAATTACTTCACAACCGTAATTATAAACAATTTAAAATTACTTTATACTAGAGAGAAGAAGTATGCAAAAAAGATTGAGACTTACATCGAACGCCACAAGGACGATCTCATTTAGCCCGATTCTTTCTCTTCTTCTCAGGCAGGAGCGTCTTGTAAATCATTGGTAGATAATCTTCTGATTGCGCTCCTTTGTCGTTGATATGTACAAGGTGTGGGAGCTTTGTAGTGTTATAGATAACGAAACTGTGAGGCATATAGAAGCTATCTACCACATAGAGGGGCTGGCCCTTCTCAGCGTTAGCGTAGCGTTCCTTTAGAGACTCAACAAGTCTCTCAGACCACTCATCCCACAGAGAGACAAAAAGGATATTCATCTTGTTCTTATCCTTCTTGTTAGCCTTGATGATCTTGTTCAGATCATTTTCCTTCTTGAGGAACTCTAGTTTATACATCAGTCAGCTTTAGTTTCTTCGAGCCTAACTCCACCGTCCTCATCTTCGATGACGGTAATCCCAGAAGCAGCAAGCTCTTCCTTGTTTTGAGCAGCATACTGCTGCACCATCTCAGCAAGCTGTCGGTTTAGAGCTTCAATGCCAGTTACGAAAACAGTTTTGATGAAATCATCATCAGAGATCTCTTCTGGCTTACATACGTTTGCGAAGTTTTTGAAGGCAGTCGCCTCGTCCTTAGATAGTTTGATTTGTAGTTTCATGCGATTACGATTCCGATCATCAATTCGGATTCTCCATTGACTAACATCGAGTTTGATATTGGTATTCTCGGCGTCCATTGGTCTATTATAGTACAGAGAGCTTATTATGAAAGATAATTACGATATTTCTGCATTGAAGAAGAAAAAGAAAGTGAACAGTAGGGCGAAAGGCTCATCATTCGAGAGGCAGATCGCCAAGATACTCAATGATAGACTGGGAACCACAGAATTTTCGAGAACTCCTGGGTCTGGTGCGTTCGCCACCACTCACTCGTTGCCAGATCACCTAAAAATTTATGGGGACTTGATTACTCCACAGAACTTCAAATACTGTATAGAGTGTAAAAAAGGATACAATAACCAAAACCTATATAGTTTATATAATTATAGTAGTGAAGTCTGGAAATTTATAGACCAATGCCAAAAAGATTCTGACAAGTGCGGAAAAATTCCCATGATTATATTCAAACAAGATAGGCAGCAAACATTAGCCATCATCCCCTCTAATGTAGCAGTACAATCTAATAACTACATAGAAATACACAAAGACGGACTACACTATAGAATATATTTATTCGATGATCTACTCAAAGAAGAGGATTCTATTTGGATGAATTAAGAATCTCTTGTAGTAGTTTCATCTGACCCTCTAGGAATTTATGAAGTGTAGATTCAGCAGTCTGCTTAGTGAGTGTATTTAGTCTCTTGATGGTATCAGGAGAAATTCTAGTATTACTTCTAGTTCTTCTTTCTCCACCACCCCAAGTACCTTCTTGGTTGAAACTAATTTCAAGACCATCAAGAGTGGTCATTGTCATAGTTGTTCCAGAAATTTTTACATCTAAAGTACCAGCAGTATTTGCTTTACAAACTTCTTCAAATACTTTGTTATGTGGGATCGCATATGTCTCACCAGAATCATCAGTAAATACCTGAGTCATATCGTTAGCATTAGCTCCGCAAACCAAAGCCATTTTTACAGCCGCATCCTGGGCAGCCTGATCTCCAGACTCAATAGCTTTCTTCATTTCCTTGAATCTAGCCTCTCTGGCTACTACTTCGGCAGCCCTTTGCTGTGTGCTTGTCTCTGAAAAGTCTTGATATCCTTTATCTCCATTAAATAGTGCTTTTCCCAGGGCAGATTCTTTTAGAGCATTATAACCGATTAGACCTTTCAAAGTACTTGCTATACCTTTTAGTCGGGTCTCTGGGGACTCAGACTTAATCTTACCTGTGCTATCAATATAAGTTGTATACTGTGTTAGAGGCTTTACCATTCTTTCAATTTTAGCCTCAAGATTTTTTAAATAACTTATAGCCGCATCTTCTCTAGCCTGATCCCCGCCAAATTGCATAGTTGAAATCTTTTTTTGGAATCCAGGCTCTATGTTGATATCATTTTTAGCTTCACCAGTTAGAATAGCCAGCATTCTTTGAGTAGAGTTTATCTCTCCCAGTTTGACTTTTTTGAGTTTTTCAATTCTTTTTTGTCCAATGCCTACAGAATAGGTTCCATCACTTCTTTTGATCGCTTTGGAACCAAATTGTTTGGCTGCTGCCTCTGCTCTGCTCTGATCATTATAAATCAGATTAGTATCTTCGCGGCCACCAGTTTTAATATCTCTACCCGCTGGCTCTACATTATCTGCGCCCGCTGCCTTGATGAAAGCCATCTGAAAAGATAGTTCTTTCAGGAACCAGTTCTTGAGTGCTGTGTTGCTCTGTGCAATCCCTGCTTGTTCCGTGAGAACTTCTCTTTCAAAAGTCTCATCAAGTCCAAGAGCTACATCATCTTCAACAGCCAAAGACTGAGCATACTCCGTTAAAAACTGTCTCCTCTTATCTATCTCCTCTGCAATTTCTTTGAACGCTGCTTTTCTGGAAGCCTCATCAGGAGCAGCTAATAGACGAACTCCTAATTGCATTACAAGCTCATTAAATGTTCCCTTGATTGCATTGATAGCGTTTGTATTAAGATTATCTTCTGCAATTTCTGTAAGATTTACATTTTCACCACAGGTATCTTGTATTTTTTTTACAGCGTCATTTTGTAGATCGTTTGGAGTTATTGTGATACCCTCTGAGGTATCCGATCCAAAAATCACCATTCTGTTTTTATAGAATCCAACCTTTTGTGCTATAGTATCACAATCACCATTACCCCCTAAGAAATCCATAAGAGCATCATGTGATTGTGCTACAGAATTAAGTAGTCCTGGCTCAAGTTTACCGTCACCAGTCTTTTTTCCAGTCTCTGGGTCTACTTGAACCACGTTACCTGCTGACAATTTATATGCAAATCCTGCCTTACTAGATCCTGTTAAGTAAGTTCCTGGCGATTTACAATATTTAGGTTGGTTTTTAGGATCATATTGTTCACAGGTTTTTTGAACTGTGCGAATACTATTATCTATTGAATCTAAAGCAGGAGCAATTTGAGTTAAATCATATCCGCGCTCCTCAAACGAGCCCCCAGGCTGTGCAAGTTTTGATAGGCGTTCAGCCTGCTGTTGTTGTTCCGTGTCCGTAACTGTCTGATCAGCGGCTTCTTGTGCAGTAGGATCTGGTCCTTCCCCAGAAAGTGCTTTATACAGGCGTTCCCACATCTTATCTCCAGCTTCGTTAGACTTTCCTTTAGCATTTAATTTAGCTTTTTGGCCCTGTGGGTCAAGCACCGTGGCTTGTTGTTGCCCTTGCCTAACTGTAACCCCTCCTGTTTTACTTTTTCTATAATAAAAGGAACCAAGAGCAGGATACTGGTCCGATGGCATGGGCTGATAGTCACCTTCGGGAGCTTGACCTAGAATTTGTTGAAGAGTAGAAAATGCTTCTCCTTCTTCCTGCTCACTAATATAAGTAAGTTTGAATGTCCGCTTCTTGAGCTTACTATAGCTCTCTAGTAATTCTGAGAAGTAATCCATGATATATTATAGATAAGCGAAAGAAGGCTTAGTCTGGTTGTACAGTCAGACTAAGCCTTCAAATTTTATGAACCTACCCTATCAGGAGGGGTTTGAGTAGTTATAAACATTCATGAAGTCGTACTTGAAGTTTACAGTCAACTGGTGGAACTGGTTTTGTGAATAATTAAATTCAGAAGCACTCCAAGAAGTTGGGTAAACTCCGTAAAGCTCAATAACTGAGTGTGGAGTTAGGGTATTATCGAGCATTACAACCTCTACCTTGTCAGCTTTGAAGGTAGTACCAGCGGATCCTCCAGGCTGTGCGCTCTTAGTCATCTCACCTGTGATTGGATCATAAGTGTGACGGAAGAAGCGATAAAGGTCAGAAGCAGTCTCACGAAGGTAAAGGTTATCGAAGTCTACTGTAAGCTCGCCAGGAGTAGTTTTACCAGGGTAGTGAAGCTTGTCGTTGACACGATCAATAACGATTGCTTCATTCTTCATCTCAAGACCCCCAACTTTTTTAGCTGCTAGGGTAAGATCGGTTGTATTTGTGATATCTTCTGGAAGACCAAAGAAGTGAATCTCAAACTGATAAGCCCGTACCGAGTCTAGATCTGTAGAAACCGTAGGTAGCCCCTGTCCAGGGGTGAAGTCTCTTCCATATTTATTCTTGTAGTAAGATGATGCCATTATTTATCTCCTTAGAGGGTTCCTAACTGAGCCGATTGGTTAGTTAGATTAATTTCAAAGATGAGGATCTCAGCAGTCTTGGTTGGCTTGATAAGAACCTTAGTCCAGAGTTCATTACGATCTACTCTGATTGGAGTGTTTACTGTCTCATCACAGACAACACGGAATTCAGTGATACCTCTGCGTCTACGGATATCATCAAGGAAGGGGTTCAGAACACCTTCGATCTGTGCCCAAGTAAATTCGTCGTTAGGCTCGAAGACAAATCGTTGAGTTGCAAGCAGGATGACCTTGCGAATGTAGATCATGAGTCTGCGAACATTGATTCTGTCAAGAGCTGTGGGGTTACGCTGAGTAGTTCTCTGACCGAAGATGGTGATACCTTGCTGTGGGAAGTTGACAATTGGGTTGACAACATTACCACCGCTGTAAAGGCTATCACGATCACCTTGGTTGAGCTTTACCTCAGTCTCGCTGGGCTTGAGCAGACGACCTCTGCGGAAGCCAGCAGGAGCAAACCAGCTATCAGCTACAGAATCAGTGAAAGCCATTTGACGAGCACCAAAGATTGATGGATCAAGCCAACGATCCTTTCCGTCAAATACAGAGAATACTTTTACATGGGGCCAGTAGATTGCAGCATAAGAGCTATTGATCGCTGAAGTTCTAGATCCTGCGGAGCTTGAAGACTTACCGTTACTCCAATCAATAGCCTCCTGAACACCACCGATTGCATAAGGTGGAGCAACTAGAGCTAGGAAGTTTTGAGTAGTTTCAGCCAAGGTAATCAGAGCATTCTGAACACTTTGGGTGTAGATTCCAGGAACAAGAGCTATGCCAATGTTGAGAACTGGATCATCAAGAGCTTGCATTCCTGTTTTTGGATCTGATGTTGCAGTACCAATTAGAGCAACAGCATTTTCATTAGCAGTTCCAGTTCCGTTGGTTCCACCAGCTAGATTAGTTGCAGGAGCTTGGATAAGCTTGATGAATCTACCACCTCTATCACTAGTTGAAGTATATGTGGTAGCGTCTCCAACACCATCACCCTCAGTTGGTCCAGGAAGAAGAGCTTGAGTTGTCACACTAAATGATTCTGCACCAAAGAGGGTTCCAGCGTGACCAGTAAAGTTTGTAAGACTTGCCGCAGTAGCATCAGCACCTGCTTTGTACAGATTACCTTTGATAATATCAGAAACAGCATTAGTCTCACCTGTATTGATTACATCTTCAATGAAAGCTCCTGAACCAACAAAACTAGTTTTGAAAGTTTCGTAGGCTACTCCATCTTCATTTACAACAACACTAAAGTTTTGTGAGCCTAGTCCGTTGATTGTGATTGAGTTACCGCTAGTGTCACCATTAGTTTTTACTCCACCATTGTAACCAGCACCAGGGTATAAGCTTTCTACTACATAAGCAGCAGCATTAGCACCCGTGGTCTCAAAGGTAGATCCATAAACTTTTAGTGCTGAAGCGTAAGAACCAGAAACACCGAAATCAGTAGCTCCACCACTTGCAGAGTTGACCATCCTAAGAGCAGAAACACCCTCTGCTTCGCTGAAGCTTGTACCCTTACAGGCGGATACGGACATATAAGCCCCTGATCCTGCGTAAGAACCTACGATAGCACCAGAAAGACCGAGGCCACCCGTGGTAGCGTCTCCGTCATCGAATACGCCTAAATGTTCAGCATCAAGCGCACCACCTATTACACTTCTCAGAGCAGCCCCTTGGTTGCTGGCAAGTCCAGTATTGATAACAAAATCTTTACCAACTCCACCGTTATCTAGGAATTTAGCAGTTCCATTGTTATCGTAAACTTGAATTCTAAGCGTTAGTGCGCTTGCAGTACCGCCTGTACCACCGAAACAGTTTCTAGCATTACCAGTAGTTGCTGGTCCTGACACGATAAAGGCAGGACAAGAACCTACCGACAAAGAAGCCGAAGCGTCAGTAGCGGTTGAATCATTTGCAGCCCGAACAAAGTAAATTGAGTTTGTGGTTTCAAGAATCTCAAGAGCACCCTCAAGAGCTTGACCATCAATATCCTCACTTGGATTTCCAAATGTTCTGATAAGTTTATTCTGATCAGTAATCAGAGTAGCTTTGTTAGTTGGGCCTTTAGAGGCAAAACCAACGATACCAACGATTGAAGTATTAATCGAAGGTGCGTAATCAGAAATGTCTTTTTCAATGGTGTATACACCTGGGCTTACAAAGTTAGGCATGTTTTATTCCTCAAGCGTTAGAAATTTTGAATATCCTGCGTCTATGCAGTGTCTTTATCTGTTCCGTGATGTAAGACTCAGGGACAACAATGGTCTCCCCAGGTCTCATTGATCTCTCTTTACACCCCGTTTCTGTTTGAAAAAAAACAGTTATGGTTTGCATACAATCGTTTTTTACTACTTTCATAACAGGTTCTCTCCTTATTATGTACTATTGATTATCTATATTTGTGAAAGTTTTTTTTTCAAGTAGTTTGAATTTTGAACTCTTCAATCTCTCCCGTAGAAGTGACGAGAAACTTAGGACTAGGGATATAAGTTCTAAAAGTAATATTCATAGTTTTCTTTAGAACTCTATCGTCTTTATCCTGAGCGGTCATAGAACCGACCGCATCCTCAGATTCGAGAAACGCTTTTGCCAAGGTTGAGTATTTGGTTGGAACATTCATCTCTGGGTTGAATTTGAGACGAACTTGTTCCAGTATCTGGTCCATGTCCGACATATATTTACACCAGATATTGAGTTGGTAACGAACATTTACAGGACGAGGGGCTAGGCTAAGAACTCGTACAGCACGATGCTTCTCCTTATCCCAATACTTTTCATTCACTAATACACTCTCATAGCGTCTTCGCGTATCATCATTATCAGATATAGTTTGCGAAATAGACAGCATGGGTAGAATAATACTATTCTCTTGCTTGAGCTTTGCAATAGCTCTTTCAGCATTTCCATGAATGCATTTTACATCTACAAACTTATCTTGTGCATCAAAGTATCCGATATCATTGAAGGAAGCGATCATGGATCTGAGAGACTCTCTATAGATAAAAGAGATATTAGATTTAGCCTGAGTCATCTTAAAGATTCTTGCACGAATATCCCCCTCTCTTGTAGAATACTTACTGCTTCGGCTTTCTATTGCAGAAGCTTCCCAGGTTACATTTAGACCGTTATTATCTGTATACTTGTAGTCAACCATCTATACCTGCGTATCCTCCAATATCATCGCTAACATTGGTAAGTGGGGTGTCCTGAATAATATCAGAATCGCGGAGGAGTTTAGCAGAGCATACTAAATGGTAAACACCATATGCTTCAAAGCTATCCTCAACTACTTCAAAGATTTCATACTTCTGCTCTTGGAACATGGGCTTGATCACATCACCAGGAACGACAGATCTACCTAACTTGCGCTCGATGTAGCTTTTATTGAATGTAAAAAGCTGATCATTAGTAAGCTCAATACCAAATTGAGTAAGCTCCTCGCTCATAGCCACAGGATCGTAGTGACCATGAACGGTTATAGGAGTCTTAGCGATAGGCTTAGTTCTAGATTCCATGTATACTTCATCATACTCATCAGTTTGATAGTATTTGTAGAATAGAAACTTAGAACCAGCAAGACGAATCATCTCGTCATCTACAAGGTTGAACAAATTGATGTCAGGATTATCCTGATCAAATAGGTTCAGAAGCCCCTCACCTTCATCCAAATCTGGAAGCTGAGGGAGCTTCGTCGTTACCTTGTAATTTTTATTTTTCATTTATCCCCACTACGAAGGTCAACATCGCGCTGGGCAAGGGCTTTCTTATCTCCAGGAGTCAGGTTATCGCTTGAGCCCCCTGAACTCTTTCTAGCTTCTGCTCTTCGTTTGTTCATAGCCGCTTGAACAGCATCCTTAGCGCGAAGGTTGGTTGAGACTCCAAGCCTTTTATCTACTCTTTTTTGAGCCTCTTTAGCACCAGCTTTGACCTGGGGATCTTTCATCCCCTCGGTTCCGCCAGACTTCATTCTCTTCTCACCATACTTACTAGCAATAGGGCCAGCAAAAGCTTCAGCTAACACTATAGCCATATTTCTATAAAGGTTCCAAATTGATTCTTCCATTTCTTTTTCCTCAGGTTTTTCAGGTTTTTTCAAGGCTCCAGCGGCCTTCTTTGCAGCGCCTACTGCTGCTTTTTTAGCAAGATATTTACCAGCCATTTTAGCTGCCCCCGTAGCTAAAGGAGCAAGGAATGCTAACTCATCAACACGATAACCCAGAGCTTCAGCCATAAGGGCTCCAATACGCCGATACTCGGTGCTAGAATCCTCTCGCTTTCCAGGAAGCTTTCCTTTTGGTCCTGCGGTATATTGTGATACCCTACTTTTGATATTTCTCGTTGCTTTTCCTGTGTCTCTACGACC
>JGI10211J14876_10001306_pt1 | contig 10972 bp, 12 predicted proteins | sample Etolagsediment_FD_14876 | JGI IMG/M metagenome (IMG submission 14876)
GTTGGGGAAATTGGGAAAGCATTTTTGGAGCAGAGCGGAATAGACGGGCAGGTGCACGAGCCTCTCTTTGAAGGAAGATACAATGCAGGGAGCAATAAGTACAAAAAATGGATTCCGCTTCTCGTGTTTGGGGTGAGTGCAAAGAAAATGCAATGTGTCCCCTCAAAAGAATTTGAAGGGTTCCGCTGGCTCTCAATAAAGGATGCACTTAAAAAGGAGAAAAAGAAGGAAATTTTTCTGGAGAAATGGGTTTCTGCATTGCTTAGAAAAATAATAAAATAGCTACTTGGTAAACTCCCAGAGGGCGTCTCCTGCTGCATGCGCATTTTTGATTACTTTCCCGCTCTTGGCAGCACGCATCTCTTCAGAAGAGAACATTGCAACTCCAAGAGCAAGGGTTTTCCCATGGGTTTCATCTACAATTAGGACTGGGTCCCCGGAAGCAATTCCGTCCTCAATTTGGGTAATTCCCGGGCGCATGATGTCCGCCCCGTTAGCAACAAACTTAACCGCACCCATATCCACTGTTACCTTCTTGTAGGGAACCGGGATTTCCCGCGAAATAATGAGCCTCAAAAGAGGGAGCCAGCGCTCGCGGAACTTGAAGAGGAGGGCAACATCATCCACAAAAATAATTTCAGATTTATCTTCAGTAACAATTTCCAGTTTCTGCTTTGGGAAAACAGTAATAAGAGAAGAAATAGAAGGGATTAGTTCCTTGATTTCGCGCTTGGAAAGAGTGCGGCGGCCCATTCTAGGCTGCCTCCCTCTTCTCTTTTGCTTCCTCTTCAAGCCTGCGCTTAATTACTTTGAGGGAAACAAACGAGTCACGCTCCATCTCCTCTAGGCGGAATACAATTAGGTCTCTTTGCTCTTCAAGCTTTGGAAGCACAACAAACTCAAGTGCATTTACACGCCTCTTGGTTTTTTCAATTTCCTTGATTAAGCGGCGGATGGCGGTTTCAGTTTCTGCAAGCGTAACAACCAAGCGCAGAACTTCCCCGAAATCATCCACAACATCATCAATTTTTGCAGATGTTCCCATTATTGAATAGCCGCGCTCTCCGAACTTCTTTTCCTCAATCTGGGCCTGGATTTCAGGGATGGAAACTCCCATTACATTGCGTGCTTTTACCTCAAGGGCCAGGTCCTCTTCAAGGCCTGCTGCCACGGATTCGAGCTCAAAAGTAGTGTGGTAAGCATGTGCAATAGAGAGGGATTTGTAGGCAACACCCATTTTGTCGTTTAGCTCTCCCCGGAGGTCTTTTGCCTTTTTCAGGATTTTAAAGAACTCCATGATGAGCGCATCCCTCTTCTGCTTGAGGAGATTGTGCCCATTTTTGGCAAGCTTAATTCTGGACTTGGTCTTAAGCAATTCCATCCGGGTCGGGTTTGCCTTCTCAGCCATTGTTACCGCCTAAATTACTTTTTCCTCTTTGCTTTCTTTTTTGCTTTCTTTTTTGCTTTCTTTTTTGCTTTCTTTTTTGGAACCGGCTTGGCCAAAACTGCTTCTTCTACGGCCTCGGCAATTTCCGCATCCTCATTCTCTTCGGGCTTTTTAGGGGCTTTTTCTGCTGCTTCCCCTCTCTTGCGGAATTTGTCTCCGTACTTTCGGATAAATTCAACTTTCACACGCTTAAGTTCTTCTTCCGGAAGTGCGCTTAGAAGCTCCCACCCAAGGTCCAGTGTTTCCTCGATTGTGCGGTCTTCATTCTGCCCCTGCATAATAAAGCGCTTCTCAAAGTCATCTGCAAAGCGGAGGTACTTCCTGTCAGTTTCCGTAAGGGATTCCTCTCCTACAACTGCTGAGAGGCTTCGGAGGTCACGGCCGTTTGCATATGCAGCATAAAGCTGGTCTGCAACTCCCCTGTGGTCCTCACGGGTCTTTCCCTGCCCAATACCCAGATTCATAAGCCTGGATAGCGATGGAAGCGGGTCTACCGGAGGAGCAATGTTTTTCCTGTGCAAATCACGGGAGAGTACAATCTGCCCTTCAGTAATGTATCCGGTAAGGTCGGGAATGGGGTGGGTAATATCGTCCCCTGGCATTGTAAGAATCGGGAACTGGGTTACTGTGCCCGCTCTTCCCTTGATTCTTCCTGCGCGCTCATAAATTGTAGAGAGGTCTGTGTACATGTATCCGGGGTAACCACGCCTACCTGGAACCTCCTGCCTTGCAGAAGCAATTTCACGGAGGGCCTCACAATAGTTGGTCATGTCCGTAATAATTACCAGTACGTGCATGCCCTTTTCGAATGCAAGGTATTCTGCAGTTGTAAGTGCAAGGCGGGGGGTAATGATACGCTCAACTGAAGGGTCATCTGCAAGGTTGAGGAAAAGAACTGCACGCTCAAGTGCACCGGTCTTCTCAAAGTCACGCATAAAGTAAGATGCTTCTTCGTGTGTAATCCCAATTGCTGCAAAGACTACTGCAAACTCTTCTTTCTGGTCCTTTGTTTTGGACTGCCTTGCAATCTGGACTGCAAGCTGGTTGTGCGGAAGGCCGGATGCTGAGAAAATCGGCAATTTCTGCCCACGCACAAGGGTGTTCATGCAGTCAATTGTGGAGACTCCTGTCTGGATAAAATCTGAGGGCTCTGCACGGGAATAGGGGTTAATTGCTGCACCGGAAATGTCCAGTTGCTTCTCTGCAACAGGCTTCGGGGCCTTGTCACGAGGCTCACCAAGACCGGAGAACACACGCCCCAGCATGTCTTCAGAAACTCCCAGTTTCATTGTTTCCCCTAAAAATTTAACTGAAGTATCTGAAGTGTTTAGCCCTGAAGTTGCACCGAAAAGCTGCACAACTGCAACATTTTCACTGATATCAAGTACCTGGCCTTTTTGTTTTTCTCCGCTTGGAAGGGTGACTTCCACAAGCTCGTTGTAGCCTACTCCGGATACCTTGTCAACAAAGACAAGCGGCCCTGCAATCTGTGAAACAGTTTTGTATTCTTTCATAATAATCACCTACGCCTCCACCTTCAGGCCATCAAATTCCTTGTCAATCTCTTTGTAGATTGCTTCGATGTCCTTAATTTTATCTTCAGGAATTTCCTTCATCCTTCCAATTTTTTCTACTACTTTAAGGCCAGTAATGGTCTTGAGCTGCACTCCGCGGTCAATTGCACCCATAGCGCGCTCGTGGAACCTCATAATGTTCTTAAGCATCCTGTGCTGCTTGGCCATGGTTGCAAACGCATCTACTTCGTGGAAAGCAGACTGCTGCAGGTAGTCCTCACGAATCATTTTTGCAACAACCAGAATTGCCTGCTCTTTTTCAGGCAGGGCATCAGGCCCTACAAGCTGCACAATCTCCTGGAGTTCTGCTTCCTTCTGGAGAAGTGCCATTGCATCGTTTCTCAACCTTGGCCAATCCGCACCTACATTTTCCTCATACCAGGGGTCAAGCGTTTCAGTATAGAGCGAATAGCTGTTAAGCCAGTTGAGTGCCGGGAAGTGCCTCCTGTGTGCAAGAGATGCATCCAATGCCAGGAACACCTTTGTAACACGAAGGGTGTTCTGGGATACCGGCTCAGAAATGTCTCCACCTGGGGGAGAAACTGCCCCGATAACTGTTACGCTTCCTTCACGCTCTGGAGAACCGAGGGTCTTTACCCTTCCTGCACGCTCGTAGAACTCTGCGAGTTTCCTTGCAAGGTATGCCGGGTAACCTTCTTCACCGGGCATCTCTTCTAGGCGGCCTGAAATTTCACGGAGAGCTTCTGCCCACCTTGAAGTAGAGTCGGCCATGAGGGAAACACCATAACCCATATCACGGTAATACTCTGCAAGAGTAATTCCTGTATAAATGGAAGCCTCACGTGCAGCCACTGGCATGTTTGAAGTATTTGCAATCAGAACAGTACGCTCCATGAGGGGCTTTCCTGTTTTTGGGTCGATGAGCTTCGGGAACTCGTTAAGTACTTCTGTCATCTCATTTCCGCGCTCACCGCATCCAATGTATACGACAATTTCTGCATCAGACCATTTTGCAAGGGACTGCTGGGTTACTGTTTTTCCTGAACCAAATGGACCCGGAATACATGCAGTTCCTCCTTTTGCAATAGGTGCAAAGGTATCTACGAGCCTCATTCCTGTTGAGAGTGGCACAATTGGCGGGAACTTTTCTTTGCAAGGGCGGGGCTTACGCACAACCCAGCGGTGGTAAAGCTGGACTGGCACTTTCGCCTTCCTTGTTTCAATGGTTCCAATCTCATCATCAAGTGTGTATTTCCCGGATTTAAGCTCAGTAAGTTTTCCTGAAACCGTTGCAAGAATTTTGTGGTTAATTACATCTGTTTCCTGCACTTCACCAAGGATGTCTCCAATCTCAACTTTTTCTCCCTTTTTTCTTAGGGCCTTAAAGTCCCATTTCTTCTTATGGTCAAGTGGGGCAACATTAATTCCACGGGTAATAAATGCACCTGCGACTTCCTCAATTTTGTCCAGGGGCCTCTGAATTCCATCATAGAATGAACGGAGAATACCCGGACCGAGTTCTACTGAGAGGGGTTCCCCTGTAGAAACGACTGGTTCCCCTGGGCGAAGGCCTGCAGTGTCCTCGTAAACCTGAATAACACATTCGTTGCCCACAATCTTGATGATTTCTCCGACGAGTTTCTCATCGCCTACCCTAACTACATCATAAAGCTTCGCGCCTTTTAGGTCCTTGGCCACTACGACCGGGCCCGTGATTCGCGCAAGCGTCCCTTTTACTGCCATTCATACCACCAATTTATCATGATTTTTTGGAAACGTCAAACCCAAGAGCTTTCTTGATAAGTTCATTGAGGTCTTCTCCTTCCCCGCTTTTTCCTGAAATGTCCGCAACTCCTATTACAACCGGATGTGAGAGATTGTCAATTTTCTTTTTTAATTGCCAGTTTATTTCCGGAAGATAGGTTTCGTTTACTATTACTATTCCAAACTCGGGGTTCTCAATTACTTCCTTAAGCTTGGTTTCAAATTCCTTGCCTTTTTCAGTAATGTAAACATCGTTAAGCCCTGCTAAGCGGAAGCCCGCTGCAAGAGCCGCATCCCCAATTACTGCAATTTTCTCTGACATCACTTTACACCTCAATAATAGACAAGCATTGGACGTATTTCCTCAGGGGTCAAATGATAATTTTTTCCCCTTACAATCTTGCGGAGGTTGTTCATTTCCTCCTCTTTTATGAATAGGAATCCTACAATTGTTGCAATTGAATTTGGGTTCCGGTAGAATACGCGGACCCTCTCTTGTGCAAGCTCCTGCTGAAGGGCCACTTCCAATTCTGAAAGTGAGCGGTAATCATCTTTTTCCAGCTTGAATAGAGACTTGATTGCGGCTGCAACTTCCTTGTATGAGTCTGCCTTAAGCACATTCGCCAGGATTAGAAGGTTTGCCCTTCCACCTGGAATTATGTGGGGCTCAATCAGGGGCATTTCCCTAACCCCATTTTGCTTGAGCCGGAGAACGTTGATTATGTTGCGAAGGTCGATTTCTTTTGCAACTGTATTTTTTATCCAGACTACATCTTTGTCCGAAGATGTTATGCTATCCTGGAGATACCTGTAATAACTTGCATCCAGGAGTATCTGGAGTTGGTTGAGCACCTGGGCATTTTTGAGTGCCTTTGAGAATATTTGCTCAAGTTCAGCTTTATGGATGTCTTTGCTTGACTGTGCAAGAATATCCCTCCCCACCTGAGTTGCCTTTATGCGCAGGTAAAGCTTATCCGGCTCACTCTCCGCAATTTGCTTGAGTTCGGGAACAGTTAATTCACCTGCAGAAACCAGGTACGGATATATCTCATCCCATGTCCTTCCATGTCTCTTGGAAGAGATTATGGTCCTCAGGTTCAGGATATCCCATTTCCGCATAAGCATGTTCAAAACAGGCAAGCCATCTTCAGGAGTAAAGCTGCGCACTTTATTCACTACGTCTTTATAATGGACTTCTGCAGCCATTTCTATAAATTGGGCGCCCTGCCGGGGGTCAAAATAGTCCAAAAGCACGCCATCGGTCATAACATTCTTATAATATGTGCGCTCAAGCATGGCAATCATTCCATCAAAGGTTCTCTGGTTCAGCAAATCCTCGTAAAAGGATTTCTGGAGAATGAGTGCCTTCCTGGCTTTTACCCTTGTGGTTGCATAACCATATGTAAGCTGTCTGTTGTAGAACAGTTTTCCCAATGGCTTAAGCGGCTCCATTTGCATATCACCTGAACATGCGTTCATAAAGTTTTTTTCTTAAGAGTTCCCTTTTGTCTTCAAAAAGCGTCTCCAGGCTGCAGTCAACCCTCACAGTTCCATCAGCGGATTCGATAACTGCGCCACCCATTCCTGAGAGGTCTTCTGCTACCTTAGCTTTTATTCCCTTGAGAAACTTTTTGTCTCCCTTGCATACGTGCACAACCGGGTTGGAAACAGAAAGTTCCTCCAGCCCTTCTTTGACTCTTTGGGTAAGGAACTTGGAATAGCCAGGAGTTTCCCTTAATGTCAAAAGCTTTTTGTAGAGTTGGGTCATTGTACTTGTAATGACGAACTCTCTTGCATCTCCCTCAATCTTTTTGGCTTCTAATTTTGCCCATGCAATGCGCTCACGCTGCTGTGCAAAAACAAACGCATCTGCTTCTGCTTTTGTCGCGCTAAGCCTGCTGGAGACTTTTTGCTTTTCCTCTTTGAGGTCCCCCTTTTTCTCAGCTTCCGCTATACCGGTTATCGCGCTCGCCTCCTTCCTTGCTTCTGCAAGAATGTCGGCGGTGAGATGGTCAATGCCCATATCCCACACCTTCTCCAGAGAGAAGACTATGCGCCGATCTGGCCAATGAGCAGGAACGCGATTACGAAAGCGAGAATCACGAGTGTCTCGGGAAGTGCAAGGCAAATAAGCACTTTTGTAAATTCCTCAGGCTTCTCAGCCAGAACTCCCATGCCGCTTGAACCAATGGACGCTTGGGCCATACCGGTAGCAAGTGCTCCGATTCCAATGGATAAACCTGCACCAAGGGCAATAAGCCCGTCTGCAGGAAATCCTGTCACAATTTCTTCTACTGCCATATTTTTTCACCTATTTCTTGATAGTTATCATAAATGGAGCGAACTCCTTTCCGCCGCCGTGGAAGAATTTTCCATAGAACTCAACTAAGTTCAGACGGCCGCCTTGTATAATACACTCTACCATTGCAAGGCCCATATTCGCCAAGTGGAGAAGGACCAATAGTGGAAGCATAAAAACTGCAAAAACAAGCCCCTGTTCCGGGGTAGGGATAAATGTATCGTTAATGAGTTCGGCCAGCAATACCCCGACTAATCCCACTGCTGCAATACGGGCATATGAGAGAATGTTTCCAAGAAGGGAGGGGATTTCCATAAGCCCAAGGGGGCCTTCAGTTATTGCCATTACTGCAATTGAAATTGCCAACACTCCCAATCCCGCTATGCCTACCGGCTCCGGGAACAATCCAAACATCATGCTGCAGACTGCCAGGAGGCCTCCAATCTCAATAAAAATCCAGGAGAGTTTGGCAATTGCGTGCTTCTTGTTCCCTTCATTCCAGGCATTGATTGCACCCAGGAGGAAGCCCAGGGCAATATGCAGCATTCCCAAGAGAATTGACATGCCCAGCAAAAGGGGAACCTGGTGCGACCTTGAGAACCCATTGTAGATTGGGCCGGTTATTCCCCAATTGGCAAGATTAATCAACCCCCATGCCTGGAAGTGGTCCAATAGTTGGTAGAGGGTCATGCCCATCCATTCATTGAAGAACAAACCGAAAATAATTCCTGCAATTGCAGAGAATTTCCAGACAGAAGCTACTCCATAGCCAAGCCCTCCTCTCTCCCATTTGCGCATCAAAAAGCTGGCAACAAAAAATGATACAAGGCCATAGATTACATCTCCTAGCATCATTCCATAAATAAGTGGAACAGTAATATAGAGGATTATTGTTGGGTCCAATTCGCTATGCTTTGGAAGTGAGAAAAGCCTTACAAGGAATTCTCCGGGATAAGTTGGTTTGGGATTATTCAAAACAATTGGAGGCTCTTCCTTTCCGCCCGGGATAGATTCAATAAATACTTTGCTCCCGAATTTTGCTTCAAGGGTATTCTTAAAGGATTCTGTGTGGCTTGCCTGCACCCATCCTTCTAGGATAAATGTGCTCGCTGCAAAACCCATTTCCTTTGTCATAACTATGCGGTCTCCCCAGAGGCTGAGGAGATATTCAAGCTCAATTACCCGTTTTCCGTATTTTTTGGCAAGGCCTGCAACTTCCTGCTTTAGCCTTTCTTTTTCCTCCTGAAGTGTGAGTATCCTGGATTGGATATCTTTTTTTGTCTGGGATGGAGTGGTTATTCCCTCGAGGTCGATGGGCAGGAAACCATGTCTTCCCAATGCCAGCTCAACTGAAGGGTCATTTGTAGGATATGCAAGAACTAACACCCCTTCACGGCCAACCCTGCAGGAATCCATTTTTGCATCTTTGAGCTCCTGCCTCAGGGCAGAAAGGTTTGCAACCGGGACACACCCTGCAATAACAGAAAGGGATTTGGTGCTAAGTTTAGAAAAATCGATGTTGAATGAAGAAAGCTTTTCCACGTCCCTTAACCTGCTTTTCAAAGTGGAAATTTCAGTTGTGCAATTATCCAATTGAGTATGCTTTTTGCGGAGTCCTTCCTCAATATGGAATGACTCTGCTTTTTTGAGAGTCGTCTCCAGATCCATTTCCACGTCATTGGAGACCTGGCCTTTTAGGCCAAGCATGGACTTAATGGCACGCATGCGGATAATATTTGGGGAAACCGCATCATAGATATCCATTGTCTTTCCGGTTTCGAATCCCTCTGATTCAAATCTTCTTATTTCCACCATTCCAAGGCGATGAAGTTCAGTTAAAAGCGTGCGTGCGACGGACTTAAGGGCAACCAGCCTAATCTTTTGCATTTTTGCTGGTTTCATCATAGTCATCACTTGAAGGAGTTGACAAAATCATTTATCAGGACGGAAACGGCTTTGGAATCCGCCTTCTTCTTTTTTATTGACTCTGCTTTTTTCTGGGCAGCCCCAATAATCTTAGTAACTTCTGTTTCAGTAATTTTTTTTCCTTCGGAAATTCTCTTTTCCTTGAGCTCTAATGCTTCTTTTTCTCCTTTGAGCTTTATCTCTTCTGCTTCTTTTTTTGAAGAAATTAGAATTTTTTGTGCCTTTTCTTCGGCACTGGTTTTAATTTGCTTTGCCTTTTCTTCGGCAGATTTAACATCCTCTATCGTTCTTATAAGTGAAGCATTGCCATCTTCCATAATCCCACCAAAGGAGGAATGAATGTTAAATATGGAACTCTTTTTAAATATATGCAAACTTAAAGAAAGTCCACTGGCTATTTGAAATCTGCACAAAGAGCGATTTCAGAATGCCACAACCAGATGTGGGATTGGTATCCTGAATGGTTTGTAAATAGGTGATATGTATGGGAGCATACAAATATATGAAAGAAACATACCAGAAAGAGCTAAAGGAAAGAGGAGACCTCCTTAAAGACAAGATTTTTAAGTGGAGGAGGGAACCCGTAGTAAAGCCGATTGAACGGCCATCAAATCTTATTCGTGCACGTACCTTAGGATACAAAGCAAAACAGGGATATGTTCTTGTCCGTGTCAGGATTGGAAAGGGGCGAAGGAGAAGGCAGACTCCAAGTGGTGGAAGAAAACCTGCACATGCGTATTTGATTGTGCAGCCGGGAACGAGCCACAGGGGCCAGGCTGAGCAGAAAGCCAACAGGAAATACATGAACCTGGAAGTCCTTAATTCCTATCTGGTTGGAGATGATGGGAACTACAAGTTCTTCGAAGTAATTCTTGTGGACCCTGAACGGGCCGGGCTTAAACTTAATAAGCGCAGGACTTTCCGCGGGCTTAGCAGCTCCGGCAAAAAGAACCGGGGCTATAGGACCAAGGGGACAGATAAACCCAGAAGGCGCTCAAAGAAAAAGGAAAGAAGGGCACAGCTTGGAGTAAAGGGAGCAAAAGGAACAGTAAAGCCAAAAGAAAAAACAGAAAAGAAAGCCTCCAAGAAAAAAGCAGCAGCTAAGAAGGCAGCTCCTCCTAAGGCTAAGGAATGAGCCTTTCTTTTTTTGATATTTTAAAGTTTGAATGCGGGAACCCGGAGCAATTCGGGTTCTCCAAAACTTATTTTTCTGAATCGGTTAAGGACAGGATTAAGGTTGTTGATTCTGAAGATTCTGCGCTTAAATTACGTAATAAAGGTGTGCTTGTTAAAGTTGAGAAATACCCTATGGGCCTGGAACTTATCCGGGGATATGAAGGCAAAGATTCTGTATTCCTTCTGGATTTAAGTGATATTATAGATAGTTCTGGGGGAAAGCGTGCATCAATAATTAAGCGGATGCGGAACTTTGCCAAGCTCTGCTTAAAATATAAGGTTCCTTTTGTGCTTGCCAGTTTTGCCCGAAATGAAAAAGAGATGCGAACTGCAGATGAACTTGTGCACATTGGGTTTTTGATTGGATTGAATCGCGGGGAGGGGCGTGAAGCACTCTCTAAACTCAATGAAATTCTAGAATAACTAAACGCCCCTGAAGGCTCCGTTTCGAATTGCCTTCTAGAGCGTCGTACCTGGCTTTCGCTTTGGGGCCCCACAGGTTAGGAATAGTCTGTGCATCCTTGAGTGGATAGCGTCGTCTCCAATGTAGAGGCTAACAACAAGCGTGCTAGGTTCACTAGGGTCAATTGCAATAGCATACCTGTCAATATTGAGAAAATCCCTCTCCCAGTTAATTCCCGGCGGAACTGCAGATGCCCCTGCAATAAGAAGGTCTAGTTTTTGGAGGGATTTCTGAGGAGACAACATTAAGGATGCAGAATCCACATGAATAGGATATGTTCCTTTTTCATTCAGAGTGAGTGTGGTAATTTTCCCTACTTCAGTTTGAGTTGCAGGGTGATATATTACAATGTCTCTGTTTTT
>JGI10211J14876_10001307_pt1 | contig 10971 bp, 14 predicted proteins | sample Etolagsediment_FD_14876 | JGI IMG/M metagenome (IMG submission 14876)
ATTATTAAATAGACGAAATGATTTATCTTTTTTTCCTCCGTTCATTGTAAAAGGTATGTCTATTCCCATATATTAATAAACTATATTTTTTTTATAATCATTTTCTAAATTATCATTTTTCTAAATTATCATTTTCTACATCCTCATTTTCTACATCCTCATTTTCTACATCCTCATTTTCTACATCCTCATTTTCTACATCCTCATTTTCTACATCCTCATTTTCTACATCATTTATTTCATTATTCATATTATCAAGATTCATTCCTCCACCCATAGATGACATCATTTGTTCAAAATCAATTTGTTCATGATTCGATTCCATTTCACTTTCTTCATTTTCATCATTTTCATCCACCCATTTATCCCAATTGACTTGAATTTGATTTCTGTAATTATTATCTTTACTTAAATATGTCCAAAAATAGTTTTTATTTTCTACTTTTTCTAAATAAACTCTTAATTTTAATGAATCTTTTTTAATTTGAACAGTTTCTTCATTTATTTCATCAAAAAAATCAAAATTCATTTCATAAAATTGATTTTGAATACTGCATTTATATTTTTCTATTTTTATATCTATTTCCAAAATTTGATTGTATATATCAAAAATAACATAATCTTTATTTTGGTACCATTTTAGAAAAGGTACTTTTTTCTCTAATAATGATTCACGAATAATACTCATATATTTCTTTTATTAATATTTTCTTATATTCATTCTTGAAAAATCCAATTATCTTTTATCCATTTATTATATTGAGAACATTTTGTATAAACACCACCATAATTTTCTAATCCACAACCATAACCCCAACTTGTTAATCCAATTAAAATATGATACATTTTATTTTCATACATTATTTCTTTAAATAATGGTCCCCCAGAATCTCCTTGACAAGTATCTTCATTATCATCTAAATTAGTTGGATCATTAAAATCACCTGCTATTACCATATTATCATTAATAGTATTAGATGGATATTTTGTATTTTCAATATCCAATAAACCTATTAGTGCTTTTTTTAAATATATACTTAAATTTGAGTTCATAGATGTTTTACCAAACCCAATAATAATGCAATCATCTTTTCCACCAATATTATAAATATTATTTTTTAATAAATGAGGCGTCGGTAAATAAATGGGTTGAACGTCTGGTTCTTTTTCTAAATAAATGAGAGCAATATCATTATCAGAAGTAGATTTATCATATTGAGGATGTATAAGTATTTTTTTTACATTATACATTATTCCATTTGAATATAAAGTTTGTTTATGAAAAATAATTTTTATATTTTTTTTATCCGTTATTTGGTCAACACAATGAGCCGCAGTTAATACTAATTTATTACCTATATAATTACCACCACAAAATGGCATATTATTATTACCATATACGAATGAGCAGAAAAAATCATATTTTTTTATATCTTCATTTAATATAATAGAAATACCATTTAAAATCCTTGTTTGTTTATTATCATTATTTACATTTTTTTTTTTGATAATCGCTTTAATATTATTCATATAATTAATTAATATATAAAAATTATAATTAACTGAAAAAATAATAATTAACTGAAAAAATAATAATTAACTGAAAAATAATAATTTATCTTAATTTATTGATTTTATTTTTGTAAGATTGTATATCCATCTTATATAATTCCCTGTTTTAGCATAAACACCTGGATACCCGTCTAATCCACAACCAATACCCCAACTTGTTATTCCTATAGAAACAGCTTTTCTTCCTTCTCCATATCTTCCAAAAACAGATGTTCCTGAATCACCAAAACATGTATCAATATTATCATATGGATTATCAATATCTTGATAGTCGCCCATAATTATCATATTCTTTGTAATAAAATTTTTATTAATTTTAGTTTGATTTAATTTCATCATTTTAATTTTAGCATATTGAAGTGTTATAGAATTACCTTGACCTTCAGATTGACTTCCAAAACCCATAATAAGACCAGGTCTTTTATATTTATATATATTTCTTTGTAGTTTATAACTTGGCAAATATAATGGGTTTATTCCTTTTTTCCATGGTTCATCATTTAAAAAAATAAGTGCAATATCATTATCAGCATTTATAGAATTATAATTTGGATGAATTATTATTTTATTAACATTAAACCTTATATCATTTGAATATGAATATTTTTTATTGAACATGATTTGAATTTTATTTTTTGATACTTTGTTTACACAATGTGCAGCTGTTAATACTACATTTTTACCAATATAAGCTCCGCCACAAAATGGATGATTTTTATTTTTTACAACAATGGATGCTAAAAAATTAAATTTATTTCTTAGTTTATTTGGAATAGGTTCACCATTTACTATTTTAAATTTTTCATTACTATTTAATCCATTACTATTTGATCCATTAATATTTGATCCATTAATTATTCTATTTTCAATCATACTTTAAATAAGACATTTTTTTAGATTTTGTAAATTTTAATCTTTTTTTATAGTAAGATGATATTGATTAACTCAATTTGTATTTTATTATTATTTATAATTATACATTTTTTACTCAATAACAAATATAAAGAACATTTCAATATAAAAAAACCAATTATTTGGATGTTTTGGGAAACAATACCAGGACATAAAAAACCCGGTTATATTGATTTGTGTTATCAATCAGTATTACATAACTGCAATGATTGTTTTGAAATTATTTATTTAGATGAAGAAAAAATAAAGAAATACTTACCAGAACTGAAAAATTATCAATTAGACCATTTAAAAATACAACATAAAGCGGATTTTTATCGGTATTTACTACTTGATAAATATGGTGGGTTTTGGATTGATGCAGATATATTAGTGCTTAAGTGTTTATGCAATTATACAAAACATCTNGATAAACATGATTATGTAGGTTTTGGTTGTGGTTTTAATAACAATGTATGCTCTAAAACAGGATATGGTTATGGAAGTCCTCTTAATTGGATGATGGCTTCAAAACCTAATTCAAAATTCTTAAAATGTATTATATCAAATGCACAAGATAAAATACAAAATAAAAATGGATTTCGTTATCATGATATTGGGCGTGAAACACTCCGTAAATGTGCTTCTGAATTAAAAGAAAAAGATAATTGGTCATATTATCATGTACCATCAACTTGTAATGAATATGATGAACATGGACATAAACTTAATAAAATATTTAAGAATTATGGGGAGTCAAAATGTAATAAAGATCGTTATTTTTTTCCATTTTATAATACAGCTCCTGGATATCCTCAATGGTTTAAAGACTTAAATGCAGAACAAATAAAAAAATTAGATTTACCTATTCAAAATATAATTCAAGAAGCATTCTCAAAAAGAAATAAATGTAAATGAACTTAAAAATAATTATCTATATATAATAAGAATGGATCAAATTGATGTTCAAAAATTTATACTCATTAAACGTGATGTAACAGATTTAAGAAAACTCATAATAGGTGAAAATGACGTAAATGAATGGGATAAAATGATTATTTTATATACTATTTTTTTAATGTATCAACATGTATTTGCTACTTATACAATGATGAATAAAGTCATGAAATATGATGAATTTAATTTTAAACGTGATTTTAAAAATTTATATATGTTATTTTTCTTTATTTGTAATTTACGTGTAGCATATTTGTATATGATTAAAAGTGTATTAAAGGTAGATAAAGGATTGGGATTACGTCTTCATTCAACAATGGGTGAATATTTTGATTATTAATATATAAAATATATTTTATATTTATTATAATAAATATAATATGAATACTATTTTTTATAATGATACTTTAGAAAAATATAAAAATAAAATAATACATGTTTATACAAAAGATAAATTAGGTTATGAATTATATTTTGTAGGATTTTCTAAATCTACAAANAAAAATAGATGCATCACTCTTTTTTCGTGAAATAAACAATAATAATTTGAAAATTACAATTACTTCAAATATAATACATAAATTATTATTTGAACATAAACTATCTCGTAAAATAAAAAAAACAATTTATTTAAGTCTTTATCAAAATATTTCAGAAATTCATTTAATTCATAAAATAGTTAGTTTTTTAGAAGGATTCGAAATAATTTATGAATAATTTTCTTTATGAATATATACCATGTGCTCTATTAATCATGATTTAAAGGCCATTTATTTACATATACCAAAGACAGGTGGTTCTTATATTTCTTCAATATTAAACAAACATTATGGTTTTAAAAATTATTATTTAAAACGTCCTGACCATAATCAATTTACAAAAATAGTTGATAACAGTATAGATAAACATGAAAATAAAATAATGGGTACTTATTTATATTATAGTAGTAGTCATCATTTAAATAAAATTATGAATATGAATTCACAAAAATGGAAAACATATAGAATATTTAGTTTTGTAAGGGAACCTATTAAACGACTTCTTTCTGGATATCATTATATTCAACAAAAAGGTCATTATAAAAATATAGATTTTAAAACATTTTGTTTAAATTATAAACAAATTAACTGTTGGTCATATTGGCATTGTTTTATGCCACAAATTTCTCATTTAATAAATGAGAAAAATGAAAATGTATGTTTTATGGTAGGAAAACAAGAAAATATGGAAAACGATTTGAAAATTATTTTAGAATCATTGGATTTAACTATTATTCATAAGCCTTTTATTAAAAATAAAAGTTTAAAAAATATCATTCATAACATTGATCATGAATATATGAAAAAAATAACTAAACCACTATTGGTTCATGATTATCATTATTTTGATTATTCGATTCAATAAATGATTTAAGTTGAAGTGTTTCATATAATGAACCAGTATAACTATGTTCACCATAATGACTAAGTGGTACACTAATATCTGCTAAAAGAGTTCCACCCATTTGTACAAAATGATAACAAAAACCATAATCTTCACTCAAATAAAATTGGCTATTTGGTTCTATAAAACTATGAAATAAATTATAATTCTTATTTGCAACGAATTTATCATTATCGAAATTCTTATATTCTGTTTCTGGAAATTTTTCAATCATTTTATTCAGTACTTGTTTTGATATCATCATAAATCCACCTCCAATGGATTGTGCTTTTACAATACCATTATTTTCTTCTGCATCTTTAATTACATTTTCATTATTAATTCCTAAATCTTTTAAATTTACATTNTAATTTAACATAACTTGTTGCCAATTTTTATAACTTACTTGTTCTTTATTTTTTACATAATCAAAATTAAAATGTTTAATTGGATAAACAGCACCTAATACAAGTAAAGGAAATAATTTTTCAAGTTCAATGTATTTTGTTGCTATTTTATAAAACGCATCTACAAAATTGACAATATCACTATCAATAAAAAAAATATAATCATAATTTGATTCTAAAAAATAACCAACTAATTCATTTCTTGCACGATTTACTAAAGACCCTCGACGCCAAAAAACGTTTACTTCAAATTCTGAATCTTTATTATTTATAAGTTGAAATACAGACGATACATATTGTAATATAAGCTGGTCTGTATGTATTGGTGTGGCAATTAATATTTTTTTTTTCAAACTTGTTTCAATCATATTCATATTTTTTAATTTATCTTTATATATAAATATTATAAGTATATATCTGCGTTTAATATTTTATCAAAATACATATTTAATATTATATTTAATAATATGTTTAAAATAGATGATTTTGATGTATTTTTATTTGATTTTGACGGAACGATAATGAATACTGAATTCACTCATTATCTTTCTTGGAAAAAAGTTATACAAAATTATATTCCTGATTTTAATATAAGTCCTGATGAATACTTTAAACATATTCACAGTATAGATACTCAAACTTTTAAAAATTATTTACAAAATAATTATAATATAACAAATTATGATGAACTTTATAAAAAAAAGGGAGAATTTTATAAAGAAGAAATAGAAAAAAGACATCATACTTTTATTGATAATTTTGAAATGTTTTTATATAAATTAACTACCCAAAAAATAAAAAAAGAATTAGTCATTGTCACAAATAGTAGTATTTCATCAATAAATTTATTTAGAGATTTTTATCCACAACTATCTATGTTTAAAGTTTATACAAAAGAAGATTTTTCAAAAAGAAAACCAGACCCTGAATGTTATCAAAAAATGGCAAAAATTTATAAAAATAAAAGAATCGCATGTTTTGAAGATAGCCTTGTAGGAATTCATGCTTTAACTCAAGTTCCACAAATTACCCCTTTTCAAATAAAACCTATTACTTATTATTATAATGATTTTATCAAACAAAATTATAATATAAATATAATTGAAAGTTATGATGAATTCAACTAAAAATCAATAAAACTACCTAAATATAAACCATGATAATAACTTGCCACACATTTCCAAATATTATTTTTATTATATTCCGCTAATCCTAACCAAATAATAACGACCATCATTTTATGAAGTTTATTAAAATGTTGATTTTTAAAATCATCACTTATAGCAATTTGATTCATTTTAAATTTAATTTCATTTTCATCAATTGAATCAATGACAAAATGATGATTATTAAATTCATCATATCCACTTAAACCATATAATACTTTTGCATAATCATAATCTTTTGGTCCTAATACCGATGAACTTGAAAAATAACCTCTTGGGTCGATAAAACATAAATCTTTATTATCTGGATGAATAAGTATATTTGAAAAATTAGGGTCTCCATGAATAATTTGATATTGATAATCATCTAATAATTCATAATATTGAAATATGAATTTATGAATATGATCAAGTAATGTTTTAAAATCAGCAATAAAAATTCCATTTACTTTTTTAAATGTAGGAAAATAATCTAAAATGGGTTGTATATTTTTAATTCTATTTATTATTTTATCATATATTTCTCCTTTTATATCATGTAAAAATTGAATCTTTGGTATTTTTTCATTTTTTAATTGATGAAGATATTGAAATTGTTCTAATAGTTTTTTTATAATCCTTTCATTTTCTTGACTATTATTATTTTTTAAATATTTATAAAGATTTATATATTCCTTTTTATATTCCATTGAAAAAGCACTTTCATAATATTGATTTATTTTTGGAAATAAATCAATCGATTTATTATCCATTTCTTTTAATTTATCTAAATATTTATAAAAAGCCATTTCATGTTTAATTCACCTGAACTCCTTTTTCATTTACAGCTTTTTTTAATAATTGATTTTTTTTTATTGATATTTCATTAAAACTTCTACAATTCATCTTATTTGGGTCATTTTGATATTCAATGATTGTTTTATATTTATTTTCATCCCCAAAATCAAGCAAATCATTTAATTCATAATTATATAATGTATTATTTTCAAAAAATGATAAATATTCTACAATATCTATGTTTTTTTCAATGTTTTTTGTTGTTTTAAATAAAATATTTTGTATATAATAAATACCAATGATATTTCCTTCATCTTGTTTTATTATTTTATTTTCATCATCTAACAAATAACGACATTCATTTCCGTAAGTAAATATATGAATTTTATTTATTTTTTTTTTAATAGATTGTTCTTTTTGAAAATAATGCATATTTAAATCTTCTTTGGGTAAAATATCCGACCAACTTATAAGTAAATTTTTTACTTGATATTTTATTAAATATTTTTTATAAATATAATCTATTGTATATGCTGTTCCATCATAATCATTATAATGAAATATATGAATATTTTCTTTTAAAGAAGTTAAAAAATGATCAATATAGAATTGAGTAATTGAATGAAATTGTTCATGAATTACTAAAAAAAAACGTTTCGCATATTTTGACCAATAATTTATAATTTTTACTAACGCAGGATGATTATCAATATTGAGTAAATATTTTGGTAAATAATCTTTTGTATAATTTACTAATCGTGATGATTTACCTGATGCCACTAATAACACATCCATTAATTTAAATATCTAAAATATTTAATTGTTTCAAACTTACTTGAGTATTTCATAGAATTTTGGATCTACGTCCACCCCTACAAAATTCTTACACAAATGACCTTTATTTTTTTGTTTATTTTTATAAATAGATGAACCAATATTCATATGTTGTACTATAGACGGGCTACTTACACACATGTTTTGTACATGAAAAAAATGTTTTCGAATACTTTCACGAAATCGTACATCTGGATTAAATGCAAACATTTCATGATGTTTATGAAACCAAAGTTGTAAAGGATATTGAAGAACAATTGGTTTAAATATTGTACAACATGTACCATAAAATCCTGGTAATTTAGCATGATGAATATGTGGAATGTCTTTTACTGGACTACTTTGATAAGGCACATATAAGGAAGAAAATAATGAAAAATTAGCATATCTTTTAATCCATGCATCTGCATTTTCGATAAATTTCTTACACACAAATACATCATCGTCCATCCAAATAATAAAATCAATTTTGTTTTTAGTAGGTAGTTTATAAATATAATCAAACATACGATATGTATTTGTATTACCGTTTAATTTTTGTTTTGTAAATATTATATTAATTTTACCAGGATATTTTGTCTTATATTCATTTAAACAATCCAAATAACTAACATCATTTGAACCTGATTCAAATAATAGTATATGATAATTGATGTTAGATTCAAATAAACCTGATTTTTCAAAACCTAAAAATGTTTCATCAATTATATTTACTGCGTTGCGTTCATCACGATTGACACATGGTATGACAATTAAATAATTGAGTTCTTTTTCAAAAGGTATGACTTTATTTGTAATAATCTTATTCATTATTACATTGTTATAAAAAAAATAAATGAATGAAACGATTATAGCTCTCTACGTATAATATTTAGTTTATTAGTATATTTTTGGTCATTCATAATATTTTTTTTTATTTTGATTTTTTTTGTATTTTTCGGACATTGTTCAAAATGTACTTCAATATTAAAGCTTGTATCTTTTCTTTGAATAGCTTCAATTACCAAAAAAAGCTGCTCTTCAAGAAATAGTTTACGTGTATTTAATTGTGTATTACTAAGCGTTTCTAAAGATGATGACATGTTTCATAATAATATTTTTTAAAATTTAAAATTCAATTTTTATTTACTCATTTTTACACCCTTGAAGATTTAAAATGCCGATTTTACTCATCAAAAAAATATTCAAGGTTTGCCCGTTGCAGAGCGTGTAAATTATGATTTTGTTAAGGCGTCAACCCTAACTGATTTATTGGCTTTCTTTTGAACGACTTTTTTTATTTTCTCTTTTTTGGGGTTTTCTACTTTAATAGTTTCATCTTTTTTTTCTCTACATAAATATTTTGGTCGTTCAATTCCATTAATTGCATTCTTCGCAATTCTACATATATTAGTGGCTCCATTTACATCTCTATTCCATACAGCTTCACAGTTCTTACAACGAAGAGCCCCATGGACTAAGATATTACCACTTTTATATGGTTTTGGATTTTTTCTTATTTGAAATTTTTCACATCTTCCTATTTCAGTTTTACAAATTGAACACATACAACTTGTTCTAAATTCATCAACTAAAAATGTTTTATAATTATTTTGTCTAAATAACATTCTCATCCCTTTCCCTTTAATTGGTTCCTTATATTTCATATGTTGTTTTTGCTCAAAATCTCCAAAAATTACTAAAGTTTCATCAGGTTTTCCAAATATTTTTCTAAAATTATTTATTAATTTTTGTTCATTTTTCTTTCTATTGATATAACCATTCAACTTAAGTTTTCTGAATATGTATTTTTCATAAAATTTATATAATTTATTATTTATTTCATTTTTCTTTTTAATATATTCCTTAAAATCTTTTATTAATAATGTTTTTCTATTAAGTTTTGATAGTTCTGTTTCATATTCTATAACTGTTTTACCATCTATTTTTTCTTTCTTAAATTCCAAAATTATTTTAGCATATTTTTTGATTTTACATTCTTTTCTTCTACTGTCTTGAGTATATCTAAATTCATTTGCATCTTTTTTATCATCATCAACACAATATAAAATATCACTAAGTCCAGGATCAATACAAACAATCTTTTTATTTTTAATGTTAGTATAATCGCTTAATTCATCTATATATTGTTCAGCATTTGAACCTATTTTAATATTTGGTATTCTTTTACCTATCAAATCATTTCTTAACATCAAAATAGAGCAACTTATACCATCTGTTTCTATCATATGATGAAATGTGTATTTAGGTTTCTTAAAACATTGCCTCTCAGTTCTAAAAAAGAATTCCCATATTTTATCTTCTTGTTTTTTCAAATTACCTTCCAATAAATAATCTGTTTTATTTCCTTGTTTTTTCGTAAAAAGTAAATGAACTAATGTTGTCGTATCTAATTTTATGCTTTTCATAATAATATCATTTCTCATAGGAAAAACATTATAAATCATAACTTTATCTTTTTCTACTTCTTTCATCATTCTTATCATACAAGGTAAATAGTCTTGTGGATTACATTGTAAATCATAATATAAATTATCTTTTTGGTATTTATCTTTATTAGGTGTTATTATTTTCTTTATATCTTTTATCCAATTATGATATTTTGCATCAGATTTATACTCAGTTATTCCAATTATATCAGTTTTAATTTTTCTTAATTGTTTGCAGAATTCATTAACTAATTCTTTTTGTTTTTCCTCATCTTTATTTTCTTCTTTAATTTTATTTATGGTTTCTTTCTTTTTCCAAATAATATTAACATATCTTTCAATATACTCAACATAATGCAGTTTAATATTATTTTCATAAATTGTAATTATTCCAATTGTAAGATAATCTAAAACTGTAACAAAAAATCGCAAAAATCGCAAATTATTTTTTTTTTAAAAAATATATACTTAAAGATAATCTTATAAGTATATATATGCCCCCTTTATCCCCTGGAA